>Ga0209311_1001234_pt1 | contig 21122 bp, 18 predicted proteins | sample AD_UKC045_MetaG_FD_184417 | JGI IMG/M metagenome (GOLD analysis project Ga0209311, IMG submission 184417) | Active sludge microbial communities of municipal wastewater-treating anaerobic digesters from USA - AD_UKC045_MetaG (SPAdes) (version 2) | ecosystem: Engineered > Bioreactor > Anaerobic >... | reverse complement strand
GTTCGTTCCCTGCACGCCCCGGGGCATCATGGAGCTGATTGCCCGCACCGGCATCAGCCTTTCCGGCAAAGACGCAGTCGTGATCGGGCGCAGCAACATCGTCGGCAAGCCCATGGCGCTTCTGCTTCTGGCCCAAAATGCCACGGTGACGATGTGCCATTCCAAAACGAAGGATCTGCCCGCCGTGGCAAGACGCGCCGATGTCCTGATTGCCGCCATCGGCAAACCGCGCATGATCACTGCGGACATGGTCAAAGAGGGTGCGGCGGTGATTGACGTCGGCGTCAACCGTCTGGAAAACGGCAAACTGGCCGGCGATGTCGCCTTTGATGAAGTCGCTCCCAAGACGTCCGCCATCACGCCCGTGCCCGGCGGCGTTGGGCCGATGACGATTGCCATGTTAATGAAAAATACATTGGATGCGGCAAGGCTAATCCAAGTAACAACAGCGCTTTTCTGAAGAAGTTGAAGGGCTATGTTTTTTCGTTTTTAAGATGCTTGAAAAGTTTATAGTTCACTCTGTAAATGCCACATGTTTTTAATCTATTCAATTTACACGATTGTTTTTCTAAAAACCAGGCAGATAAATGTATGACGGTAAATATCTCCAAGAATGTTTTTTTCCAAAGGATCAAGAATATCTGAATTTTCATATAATGAAAAGCCATGGGAACCTGCGAGTTTTATCAGCTGTAAGATTTCATTTTTAGAAAAAATATTATAGGGGAGACCGCACGGCCTTTCGCCTTCCCTGGGCTCCATTTTATCAGGCCAATAATCCGTTGTAATAAACAAGGACCCCCCCGGCTTCACAATTCGATCCATTTCGGCAAAAAACGCCTGCAGATCAACACCATGTTCAATCACGGAGATACAGGTGGCTAAGTCAAAAAATTGATCCGGAAAATTTGTTTTTGTGAGGTCTCCTGCCGTCAAATGAAAGGGCGGCGTTAAAGATAATGATTTAAGCATCAAGAATGTCCGAGTTCTCTTCTCTTTACGATTTACCGTTAAATCTATTCCATAGATGTCCTTAAATTTTAAAAAGTAAAAAAATTTTAAAGCAGCTAATCCACTGCAACCAAGATCTATGATCTTTATGGATCGCGGCATGGAAATGGTCACTTGGTGTAAAAGTGAAAGATCCCAGTTCTTTAGCCGATCATGATGTCTGGCGAGTTTATGGTCCTCTAAATATAAGGCTGCTCTTTCAATTGATTCGCTATCCCGAAGAACTTTTATCATTTCATGTTTCCTTTTATCAGGTTAGATATCAAAAGTTAATTACGACTATAACCTATCAAGAAGCCGTCTTCTGGGCAAGCTTCAAAATACAGGCAACTTGAAGTCGATTCCACTTTGCATGATTGGGTAAAATCTTTTCTTTTAGAATTTTCGGACCATTCCTTAGCATGTCTTTGACGGAAAGGATCGTATGCCACTTGGGCATTATAAACCAGGATGGCAGCGGACTGTGCCAAAAAGGTTGATAGAGAACGATGCCCTTTGCGTAAACTCCCATAACATAACTTAGCGCACTCTTGCTCATTACGTATATATCAGATGATACACATCGGTGAAATGTTTCAAAGATGTCCTCGTTGATGTGCAGAATGCAACCCTCCCTGATAAAATCCTCAAAATGATCACGATTTTTTCTGACAATTTTAGATTTATCATCCATGTACTTTGAATATAATTGGGCATTCGCGATTTCTTCTTTGCCTTGATCGGTTGTTACATTGCCTTCGGAATGAATATGAAATTCAGCATCTGCCGGAACTATTTTCTTCAATTCATGAATAATCTTTAAATAGTATGCATTCGGCAACATTCGATTCGATTCCCATAAATGGAGCTCTCCGCGCCTCACGTGGATTGCAACCTGAAAAGAGTTGGTTTTTTTAAGGAGTGGTTTGGGCGTGGCTTCATACCAATCGTGCAGTTGGGGACGCATTTTGTCCAGGTAGTACGGGAATATATCCAAAAACGGAAGCGGCAAGGTAATTCGCGCATGGCCTCCCGACTGAATCCATCGGCGAATATCCAATAAATCATTCGTATAGACTTTATCCCAGATGCGAATTTTATCAGATTTCGTTGCCTCCATATGGGGAAACCCCAGGAAGGATTCCCATTTTTTCGGTAGCTCTGCGTCCATCTCATTTTTTAAATATAAATCCCAACCATGATAATCGAGCTTTATGATCGGGGAGTGAACATAGGGCACCTTTAAAGCCTCTGCCAGGGCAATCGTGCCAAGAATGCGCAAGGCTTGCGCGCCGGCGCCATCGGTATGGATGTCATTTGCATAAGTAACTGACATGATGAGAGTGCCCTTGAATGTTGCCGGTCTTGGATGCCAACAATTACTTGTTACGCCAGGCTGAGAATAATCCTTTAATGCTCATGAAATATCGATGAAGGGCATTTGAAAAAAGATCGTTGATGACATAGATGTCGTTTGGCGCCACACGTTTCCATAGGATATAATCGATGTTTTTCATGTAGGTGCGATACTTTTTTTCATTGAAGATGTTTTCGATAATCATGATGCGTGGCCGATATATTGCTTTCATATCGAGACCATCGAGCACCTCCAATTCCCAACCCTCCACGTCCACTGACAAGATGTCTATGCGTTGAATATCCGGGGCATGCGTTTTCAGGATCGTGTCCAGGCGTCGCATATTTACCTGGATTTTTTTCATATCCAGATCACTCTTGAGAGCCGCATAAGAATTCTTAATGCCCAGGGATGAAAAAGATTCATAGGAGACTTCCCCGTTTATATACTGAGTGCCATGGGAATTTACCACAAAGAAGTCGACATTATCCTTATCCGTGTCTCCACAAGCATATTGTAGGACATCATATCCTTTTGCCCTGTGCAGGGCGCAAAATTCGGGATTGGGTTCAATAGCGATAATGCGCCATCCTATGGATCGATACAGAGCGCTCATGGAAAGATAATCCGGTCGAGCAGCACCTACTTCGACAAAAACATGATTGGCGTCGCTTTTTGGAAAAAACTTTTGCTCAATGATGCGATCTACGTTACCTTCGGCTTCATTTTTGCTGTTAGGATTTGACATGCACATTCCTTTGCCGTCCCTCTATCTGAAAGTCCGGGGAATGAGACCCATGACTTCTGAATCGGTGATGCCCGGACGGCATTAACTGTTAAGATATAAGTATCGAAATTTTTCGTTGTGGAGTATAAGGAAAGGCATCCAGTATGTCAAGAAAAAACAGGGGGCTGAGCGGGTTTTGTCAAGTTATTTTAATATTTTAATCGGTTGCGATGAAGCATTTACTGCCCCGGTATCGTCCCCCTGCTTTGCAGAAGTAGTTTAATCATTCCTCTGAGATCGACAGATGGTTTCCATCCGGTTATCCTGACAAGTTTTTCGGGGTTGCCGATAAGGATTGCGCCGCTTTTAGAAATGATTTTTGCGTCTTCTTCAACGTATTTTGTCCAGTCCAGTCCGAGATAACTGAAGGTGATTTCCACAAAATCTCTTACTGTATGTTTTTTCCCCGTTGCAACGATAAAGTCGTCAGGCATCGACGCACCCAATATTCTTCTGAAGGCTTCCACATAATCCGGCGCATATCCCCAATCAACTTCTGCGTCCAAATTGCCAAGCGAAAGCTTATTCTGGAATCCGTTCTTAATATCGATTGCGCCGTTAATGATTTTTGTCGTTACAAATAGGGGTTGGCGATATTGAGATTCATGATTGTAAAGTATTCCGGTGGACACGAATAATCTATGTTGATTTCGGTAAAACCGGCAGGCATAAATTCCCGCCGCCTTTGTAATACCGTAAATGCCTATCGGATTAAACGGCGTTTGTTCGTTCTGCGGTTCAATAGAAGCATTGCCGAAAACATGCGAAGAGGCGGCGTAAAAAAGTCTTGCGTCTTTCGAGAATATTTTCATCGCTTCCAGGAAATTGACCAGCGCAAAAACATGGACTTGAAAACTTTGTGAGAATATTTTGTTGTTTTCCTGCAACGGTAAATTTTCAGATGAGTGATGAAAGGCCGCCAGATAATAAACTTCATCCGGCATGTGTGTTCGGATTAAATCGGCAACCGCCTGATAATCGTTGATGTCCAAAGTCATGCAGGTTTCGCCTGCATGACTTTGGTATAAAGATTGATCAATCCCGATTATGTGATAGTTACATCGTGAAAGATTTTCGCAAAGCAATCGGCCGTCTTGCCCATTGCTGCCTACGATGATGGCCTTTTTCATCGTTTTTCAACTGTCTCCAATTCCGGCAGGGGGAAGAACAGCTTTCCGCCGGATTTTAAGTAATCGGTTTCCCGGGCAACGGTATTATTTTTAAAATGCCAGGGCAGCACCATGAAATAGTCTGGATTCATAGCCCGGGCCTGGGCTTCTGATATGATGGGAATCAACGTGCCCGGCGTAAAACATCCGAATTTATCCCTGTTCACTTCTGCGATAAAGGGTATGTCTTTATTCGTAAAGTTGCAAAATTGCAGAATCACGTTTCCTTTCGTGGATGCGCCGTACCCCAAGACCAGTTTTCTTTCGTCCGCAATGCGATGAAGGAAGTGCACAAGTTGATCCCGATGTTGAAGAACACGCGTTTTGAAATCCTCGTACGGCTTGAGTGTGCAAAGCCCCTTCGCTCTTTCTTGTCCTACAATTGTTTCGACTAGAGAGGCTGCTTCCCGGTAAGATGAATTTGACTTTGCAACGATGACTGAAAAACTGCCTCCGTTTATGCCGTTTAATTCCACGTCAATGATCTTAAACCCTATCTTCTTCGCCATCCAGAATATCTGCTTCAAACCATAAAACTCCAGATGTTCGTGGCAAACGGTATCGTAGGCGTTCATATCCAACATGGTGGGCATATAGCTTTGTTCAAACATCCAAACGCCGTCATCGTCCAGAACGTCATAGATTTGCTGCATGAAATCGAGTGGCGATTCCAAATCATAGAACATGGCGATGGACGTAATAATTTTTGCCTTCTGGCTGCCGAAATGGTTTTTTACCGTGTTTGCTGAGAAGAAATCCGTGATGAGATGAATATGTTTTGGATAGTATTCCTTGAACTTTATTCCCGTAGGATCAATTCCTGCCAATGTATATTGATGAGACGGATAACTGGTGAGCAGTGTTCCGTCATTGCTGCCAATATCAATTATGAGGTCATTTGGTGTAAGTTTAACCAGAGCACATATCTTGCGTACTTTGTTGTGTAAATGTTCAACCATGGACTGGTTGAGACCCGAGCGGTAACCATAGTTCAACCCATACATTTCACTCAAGTCATAGGAATGCTTTAGCTGGAGAAGGCCGCAGGTGGCGCCACTTTCATCCTCTTCACATTTGACCAATTCCAACGGTCCTGCTGTAATTTTTTCTTCTTTGCTTGCCGGGAAAACACCGGTTAGGCACTGAACGCCTAGCTGTAATACAGGTGCCAGTTGAGTATTACCGCATATTCTGCATTTTGTAATTTCGGAATACATATTGACCTTTGAAAAAGATTTAATTTATTGAAATACTGTGACTTTTTACGAAATATCCTTTTACATAGATTCTAAAAATTATTATAGCGGATGTCAAGATAATTTATTCTTTTTGTCCATGAAGTATCGGTGCGAGTCTTGGGATGTGCGGTAGATGGATTTATTTTATCAACCCCAACAGACGGAATATTTTGTCGAAGCGTGCTTCCCATGTGTGCTCGCGAAGTGCCCGGTCGCGTCCCTTTTTTCTGATGGTGTCGGCTTCACCCGGATGCTGCAAGTAATGCCGGATTTTTTGAGTGAGGTCTTCGATGCCGGAATAAACAAGAATTTCTTCGCCGATCCGGAAAGCGTTGGACAGTTCCGGATGATCTTCCGTCAGGTAGAGTCCGCCGCTCATCGGAATTTCAAAATCGCGGCCTTTCAGGCAGAAGGTATCGGGATGGCCTTCCACACCGCCGAAACCCAGGTTGATTTTGCTTCGGGAGTAAAGCTTGACCATGTCCTCAACGGGCAGGGCGCCGCGCGGCCAGCCGTGTCCATAAGCTTCCACGGCAATGCCGCGCCGTAAAAGCTCGTTAATAACTGCGGCGCGATTTCCATAGCATTGGCCGACAAAAGAAACGTCAATTGTTTTTTCAAGGTCATAGGGTTTGTGGATTTCAGGATTTGCCCCTTCCGGCAGGTAAATTGGTCTGGTGCCTTCCACAAGATATTTGATCAGCGCGTCTTCGGTGCTTGTCCAGCACAAGTCAAAGTAACGGCATATATCCCGGCTACCGAAGGCGCGTCCGGAACGGATTTTGCCGACGAAATGTTCCTTGTCGTTGAGTGCCAGATTGATCATGGGAATGCCGAATTCCCGTAGGGCGGAAAGCGTATCCGGTTCCACCAGTTCACCTGAAACATACATAAATATGACGTCCGCCCGGTCTTCGGCAATCCACCGGCTAAATTTTTCCAGAAGCGCCCGGTTCATCCGCGCCTTTCCTGTTTTCCGCCAGTCTTTGTCCTGATGATTAAACTCGTCAAACCAGTCATAGTAACGGACCGTGCCGAACTTCTCCAATGCGGGCTTGAGTGAATAATTTTCCCAGTTGTAATGATGGTAAACCGCGATAATCCGGAGACCTCCAGCGGGTTTGGGCCGCATTTGGGGGAAAGATTTTTTCAGCTCAGAGCATAAATCGTCATTGCCGGGGATGTTCAATCCCAGTCGCCGGAATTTTGCAGCATAGGTTTGCCGTTCCCGTTCCAATTTCCGGTTGTTGTTCCAGAGGCCGAACTGGCAGCGATATTTTTTCAGCGGATCATTCATGGGCTTTTCGCAGGGTGAAAAGGCGTGCGCCGTTGGATTTATCCACACGGTTGTTCATCATGTTTAAAATGTGGCCCGCATCGATTGCCGGTACGGAAAATCTTTCCGCGACATCCCTGCAAATCAGAAGCGCCCCGACGCCCGCGCCGACGATGCATAAATCCGTTCCGTCCGGTATCTTGTTCAGAATCGGCGTTTTGACCTCTTCCCAGCGCGTTGCAACATATTCACGAGGGATGCTGACAAACATTAGATTAGGAGAGCTGTTTTGATTGATAAACCAGTTTCGGCAGCTTTCCTCGTTGTATTCAGAATTCAGAATGCAGATATTCCTGCCGTTGACGGCGGTAGCAAAATCGGCTGAACTCAGATATGCGTAAACTGCGTAGAAAGGAATATAATTATCCGCCGTCAAGGGGATGTGGTTTTCCTGCATAAAATCCAGGAATGCCGCACCCGTGGAATCCGGCTTTTGTTTTTTGAATGAAAATAGATTTCTAACAGGTTCCTGCGCATTGCCCGGAAAAACAAGCGGCGCAAAGAGTCCGTGGCCGGAAAGATATTCCATGGCCGCAAGATGCAAGGGCATGGCCTTCTTAATTGCTTCAATGGATTCCGCTTGTTTGTAAAGGCCGTTGCATCCCAGCGTATATCGATAAAATGCGTATTCTCCGTCGGCAAATCGCACGACAGGTAACGGTCGGTGATCACTGAGCGAATGAGTGATTTTTTCATGGAGGATGCGGCAATAGTCGTCGCCACTCGAAACCGTATTGGCAAACAGACAGATTTCCTGCTCCAACACGGATTCGGAAAAGATTTTCACGGCAGGCTCATTGTCAATGCCCTGAATATCCAAACGGTCAAAACGAAATAATTTTAAATAAATCAATTCTTCAAGATGTCTTTTCTGTGTCATGGCGCTATCAACCTGTCTGCTGTTTTTCAGCCACTACGGCATAACTGTGTCCCGAATAAAACCTGGCAATGATCCGTGCAATGAAGGACGGAATATAATTTTTTTCCAGTTCCTGCTTTACGTATTCTGAGAGAAAATGTTTATGGCGAATAACGGCAAATCCCCGCTTATGCAGCAGGGCAACCAGGGAATCGCTGGTAAAATGAAAAAGGTGATAGGGCAATTGCCACCCCAGCCAGCGATCCCATGTTTTAACAGCATCATGCCCTGCATAGTTGGGGACATCAACCACCAAAACACCGTCGTCTTTCAGCCATTGGCGTGCTTTCTGCAAATAGATATTCGGATCGGCCGTATGTTCCAGGGAATGCCACATAGTAATGACATCAAAGTTTTTATCAGGGATTTGCACATCGATAATTTCTCCAACGTGCACGGGAATCTTTAACTCACGGCGGACATAGGCCGCAACATCCGCCGACAGGTCAACGCCCTCAACCTGATATCCTTTTTCGCGGCAGGCCAGCAGGAAATAACCCCTCCCGCAACCGATATCCAGCACCTTCCCTTTTTTCTTAAAGGAGCGAAAGAAACGCAGGCGCTGTTTTTCCTGATTCAACCTTTTTTTCATTTCCGGAGAATCAATCCGGAGTTCCTGCTTGTACTGGTCCTGAAAGTATTCCTGCTGATAAAGCCTGGACAGTTCCGCATCGTCGGGTCGCGGATCCAGGACGCCCAGCTTGCAGTCGGCGCATTGATAAACCTGCCACGGATCTTGAGAATAAAGAAAGTTGCGCCGTGAACTGCCGCAAAGAATACAATGTTTTGTTGTCTGGTCCATTCTCCTCCGGGGAGCCGATAGTTTAAATTACTTTATATTCGGCATCAAGTTGTAAAGGTGATGACATGCCCCGCCGGATTTAGGGAGTTGTCATTTTGTAAATCAGTCGATAACGATCAATCTTGTTTTGTATTAACGTTTTCTTTGCTGAAAAGGGAAGCGAAATTTTTAAAGTCCATATTCTGAAAATGGCTTTAAACCGTTCAGTCCTCTTGATTCTTTCGATCGTGTCGGTCCTGTAATGTTTTTCATAGAACAAATATTCAGCTTTAATTTTCTTCTCGAAAAGAGCGGCGGGCGTTGTGCCGGTTTCGCTCTGACTTCCCCAGTGAAATACAATTGCTTCTTCAATATAGCCGATGGAAAATCCCTTTTCACGGATGCGCCAGGCCAGGTCCTCATCTTCGCCATAAAGGAAAAAATCTTCGTCAAAACCATGCAGTTCGTCCAGCAGCGGCTTTCGGGCGATCATGAAGGCGCCTAGAACACAGGCAATTTTACCCGCCAGACCGGTTGTCTCGTCCCGCGTGAATTTTTCACCGGGGTAGCGATAAGAAACGGATTCCTGCAACGTTCCGTCCGGGTTCAGTATTTTTGCTCCGGCGAGTCCTGTCTGCGGATGGGCTTCCATATGGGAAACAGCTTTTTGTAAAGTGTCTTTCTCAATCGTGGTGTCGGGATTCAGAAAAATAACGTAGCGTCCCCGGCACATTTCCAACGCCTGATTGTTTGCCGCGCCAAAACCGCGATTTTGAGAATTGGCGATTAGCGTTACCGTCGGATATTGCTTTCGGATAGCAGCAGCACTGTTATCCGTCGAGGCGTTATCAACAACGAAGATTTCTTTATCAACGTCCGCCCGGCAAAGGGAGTCCAGGCAGCCAAGCGTCAATGCGGCTGTGTTATAGGAAACAATAATAACAGAAACGTCCATAGAGCCCATTCACTCTAAAAACATCAAGGTTCACTTTGTTGATAAAGTAATCATTTGATTTTCCACCGTTTCGCGGATGGCATTTTTCACCTGATCAACAGTTAACGTCTCCAGACACCGGCTGTGCCCACTATTGTCACAGCCTTTTTTAAAACAGGGAACGCAATCCATATCCGATGCAATAACGCAATGGTCTTTCCCAACAGGCGCCCATTCTTTCCAACTGGACGGTCCGTATATAGTCATGGTTGGCGTACCTACTGCCGCCGCTATATGAGGCGCGGCGCTGTCCACGCCGATATGCAGCAGGCTTTGGCCGAGCAGGCCGGTCAGTTCGGCAAGTGTTGTTTTGCCCGCGAAGTTGAATATCCCGGTTTCACATCGGCGGATAAGCGCTTCCGCTTTTGGTTGTTCCTCCGCAGAACCGATGACGATTACCGGAATGGCAAAATCTTTCGATAACCAATTGATGATTTCAATCCACTTGTCAGAGTTCCACTCTTTATAAGACCAGCGGGAAAAAGGATTTATTGTGATCCATTGCGTGCACCCTTCAACTTTTTCCCGCACCAGGATTTCCCGGATGCGCCTTTTGATGGTATCGGCAATCCATAATCTTGGGATGTGGTCGTCCGTATCGATGCCGAGAACTTTCAAGATCCCCAGGGATTGCGCAACTGCGCCGCGTGTATAAACCGCTGACCAGGGCACAGCCCCATGTGTGAATAGATAATTTCTCCAAAAGGGCACGCCTCCGGGGTGATGTAGCGTCACCCGCATCGGCGCTCCCGTGGCGAAGGCCATGAAGGCTCCCCGATCCCCAAGACGAAGGTCAACAACCAGATCGAAACGCTTCGCCCGGAGTTCCCGTAAAAAAGACAAGTGTCCGGCCGCCTGCTGGAATAGATTTCCACGATAGCTCTTCACCTCAAACACCTGCTCGATAGAAGGGTCCGCCTCCAGCAGGCCGCCGAAGCCTTCTTTGACCAGAACAAAAACTTTTGCGTTCGGAACGGAGTTTTTCACCGCTCGGATGCTCGGCGTTGTCCAGACCACGTCGCCGATGTCCCCCAGTTGAATCAGAAGAACCTTGCGGACAAAGCCGGGAAGCTTGAACGTAGACGAGTCGATAATCTGCATGCCCTCAAGCCTCTTTCTTTTTGGCGGCCAGAATTTCCGCATAGAGTGCCCGGTATTTTTCGGCTGCCGCGTCCCAGGAGTTTTCGGACGCCGTCGCCAGCGCGGCAACGGACATCCGGTGGCGGTTGCCTTCATCCAGCATCATCTTCAGGACGGAGGCCACATGATCGGAGTCCGACGGGTTTTCGATCACGAAGCCGTTTTCACCCTGGACCACCACATCCTTCGCGCCTACGCGGCTGCTGACCATGACCGGGAGCCCGGCCGCCATTGCCTCGAGAACAACCATGCCGAACGTGTCAAATTTGGAAAGCATCACATACAGGTCGCCCGCCAGATACAGGTCCGTCAGCTTTTCCCGGTCGAGCACGCCGGTGAAAATAATATTTTCGGCCACGCCCGCTTCCCCGGCCATTTTTTGATATTTTTTGACGTTGCCCTTGCCCGCGACCACCAGCTTGAGGCTGCCCGCCTGTTTCTGAAGCCTTCCCAGAGACGCGATGATGTCGTCAAGTCCCTTGATCTCGAAGTTCATTGACGCGAAGACAATGACGGGATCTCTCTCGCCGATGCCCAGGGAGCTTCTCATGGCGTGTCGCGCTTCATTTTTATTTTTCCGTCGGTAACAGGAGAGCTCCACGCCGGGGTGGATGACGGCCACCCGGTCAGGATCGATTTGGTATTCCCGCAAAAAGATATCACGGGTCAAACTGGAAACGGCGACAAATTTCCGGCAGCCGCCCTCAAGCACCAGTTTTTTTTCCACCCAGGCCGTTGCCCGGTCGTAGAGGCTCATGGATTTGTGCCGGACATGATCAACCCAGTAGCGGTGCGGCACACCGTGCAGCGTGAAAAGATCGGCCGCGAAAATCCGTTCATGGCTGTGCACCAGGTCAAAACGGCCGCGCCGGATTTGATTTTGCACGAACCACGCAAAACTAATCGTCGTCATCCACTTGGGGAACGAAACAATGGGAATCTTCTCAAACCGGACGGGGCCGGGATCCGGTACCCAACGGTTGGCCAGCACGTGAAAGTCGTCCTGCGTCCTGTCGCGGAGTTTTCCGGTCAGTTCCGAGGCGAACTGCTCTGCACCGCCCGCCAGCCCATATTTGGGAATCACCACCGCGATTTTGCTCATAAAATAAATTTATTTCACCCGTATTCTTTATGACGTGAGAACTAACACAGATAAAGCAAAAAATCATGGGCTAATATAGGGTTTGCGTCGGCACCGGAATTGTGCTTTATAGAGGCGGGCAAACAAAAATCTTCGAAATATTCAGGTATTGGATGGAAAAAATTCCCCTGTCCGTGGCCATCATCACGAAAAACGAAGAAGAAAACCTTCGCGGCTGCCTGCAAAGCGTCGCCTTTGCCGCCCAGATTGTCGTAGTCGATTCCTCAAGCAGCGACGCGACGCCCGCGATTGCCGCGGAGTTCAGATGCGACTTTTACACCGAATCCTGGCACGGTTTCGGCCCGCAAAAACAGATCGCCATTGACCGGTGCAGCCGGCCCTGGATCCTTGTGCTGGATGCCGACGAGCGGATTCCACCGGAAACGGCCGACGTGATCCGGAAAATTGTGACGGATCCGGGGATGCGGCCCAACGGCTTCAGCTTTCCGCGCAAAAACTATTTTGCCGACCGCTGGATCCGGCATGCCGGCTGGTGGCCCGACCGCGTCGTCCGCCTTTTCCGCCGACAGGCGGGAAGAATGACTCCGGCCGCCGTCCATGAAGCCGTCGAAGTGGACGGCCAGATCGTTGAGCTTTCCGCGCCCATCGAGCATTATACCGAAAGCAACCTCGGCAGGATTTTGCAGAAAATCGACAAGTACTCGACGCTGGGCGCCGGGGAGGCCTTCGCCGCCGGGAAGCGCTCGTCATCCGCCGGAGCTTTTTTCCGGGCTTTTTTCACCTTTTTACAGGGATATATTTTGCGCCTCGGATTTCTGGACGGACCCCAGGGCCTCACGTTGGCCGTCACCGATTCGGTCAACAAATATTTCAAATACGCCAAACTGAGCGAGCTAAAAAGGGCAGGACGCAGTGAGACGCGCAATCAATCGTCCCTCCGCCCGGATGCGTGAAATTCAGCAATGGAAATTTCTTTCATTATCGTCAATTGGAACACAAAAGACCTTCTGCGCGGCTGCCTGGACTCCATCGCCAAAACCGTCAGTTCGCTTTCACATGAAATCATCGTCGTGGACAATGCCTCGTCTGACGGCTCGGCGGACATGCTGGCGCGGGATTATCCGCGGGTCCAATGCATCGCCAACGCGGAAAACCGCGGCTTCGGCGCCGCCAACAACCAGGGCTTTGCCGTCATGAAGGGCAAATACGCCCTGCTGATCAACACGGATGCCGTTCTGACCGAAGGTGCGGTGGAGAAGCTGTGGCGCTTTGCCGAGGCGCATCCCCGCGCGGCGATTGTCTGCGGCCAGCTTCTCAATGCAGACAACAGCAAACAGAATTCCATTGCCGCTTTCCCCACGCTGCTTTCGCTTTGCCTGAACACGTCATTGCTTGAATATCTTCTTCCCGGCCGCTATCCCAGCAAGCGCTACGAACACAGAGAGCCGCTGGAAATCGAATCCGCCATTGGCGCCTGCATGATGGTGCGCGGTCAGGCGCTGAAGGAAGTTTCTTATTTCGACGAGCGCTATTTCTTCTTTTTTGAAGAGACGGACCTGGCCTTTGCAATGAAGCGCGCCGGGTGGGGCATCTACCAGTTGCCGGACGCGCACATCTATCATTTTCAGGGACAGAGCATCGGCCACAACACACAATCACGAATCGAGTTTTACCGGTCGCGTTATCAGTTTCTGCGCAAGTGGCACGGCACAGCATATTATCACACCGCCGCGGCCGTTATTTTTTTGAGGCTGCTCGCGGATGTCCTGCTCAATGCCGCAGGCGTCGTGTTTACACTGGGATTAGCTGCGGGCATAAGGCGAAAACTGGTTGTATACAGTCGGATTCTCCGCTGGCACTTCAGAAGAGAGTAAATGGTGGATAGTGGATGGCAATAAGCGATGGGAACGAGGTAATGGGCTATGGGCGATAGACAATAGGAAGACAAGCAAGAAGTGATTAAAAAAAGTAGTGCGGGTCTTCAGACCCGCTTCGTGCAATTGTAGAGAACGCTCGCGGCCACACCGTAAGTCATTGACAGTGCGAGATATTTTAGATATGCATCGGTTCCCGTCGGCGATGGGCATGTAACCGACAAAGCGGAGCTGTATTCACCATCCACTACTAAAGTTGGAGATAACCCATGAATGAGATTTACGACGTGTTAAGAGCTTCTGTTGATCCCATTTGCATCATTTTTATTCTTCTTGTCATTTCCTTTTTCGTCGTTATTCGATCCTCCAAGAAAAAAAGCGGAGCCCTGCTTTTATTGCTGGCCATCGTATTGCTCTACGGATTCAGCATCGAGCCCGTATCCAACTATCTGAGCTGGAAACTGGAAAAAGACTATATTCAAAATCCGGCCTCGCCAAAGAAAGCGCTGGATGTTGTCGTCGTATTGGGCGGAGGCGTTTACGATATTCACGCACTTTCCGAAACATTTCCCGCGCCGGAAACCGCTGTCCGGCTGATAGCCGCCGTCCAGATCTTTAGAGGATCCAATGCCAGGTATCTTGTCTGTTCCGGGAAGGGTGATCGAAAAACCTCCGAAGCAGCGCTGATGGCCCGATTGGCCGAAGCCCTGGGCATTGCCAGAGAAAAAATCCGCCTCGATGAAAAATCGGGAAACACCTACCAGCACGCCGTGGAGCTCGACAAAATGTTTGCCGATAAAAATATCCGGATCGCGCTCGTGACCGGGGCGTACCACATGAAACGGAGCGAAATAGAATTTCGAAAGTATTTCAAAAACGTAACAACCCTGCCTGCCCGTTACCTATACAGCTCACCTTCGGGCACGGCAGCGATCCGCTACATTCCGCAATCGGTAAGGTTTTTCGACAACACGCTTATTTTGAGGGAGTTCGTCGGCCGGCTGTGGTACAGCGTCAAAAGCAGTTGATAGCGGATATTTACCAACAACAAGGAGGTTTAATTTGAAACACGTACTGATCACCGGCGGATGCGGGTTTATCGGGTCCAACTTTGTCCGCCACGTACTTTCGCATTATCCCGATTACAAAATCGTCAATCTCGATAAGCTCACCTATGCCGGCAATCCCGGCAACCTGACCGGCGTCGAGAAAAATCCCAACTACCGCTTTGTTAAAGGAGACATTGCCGACGCCGCCCTCGTCGGGAAAATCTTCGCCGAAGAAAAGATCGACACCGTCGTCCACTTTGCCGCCGAATCCCATGTGGACCGCAGCATCACGGGACCTGCGGAATTCGTCCAGACCAATATCGTCGGGACCTTCACCCTGCTCGAGGCTGCACGCGAAGCCTGGCTAAACAACGACAAAACCGGCGCGTCAAAAAACACCTGCCGCTTCCTGCACGTCAGCACCGACGAGGTTTACGGATCGCTCGGCGAAACCGGCGCGTTTCAGGAGACAACGCCCTACGATCCGCGCTCGCCCTATTCCGCGAGCAAAGCGTCCTCCGACCACCTGGTCAGCGCCTACTTCCACACTTACGGCCTGCCCACGCTGATCACCAACTGCTCCAACAACTACGGTCCGTATCAGTTTCCGGAAAAGCTCATCCCGTTGGTCATCAACAACGCCCTGCAGGGAAAGTCGCTGCCCGTTTACGGCGATGGCAAGAACGTCCGCGACTGGCTCTACGTCATCGACCACTGCGAAGCCATCCTCACCGTTCTGCACAGAGGCAGGATCGGCGAAACCTACAACATCGGCGGCAACAGCGAAAAGCAGAACATCGAAATCGTCAACCTCATTTGCGACATCCTGGATGAAAAAGTCGGCCTCCTGCCCAACGGCGAAAAGAGGCGATCGCTCATCACCTACGTCAAAGACCGCGCCGGGCACGACCGCCGCTACGCCATCGACGCCACCAAAATCCGCACCGAGCTGGGCTGGTCGCCAGCAGTAAACTTTGCCGACGGCATGCGCCGCACCGTCGAATGGTATCTGGATCACAAAGCCTGGATCGCCTCCGTCACCGACGGCAGCTACCGGGAGTATTACGAAAAAATGTATGGGAAGGTATAAATTATGAAAGGAATCCAAAAAGGCATCATCCTGGCGGGCGGTGCGGGGAGCAGGCTGTATCCCCTCACGCTGGTGGCCAGCAAGCAGCTTCAGCCCGTTTACGACAAACCGATGATTTACTATCCGCTGGGCACCCTCATGACCGCAGGCATGCGCGACATCCTGATCATCTCCACGCCGCAGGACACCCCGCGCTTCGAGGCCCTGCTGGGCGACGGCAGCCGCTGGGGGATCAAACTTTCCTACAAAGTCCAGCCGGAGCCCAAAGGCATCGCGCAGGCCTTTCTTGTCGGTGAGGAATTCATCGCCGGCGAAGCCGCGTGCCTCATTCTGGGCGACAACATCTTTTACGGCAAAATGGATCTGAACAAAATCGTTGCGGAATTTCAGGACGGCGCCATCGTCTTCGGCTACTACGTCAATGACCCGGAGCGCTACGGCGTCGTCGAATTCGACGCGGACGGCAAAGCCATCAGCATCGAAGAAAAGCCCGCCAAACCAAAAACCAACTACGCCGTGCCCGGCCTGTATCTGTACGACAAAAACATTACACAGATCGCCAAAACCATGAAGCCTTCGGCGAGGGGCGAGCTGGAAATCACGGACGTCAACATGGAATACCTGCGCCGCGGCAAACTGCACGTCGTTCCGCTGGGGCGCGGCATCGCCTGGCTGGACACCGGCACGCATACCAGCCTTCTGGAGGCCAGCCATTTCATTGGCACGCTCGAGGCCCGGCAGGGATTGAAGATCGCCTGCCTGGAAGAAATCGCGTTTCGCATGGGCTTCATCGACAAAAAGAAAATGAAGCAGGTCGTCGAAGACACGCCCAAGTCCTCCTATCGCGACTACCTGGAAAGAATTCTGAAAGAAAAATCCTTTATCCAAAAAGGGGACGGTTCTATTTATTAGCAAACAGTGGAAAGCGATGAGTGAAAAGTAGGGCGGGCCTTTAGGCCCGCCAAACCCAGCACTTGGTTGTCATGGTGAGCTTGTCGAACCATGATAGGAATAATTGGTGGCCATCCTTCGACAGGCTCAGGATGACATACCACCTTGTGACCCTGAGCTTGTCGAAGGGCGACACCAAACACGCATCACTTTTAATTTTTTTCTATTCACCATCAACCATCCACTATCCACTAATTTATGAATATTATTAAAACCGAAATTCCCGACGTACTGATCATCGAGCCAAAAGTTTTCGGCGACGCGCGCGGATTTTTTTACGAAAGCTTCAACCAGAAAGTCTGGCGCGAAAAGACCGGCATTGACGCGGTCTTTGTCCAGGACAACCATTCCCGGTCCGCCAAAAATGTCTTGCGAGGACAGCACTACCAGATCCGGCAGCCGCAGGGAAAACTTGTGCGGGCCATTCGCGGCGCCGTTTTCGACGTTGCCGTCGATCTTCGCCGAAAATCCCCAACCTTCGGCCGGTGGGTGGGAACCGAGCTGTCCGAAGAAAACTGCCGCCAGCTCTGGATTCCCGTCGGCTTCGCGCATGGCTTCCTGGTTCTTTCCGACATTGCCGAATTCCTCTACAAGACCACCGACTACTGGGCACCGGAATTTGAACGCACCATCATCTGGAACGACCCGGACCTGGCTATTGCCTGGCCGCTGCAGGAAGAGCCCGTCCTTTCCGCCAAAGACGCCAAGGGCACGGTGTTCAAGGAAGCGGAGGTTTTTGAGTAAAAAAAGGGGACGGTTCTATTTATTTTAAGAGATGAGCGACGAGCGGAAAGAAAGGCGATGAGCCGCGTGTTGTAAGGGCAGTTCTTCCTTCAGTGAAAAAATAGAACCGTCCCCTTTTTTAATGCGTGTCAATCCCCAAAACAATGGTAAGGATAGCCTAATATGAACGACATAATAGTATTTGAGAATTTGAAGGATCTTATTGTTGAGTTGCGCGGTGAGAGCGTTCTGCTGGATAGCGATATTGCTCAAATCTATGGCGTCGAGACAAGAGACATCAATAAAGCCGTAACCAATAACCCGGACAAATTTCCCGCAGGGTATGTGGTTGAGCTCTCCAAACAGGAAAAAAATGAACTGGTGGAAAATTTCCACCGGTTCCGCAAGCTGAAGCATTCTACAGTCAATCCGAAGGCTTTTCCTGAAAAAGGGCTGTATATGTTGGCGACCATTCTTAAAAGTCCAAAGGCAGTTCAAGCAACGCTGGCAATCATCGAAACCTTTGCAAAAATCAGACAACTCTCACGCAGCATTCAGGCGCTATCCACCGCTAAAGATGAACAGCAGCAGAAAGCCCTTATGAAACAAGGCGGAGAATTAATCGAAGGAATCTTTGGCGACGATTTTCAAACAAGCGATACAGAAACATCCATTGAGCTGAACTTTGCCATTTTGAAACTCAAACACACGATAAAGAAAAAGAAAAAATGAAATACCGGAGCGCATAATGATTCCCTCCCTTGATGGGAGGGACTGAGGGAGGGTGAACAATCGCTGGTTAACGCTTGCCAATTGAACCGAAATATTCAGAAGCAATCAGCAAGGAACAAAGGGGACGGTTTATTCTGAGCGAGGAGGAACAAGTGGAAAGAAAGGCGCTGGGCAATTGCCCACATAATCCCAGTTGTCTCCCTCTGGAGGGTGTACGGGGAGGCCGACAATGCATGGCGCACCTAAAGTTGACGGTCTCATAAAAAGTCTATTTTGCTCTTTTGTTGTCATTCCCGCGAAGGCGGGAATCCAGGAAATACTTGATCCGAACAAAGGGGACGGTTCTATTTATTTTAAGAGATGAGCGATGAGTGGAAAGAAAGGCGCTGGGCCACGTGTTGTAAGGGCAGTTCTTTCTTCAGTGAAAAAATAGAACCGTCCCCTTTTCTTCTAAAGCTCTCGGGCAATCCATTTATGTTCAAGGCGATACCCTCGAAACCCTGAAAAGCGACATTAAAGACGCCCTTGAATGTCATTTTGATAAAAAAGAGGACATTCCCAAAATCATTAGATTGCATATCGTTCGCGACGAGATGCTCGCCTATGCCTAAAATAACATTTTAAACGATGTTGCCGAATATCTGAAAATATCAAAACAAGAACTTACAAATGATCTGTTCAAATAGCATCAACTATTTAAGACTTAATACTATCTTTTACCATTCTCAACTCACAATCCCGAATCGGAGATTCATATGAACGGAATAAAAAAAGGTATTGTGCTGGCCGGCGGCGCGGGCAGCCGTCTTTATCCGCTGACGCTCGTCGCCAGCAAGCAGCTTCAACCCGTTTACGACAAACCCATGATTTACTATCCCTTGGCCACGCTCATGATGGCGGGCATCCGCGACATTCTGATCATCTCCACGCCGCAGGACACGCCGCGCTTTGAAGCCCTGCTGGGCGACGGCAGCCGCTGGGGGATCAAACTTTCCTACAAAGTCCAGCCCGAGCCCAAAGGCATCGCGCAGGCGTTTCTCGTCGGTGAGGAATTCATCGCCGGCGAAGCCGCGTGCCTCATCCTGGGCGACAACATCTTCTACGGCAAAATGGATCTCAACAAAATCGTCGCCGAATTTCAGGACGGCGCCATCGTCTTCGGCTACTACGTCAACGATCCGGAGCGCTACGGCGTCGTCGAATTCGACGCGGACGGCAAAGCCATCAGCATCGAAGAAAAGCCCGCCAGACCCAAAACCAACTACGCCGTGCCCGGCCTGTATTTGTACGACAAAAACATTACGCAGATCGCCAAAACCATGAAGCCTTCGGCCCGCGGCGAACTGGAAATCACAGACGTCAACATGGAATACCTGCGCCGCGGCAAACTGCACGTCGTTCCGCTGGGGCGCGGCATCGCGTGGCTGGACACCGGCACGCACACCAGCCTTCTGGAGGCCAGCCATTTTATCGGCACGCTTGAAGCCCGGCAGGGGCTGAAGATCGCCTGCCTGGAAGAAATCGCGTTTCGCATGGGCTTCATCGACAAAAAGAAAATGAAGCAGGTGATCGAGGACACGCCCAAGTCCTCCTACCGCGACTACCTGGAACGAATTCTGAAGGAGAAATCCTACATCCACGACTAAGAAAAATAGGGACAGCGCCCTATTTATTTAGCTCGTAGCTCATGGCTCATTATTCACATGAATAAATAGGGCGCTGTCCCTATTTTTCCATTCGCTAAATTTATGAACATACTTAAAACCGAAATTCCCGACGTACTGATCATCGAGCCGAAAGTTTTCGGCGACGCGCGTGGATTTTTTTACGAAAGCTTCAACCAGAAAGTCTGGCGCGAAAAAACCGGCATTGACGCGATCTTTGTTCAGGACAACCATTCCCGGTCCGCCAAAAATGTCTTGCGAGGACTTCACTACCAGATCCGGCAGCCGCAGGGGAAACTTGTGCGGGCCGTTCGCGGCGCCGTATTCGACATTGCCGTCGATCTTCGCCGGAAATCTCCGACCTTCGGCCGGTGGGTGGGAACCGAGCTGTCCGAAGAAAACTGCCGCCAACTCTGGATTCCCGTCGGCTTCGCGCACGGATTCCTGGTCCTTTCCGACGTTGCCGAATTCCTTTACAAGACCACCGACTACTGGGCGCCGGAATTCGAACGCACCATCGTCTGGAACGACCCGGACCTGGCCGTCGCCTGGCCGTTGCAGGGAGAGCCTGTCCTTTCCGCCAAAGACGCCAAAGGCATCGCGTTCAAAGAAGCGGAGGTCTTTGTGAGTGGGGTCAGGTCTTGCAATCAAGCATAAATGAAGGTATTATTCACCCATGACAAGGCCTTTAAGAATTGAATTGGCAGGCGGCGTGTATCACATCACGTCACGCGGTGACCGGCGCGAGAATATTTACTTTTGCGATGCCGATCGGTGGGCGTGGCTGGAATTGCTGGGGAAGGTGTGTGAGCGATTCAATTGGATGTGCCACGCATGGTGTCAGATGAGCAATCATTACCATATCGTTGTGGAGACGGTGGAGGGCAATTTATCGCAGGGGATGCGCCAGCTCAATGGTGTTTATACACAGCACATCAATAGCGCATATCAGCGCGTTGGACATGTATATCAGGGGCGTTACAAGGGCATTTTGGTGGAAAAGGAAAGCTACCTGCTGGAATTGGCGCGCTATGTAGTGCTCAATCCGGTTCGGGCGGGGATGGTGGATGACCCGCAGCAGTGGCCGTGGAGTTCTTACGCCGCGATGACAGGCGAGAAACAAGCCCCGCCCTGGCTGCAAACCGACTGGATTCTGGGTCAATTCGACCGGAATCGGGGCCAGGCGGTGATGGGGTATGTCGATTTCGTTCGTGCCGGTGCGGGTA
>Ga0209311_1001227_pt1 | contig 21168 bp, 22 predicted proteins | sample AD_UKC045_MetaG_FD_184417 | JGI IMG/M metagenome (GOLD analysis project Ga0209311, IMG submission 184417) | Active sludge microbial communities of municipal wastewater-treating anaerobic digesters from USA - AD_UKC045_MetaG (SPAdes) (version 2) | ecosystem: Engineered > Bioreactor > Anaerobic >... | reverse complement strand
AATACCGTGTAGAGTAATGAGATCGGCAATGCCTTGCACACCTTGGCGTAAAACATCGTCAACAATTAAAAAGGCGTCGTTGAGCGACGTTTTTTTATCGATGACCTGCAAAAGGCGATCGTTTGGAATGACAACAAGGGTATCTACCTTATCCTTTAACTCCTCTATCCCCTGGTCTGCCATTTTTCTCCTTCTTAGTCCTTCGAAGCTAAAGGGGCGTGTAACCACGGCAACAGTAAGGGCACCAAGCTCCTTGGCGATACCGGCGATTGCCGGTCCTGCTCCTGTACCGGTGCCTCCCCCCATACCGCAGGTAACAAAGACCATATCGGAGCCTTTTAGAGTTTCGTAAATTTCCTCTTTATTCTCTTCTATTGCTTTACGTCCTACTTCTATATCTGCACCAGCACCAAGACCTCGTGTTAATTCTTTACCAATTTGTATTTTAATTGGGGCTGCACTATGAATGAGGGCCTGGGCGTCCGTGTTAACGGCAATGAACTCAATCCCTTTAAGTCTTGCCTCGATCATTCTATTAACGGCGTTGCCACCCGAGCCACCAACCCCTACTACTCTTATTTTGACTAAAGTGTCTACCTCGGCGAGGTGCTTGTCAGTCATGTAAACTCCTTAAGGCAAAAATTGTCTAAGGATGTTTTTTGCCTTATTTGCCAACCCCTCCATTTTGACATTTTTTATTTTAATGCGAAAACGACCACCAGTCCCCTCCTGTGGTCCGTACTCAACACTTTGTAACATCAATCCTATACTTGTAGAGTAGCTTGGGTCGTCGAGCTTGTCAACTGCTCCCCCCACTTCGAGGCTTGGTGTACCGACTTGTGCTGGTAGTTCCAGGTTTTCTTTTGCTTGTGATACTATGCCTTTAAGTTTTGCTCCGCCACCTGTTATGACTGCTCCAGCCGGGAGCATAGCGTCGCGTTTAATTTTTTTTAGCTCTTTTCTTACCATAGCAAAAAGTTCTTTAAGACGGGCGTCTACAATGGTGGTAATTTCACTACTAGGAAACTTTCCTTCTTCTTTGCTACCCTCTATTTTTGAAAGATCGATTATTTTATCGCTTGCACTCTCTGGGTTGGCATCTACGTATTGCGTTTTTACTCGTTCCGCAATCTCGAGTGTTGTTTTTAGACCAATGGCGATGTCGTTAGTAATATGGCTTGAGCCAATCGGTAGAACATTAGTGTCTATTAAATCCCCTTCTTCAAAAACGGCATAACTGGTTGTGCCCGCGCCAATATCGAGCAAGATGACACCTTGTTCTTTTTGTTTTTTATTCAGCACCGCCCGCGCGCTCGCTAAGGGGGCGAAAATTAAACCATCTAGGGCAATATCTGCCTGGTTAATAATGCGAACAAGGCTATTGACGTTGGCGGTTGGCACTCCCACCACCAAGATCTCCCCTTCGAGACGAGTACCTTTCATCCCCAAAGGGTCCTTACTCTGTTCTTGGTTATCGATAGTGTAAATTATTGGGAAAGAATGAATGATTTCATAATTGGGAGGAAGGGCAACGGCTCGTGCTGACTCGGTAACGTTGTCTATATCGGCAGTATTGATGCCTTCGTCGCCACTTGTAATGGCGACAATGCTTTTACTGTCGAGTGTTTTTGTTCCCACGCCACTAACACTAACCATGGCGTGGTCAATAGCAATGCCCGATTTACGATGTGCGTCTTCGAGGGCGGCGGAAAGACTACTTACTACTTCGTCGGAATCGATAATGACCCCTCTTCTTAAACCAGAGTTTGGGGCAGAGCCAATAGCAAGTACGCTAATAAGCCCTTCTCTTATTTGGCCAATGGTTACCGCAACCTTACTTGTGCCTATATCAATACCAATACCGATTTGGTCATTACCACGTCCAAAGCGCGCCATCAATCCCTCTCTTTTTTTTAGAAATCAACATAATCTTTAAGTCTCCTTCATTATAGTAAAAGACTGGCAATAGTTCAAAGTTTCGATATTTTTTATTTATGATGTATGCCAATTAGGTGTTTTACGCCGTGGCGGACAAGTTCTTCTTCTTTTTGTTCGCCAAAGGCTTCAGGACACAAAACAATACTACCTAATATTGCTCCATTTCCTTCCTTGTGCGGAGGATTGAATTGGGGGAAACTTAAAACATCTGTCGCCTTATCTATTTGGCGGTATTTCCTGTTGAGCAACCTCATTTTTAACTTATCCACAACAAGCACTTCAACAAGCCAGTTGTTGTCGTAACTATGTTTTTGTAGTTCGTCTTTTATCCACAGCTCTAGGTTTTTTTTACTCAATGCGCTCTGACCAGTAGAATCGATGAGATCAATTTTCATTTTTGTAGTTTTGCGCGTACGGCGTTGGCAATTCTGCCTCCGTCTGCTTTGCCCCCAGCCCGTGATACCACCAAGCTAATAACCCGTCCGATGTCGGAGGGGGAGTTTGCGCCAGTTTCTTGCGCTGCCTGTTCTATCAATTGCGCTAATTCTTCATTACTCATTTGCTCGGGAAGATATTTTTCAATTATTTTTATCTCTTCCAGCTCTTGTTCAACGTGGTCTTCTCTTTTAGAGCGCTTGTAGAGTTCGGCGGCTTCTTTTCTTTTTTTTATTTCGCGTTGCAAAACGTTGATAATCTGCTCGTCTTTAAGATCACCACGATTTTCGATTGTCGCGTTTTGCAGTGAAGCTTTAACAGAACGTAATGTAGTTACGCTCTTTGTCTCCCTATTCCTCATCGCATTTCTTAGGTCTTGGTCAATTGTCTCTATTATTGCCATTAGTAACCCCGCTTTGCTTTTTTACGGATAGACTTCCTTCTCGCAATTTCCCTAACTCTATCACGGGAAAGTTTTTTCTCTTTGTAGCGCCTTTTTTTAATCTCTGTTAAAATACCGCTCTGTTGAACATCGCGGAAAAAACGGCGTAGCATTACATCAAAGCTTTCTACTTTTCTTTTCTCCAACCTTATCACCTGCCCTTCTATCTTTAGAATATTGTAGCAGATTGACGACCGTTAATCAACGTTTTATAATGGAGCTATGAACAGCGACTGTCTTTTTTGTAAAATAATCAATAAAGAGTTGCCCGCTAGTATTGTTTTTGAAAACGACGATATAATCATTTTTAATGATATAAATCCAAGAAAGCCTATTCATTGGCTTGTTGTTCCCAAGGTGCATATTGAAAACCTCAACGAGTTAAGCGACAAAGTGCTCGCCGGTGAATTGCTTACAATAATTAGCACACTTGCAAAAGAGCACGGCTTTGCCGAACAAGGTTACCGTGTACTAATTAACACTAAGGGAGACGGCGGACAAGAAGTAGATCATCTTCACCTTCATATTCTTGCCGGTGCGCCAGTTGGTCCCATTGTTTGCCCCTAGGTAAATTTTTGGCAATAAACCCTGCAAAAGTTCACTAACATATTGGACCTTTTTCCTTTTTTAGTTTATGGGGTGTAAGTTCTCGCTCCCGCTCGAACAGTAAAGGATATGGCGGAAAGCTTGCCCCGCCTTTTTAGGCGGGGTTCTCGCTTCCGTTCGAACAGTAAAGGGAGTAACGGTCGTTATTTTTATCGTTCGAGAGAATTGCGCGTAGCGCCATCTCGAGAACTCTGAACCGTCGATGCCAGTCCTTACGAGATAGTTCTCGCTCCGCTCGAACAGTAAAGGGTATGACGGGTAGTTCTCACTTCGTTCGAACAGTAAAGGGAGTAACGACCGACACTCTTATCGTTCGAGGGCTACTGCCCGAGAACTCTGAACCGTCGATGACAGTCCTTACCCAGTAGCTTGCCCCGCCTTTTTAGGCGGGGTTCTCGCTATGCTCGAACAGTAATGGATATGACGGGTAGTTCTCGCTTCGCTCGAACAGTAAAAATAGGATTAAGCAGTCTTAGAGCTTAGGAGATATTTCGGTAATATAATCGACTATCTAACAAAGTAGCTTTCGACAAGGCTTTTTTTGCCACCCAAGCCAAAGCATTAGCAAGCAACCACCACTGCAATACATCATTAATACATTTATAGGCTCACAGAAGTCCAATATGTTATGGACCGTAATATACCCTTGACAGGGTTGTTTTTTTATGGTACAATGCTCCCTTCTCCTGAAAGGGAGGTTTTTTATTATCTAAAGTAAAAAATCAATAACTTCGGGTTAGTCGTCGAAGTTTCTCTGAGGGAGTAGCTAGGAGTTGAACGTAATAATGGTAAAAAATACCTTGATTCGTTCTGTCAAGCTAGCAATAGCAACAGCTTTGCCTCTTTTGTTGGGGATAGCCTATGCCCCCCGAACAGAGGCGGAGGTAAGTAAAGTCTCCACCCTTCCCCGCATAAAGATCGAAGAAAATATCTTCGAAAGGGAAGTACTAGCAAAAGCAAACATCGAACGTGGTGAGTCTTTGGCGCAAAAAAAAGAGCGCACACTTGCTACGGCGAAAAAAACAACTCCCACCGTTGGGACGGCATTGGCTGCACCGGTGCATGATCCATCGCTCGAGGAAAAAAGAGCGGTCTATGCTCAGGTTGCCAGTAAATACGGTATTGCCTGGCAGTTGCTAGAAGCAGTACACCAGATTGAGTCTGGAAAGCGCTGGTATCAGCCTAACCGTTCTAGCGCTGGCGCAACTGGTCCTATGCAGTTTTTGCCAAGTACTTGGCGCGCTTATGGGCAAGACGGTAACGGAGATGGAGTTGCTGATATTATGAATATCTTCGACGCTCTCCATGGTGCCGCAAATTACCTTGCCGCCAATGGTGCCAATAGAGGTGATATTGATAATGCCCTCTTTCGTTATAACCATTCTTGGAGTTACGTTGCGAAAGTTAAAGGCATTATGAACTCTATATAAAAACAAAACCTCCGCGAATTTGCGGAGGTTTTGTTTTGCTTCTTTATTAGGCGTTAGTACTGCCACCGTCGGGGTTAATAACCTGAATCCATGTTTGTCCAGGGTTGAATTGCACTTCTCGGCCATTGCTGTCGTAAAAGAGGGTGCGCTCTTTCCCCTCTCGCTTCCATGTGCCCGTAATAACAACGCCATCGCGAAGAATTTTTGCCTCTCCGCTCCCTGTAACGGTAAAATCATAAACTGTTTTGCCGGCTGATTGGACAGCTCTTCTCGAATAGGTGGCAATTACCACATTCTTTGCCTTGAGTTGCTCGCCACTTATTTCGTCCTTGTGTGGTTGCCCCGCAAGAAGGCGCAAGTAGGAGTTTGTTGCTGGATCGTATTTCCACTGTGTATTGTACAGGGCGCTAGAAAAGTTTACCTCGTAAATTTTTTCTTCGGCGGGGCGCATTGATGCTTCGTCTTCCTTTTTAAATTGCCATTGGCGTAGTGTGTCGTCTGTTTTTTCGCTATAACCCCTTGCTTGAGCGTACTGGTAGAGGTGAGGAATAGAGGTGTAAAGAGTATGCTCCAATGCCCGCCCATCTTTTTGACGCCAAAAAGCTGTAGCATTATGGTTAAGGTCTAATATGCCGTCTTCGACAATCTTTGTTAGAGCGTTTTGTGCCCCTCCTGCGTGAGCGTAAAAAGCATTATATTCTCGCGCCCAGTCGACAAAGTATGTTCTCGCGGAACGAACGGGTCCAACCTTATCGGTGCTAGAGCAACCAAATATAGCCATAAATCTGGTAATTCCGCCTTCGGCAACGGCTTCATAAACAATACTAGCCTTGTCAAGTCCGGCTTGGGGGCGAGCTTGGGTGTGGTTTTCAACCATTATCGCTATTGGGTGTTTAACGTCACTTTGCTCGACCTTCGTTCCATCGAGCGGGCAGACTACCCGATTGTCGCTAAACTCCACGGGCGGGGTGCTACTTGGGGGCCCTTCGGTCTTCTTTCCTCTTGTTAAAATAAAAATAGTCGCTACCACTAAAACGACAACTAATGCAATAGCGACACCAAGCAAGATTTTCTTTTTTTTATCCCAAATTATCATATCTCTCCTTTTATCTATTAAATATAGATGTTTTTTTGCAAACAGCCCTTTTCATTACTGTTATAGGCCACAAGAAAAAGAGCATCAATATTAAGGTACTATTAATATACCAAATTAAAGCAACGAGTTCAGCGTTAATAATAAGCCATTTATTAATATAGAAAAGAATGAACAAGGCAATTAAGGTAATTACGCCGGTGCTGGCAACAGCTAGATCTTGTCGGCTTGGCGCTAGGGTGAGGCTCACAGAAAGAAGGATATAGAGCCATAATTTATCCACCCATTGCCAGTGGCTGACGAATGCCGGCACGGATATTGTGGTTGTGGTAAACGGGATGGTGAAGGTGGTTAGCTCTAAGGGGAGCTGGCGAGAAATAAAATAAATTACGGTAAGACCTAAGATTAAAGGTGCAATAGAGATAAATAGCTGTCCGACAATTGGTATTTTCGGTTTTTGGTGTGTTACGTAGCCACCGGTGCGAGAGAAAAAACTAACATCTGATACTGGGGTTGCTGTTAAAACCGCTCCCACAAGATGTGCACTTTCGTGTAACACTACCCCGGGAAACATAAGCGTCAAATAAAAAAAGCGTGGCAGGACATCGAGTAAAAGACGGTTTACTGCAAATGTTAAACCGAAAAAAAGGAGAATAGCGATAATAAAAGAAGTCATTTATTGCCAAGTGCTACTAAAACGTCGTTGTCTTTCACGACAGAGGGAGATTCCAGGAGTGATGTCTGGTATTTACTGGCTACTATTTTTTCGACCGCTTGCGCCTCGGCGAGTTTGCCAGAATTATAATAAATTACTGTGGTGGCATAGCGACTTAAAGCGTTGCCTACGGTAATGTTAGTAAAGCCGTCTGCTTTGAGGGTGTCTTTCATAAGTTGTGCTTCCCCGCTACGCCCATTACCGTTAACAACCCTTACCTTAGTGTTAGCTTTGTCAACTGTTGGCGCCTGAGTGGTGGTAGGGGTAGTGGCGGGAGGTGTTTCGTTAAGGGTTACCTTGGTGGAGGAGTCGCCGTTAATCTTAGCTGTTTCGTTGGACGGCTCCTCTTGTGTTGTGGTTGTTTCCTCGTGTTGGCTTACCTCGCTCTCACTGGTAAGTTGCTTGTAAATAAGCCAACCCGCGAGGACCACAAGAAGAAGTAATGCGCAGACCGCCAAGATAAGGTAGTAGTTCAGTACGTCTGGCTTGCTTTCATGTCGAGGACGATCGAAAAAAGCCCCTTTGTCTGACTCTCTTCTGTTGTTCGCGATGTCTTTGGGAGAAACTGGCTTTTGTTTTGGTGCTTTAATAATATCTATACTCTTTGCCATATTGTTATTATACCACTAATACGAAAAGCGTCGGATAACTCCTTTTACTTTGCCCTGGATAGTAGCATTTTTTGTAAGTATTGGGCGGTACCTAGAATTGGCAGGCTGAAGACGAATACCTGTTTTTTCGCGAAAATATTTTTTAAGCGTAACGTAGTCGTTATCAACAAGGGCTACGACAATATCGCCATTTTTTGGCTTTTCTATTTTTTCAATAACTACGTAGTCTCCATCTAATATTCCTTCATCCTCCATAGAGTCGCCACGTACTTTGAGGGCAAACGTATTTTTTCCCATCATATCTCTGGGGATGCTAATTGTTTCTCTTGTTCTAATGGCTTGTATTGGTGAACCCGCCGCAATTGCGCCCATTAGGGGAACGTCGAAAGTTTGCTCTTCGAATTGTGGCGTGAGCTGAATACTTCTAGCAACGTTAAATTCATTATCTAGTGCCTCTTTGTCTTTGAGGGCTTGGATGTGGTCGGCAACACTGGCGAGCGAAGAAAAACCAAAGTGCTCCGCAATCTCTCGGTAACTCGGCGCATACCCATTTTCGTTAACGTAAATAGCAATAAAATCGAGAATTTCTTTTTGCCTTTTTGTCAGTGGTTGCATTTTCCTCCCTTGCTGCGAAACTATCCACAGCGAAATTTTTTTGCAAAAAATACGATATTTTTCTCTATTATACCGAACAAAAACCGTATGTAAAGTTGTGGATAACTTTTGCAAAAATATTGACAACGCCTTTAGTTGTTGCTCCCACCTGTTGTGTAGGGATTTTTAATTGTGTTTTTTTTGTGGGGGAAATTATAAACACCTAAAGCATCGATGCCAAATTTTTTATTAACGGAATCGACTACTTTGTCAATAATATACTGCTTGTTATCGCCTATTAAAGAAAGTTGTGTACTGCTTCTACAGTGAGTTAAGTTCGATGTAGTAATAGCAATGTGGTAAGGGTTGCTATGAGGGTATTTTTTAAACAGCGCGAGAGCAATGGTGGTAATCGCCGTTTGGTTGTTGGTGGGCGAAACCGTTTTATAGGCGTGGTATCGTTTTGTGGTATTTTCTGGTGAGAGGATAGAGCTTTTTGCCGAAACCTCGATTTTTTGTGCCTTGAGGTTGGAGGCACGTAGGCGGCGCGCTACATTGATACTTAACTCTACGAGTGCTTCTCTTGCACTTTTGTAGTTTCTGTGTTCGGGTGCGAGTACACGCGAATGGCCAACGCTCTTTGTTGGTTCGTGTATTTTTTTTGTATCGTAGCCATGAAGATTGAGGTACCACCTTTCGCCAGACTGCCCCATTGCCACTCGTAATTTTTCCGCCGAGGCAGACCACATATCCAAGGGTGTTTTAAGTCCAAATGTAGATAGTTGTAGGGCTGTTGCTTTATTAATACCGGAAAGAAAGGTGATGTCTTTAATGTTTGCAAATATCTCCCTAGAGACGCTGTTTTTTATAATAAAAAAACCGTTGGGCTTTTTTATTTTACTTGCTATTTTGGCAAGAAAAGTATTGGAGGCAACGCCAATTGAGCCTGTGATACATTCACCGAGCTCCCTGGCAATGTCCTTTTTAATATTGTGGGCGATACTCTTTGCTCTGCTTGCGTTGCGTTCTTGTGGCGCAAGGACGATACTGAACTCGTCGATACTATAAGGGGTTACCCAGGGGCTAAAATAATCGAGGATATGTTTAATGCGCTTGTGGTAGTGGGCGTAAAGACTGGGGCGTGAGGAAACAATAGCAAGACAAGGAAGTGATTTTTTTGCCTCCCCTACCCTTTGCCCCGTGTATATGCCTGCTCTTTTCGCTTCGTAACTCTGGGCGATAATGGAGCCACTTGGTCCTGCGTGGTGAACAATTGCCACGGGGTGGTGGCGCCACTTTTTATTTTCTTGTTGCTCTATGGACGCGAAGAAGGCATCCATATCAAGAAAAAGATATTTGTAATCTTTGACCATATAACACCATTGTACCGAACAAAAACCAAACAGTAAAATACTTGTTACGGTCCATAACATATTGGACTTTTGTGAGCCTATAAATGTATTAATAATGTATTGCAGTGGTGATTGTTTGCTAATACTTTGGCTTGGGTAGCAAAAAAAGTCTTGCTGAAAGCTACCTTGTTAGATAGTCGATTATATTACCGAAATATCTCATAAGCTCTAAGACTGTTTAACTTTATTGTTACTGTTCGAGTGGGAGCGGGAACCCCACACCTGAAGGTGCGGGGCAAGTTACAACGTCATTTCCAGTATCAACGGTTCAGAGTTCTCGGGCAGTAGCCCTCGAACGATAAGGGCGTCGGTCGTTACTCCCCTTACTGTTTGAGCGAAATGAGAACTACCCGTCATATCCATTACTGTTCGAACGTAGCGAAAACTTATACTTCATCTCGTTACTGTTCGAGCGGAAGCGAGAACTGTTTACGCAAGTTTCGATACTAGCGCTTGATAGTTCTCGAGATGGCGCTACGCGCATTCTCTCGAACGATAAGGGTAGCGACCGCGGTACAACTTTACTGTTCGAGCGGAAGCGAGAACTTATACTTCATCTCGTTACTGTTCGAACGCAGTGAGAACTCTTGCGTTAGTTCCAGTACCAGAGGTTGAGAGTTCTCGGCGCTCTGCGCCTCGAACGGTAAAATAAATCTCTCGCCACTTTGTATTATTATGGTGCATTTACTTCGATACTGGGAAGTATCGAAGTAAATGCGGGAAACGCTATTGTTAAAGGATAACGTTTAGACAGAGATGAGCATGGAAGTGAGAACCTGCGTTACCTCCTTTACTGTTCGAGTGGGAGCGAGAACTCACACTCCATAAGCCAACATAAACTAAAAAAGAAAGAAAAAGGATCCAATATGTTAGTGAGCTTTTGCAATATGTTGTTGTTGGGTATTTTGCGCTCTCTTAAACGCCGTTTTGTATCTTTTGCTATAATGGCAATGTAGTTGAAGTCTAGCAAAATATATTACGCAGGTAGCAAACAGGGCACAACAACAAAGATAGTAAATATAATAAACCATTATGCCAGAAACAATACAACCTAACCCTAATGAACTAGATAGTGCTTATAAAAGAGCAGAAGGTACCAGTAACACCCAGGAAACAGTAACGCCAAAAGAAGAAGAAGATGAGCTAACAATAGATCACGAACAATTAAGGGTTGAAATAAACAGTGCATTCTGGCGTCAATTACTAGTATCTAAACAAAGGGTACTTAACAATCTTAACAATGGTACTATAGACTCAGATACTGCAGAAACCCAACTTGCACTCATCCAAGAAGAACTAAACAAAGTATCACCCGAACAACGCTTTAGTGAAGAAATAAACAAGCTATCCAAGGAAGGTGTCAATAAGGAGGACATCGCCAGAAGTCTCAGCCTTCTCGACACACCACTTGCCTGGAAAATGAGAGAAGAATTATTGAAAGATGCAGACGATACACTCAGACGCTATATTGCCCGAAGCCTCACTGGCCTCGACTCAGAACAAGCCTGGCAAATGAGAGAAGAATTATCAAAAGGTGCGGGTAGTAGCCTCAAATATGATATCATCAAAAGTCTTGCTTACGTCAACTCAAAACAAGCCTGGCAAATACGAGAAGAATTATTGAAAGATGCATATACTTCACCCGAACTATCTATCGCCGAAAGCCTTACTGGCCTCGACTCAGAACGCGCCTGGCAAATAAGAGAAGAGTTATTAAAAGATGCAGATTTTTTTATCAAACAATTTATCGCCGAAAGCCTTACTGGCCTCGACTCAGAGCGCGCCTGGCAAATAAGAGAAGAATTGTTAAAAGACGCAGATGATGACCTCAAATCCTCTATCGCCCAAAGCCTCACTGGTCTCAATTCAGAACGCGCCTGGCAAATGAGAGAAGAGTTATTAGAAGGTGCAAATGATAAACTCAAACGCCCTATCGCCGAAAGCCTTACTAGCCTCGACTCAGAACAAGCCTGGAAAATGAGAGAAGAATTATTAAAAGATCCAGGTTTCACATACCAAGTCGCCCTAAGCCTCACTGGTCTCGACTCAGAACAAGCCTGGAAAATGAGAGAAGAATTATTAAAAGGTCCAGGTTTCACATACCAAGTTGCCCTAAGCCTCGCCGGTCTTAGCTCGGAACGCGCCTGGGAGATGAGAAAAAGATTACGAGAAGCAGGAGTCGATAAAGGGTTTATCGCCCTTAGTATTAATGGCGACCTTAATACCGCCATCGCTTGGCACCGCCGTATGGGTTTACTGCCTTACCAAATACAAGAGCTTATAGGGCAAGAAGACAAAGTTTAACAGTACCCTGGGTGGTATTTACCCAGCATAGTTTTTGTTAGAAATTTTTTAGCACCTAAGCAACAGGTTAGTTGTGTTGTTTGGACGACTTGTTATTGGCGTGTAAAAGTTCACTAACATATTGGACCTTTTTCCTTTTTTAGTTTATGGGGTGTAAGTTCTCGCTCCCGCTCGAACAGTAAAGGATATGGCGGAAAGCTTGCCCCGCCTTTTTAGGCGGGGTTCTCACTTCGTTCGAACAGTAAAGTTGTACCGCGGTCGTCATTCTTATCGTTCGAGAGAATTGCGCGTAGCGCCATCTCGAGAACTATCAAGCGCTAGTATCGAAACTTGCGTAAATAGTTCTCGCTTCCGCTCGAACAGTAATGGATATGACGGGCAGTTCTCGCTTTCGCTCGAACAGTAACAATAGGATTAAGCAGTCTTGGAGCTTAGGAGATATTTCGGTAATATAATCGACTATCTAACAAAGTAGCTTTCGACAAGACTTTTTTTGCTACCCAAGCCAAAACATTAGCAAGCAACCACCACTGCAATACATTATTAATACATTTACAAGCTCACAAAAGTCCAATATGTTATGACCGTAACATGGCGTTGAATTATTGTTCTTAATATCATATAATTAAACCAAGATGAACACTTTTTCTCCTACCGAAGGTAACAAGGAGACCTTTGAGCGTTGGCAAGAGGGCGGTGTTTATAATGCTCAGGAAAAAGATGGCAACAAGCACTATGTTCTTAATATGTTCCCCTACCCCTCGGGCGAAGGTCTTCATGTTGGTCATATTGAGGGGTGGGTCGGTAGTGATATTTTAGCACGCTACTTTCGCTCAAGAGGTTATAATGTGTTGTACCCGATTGGCTGGGACGCTTTTGGTTTACCGGCAGAGAACTTTGCCATAAAAAAAGGTGTGCATCCTCAGAAAACGACAAGCAGTAATATTGCGCGCTTTAGTGAACAGCTAAAGGCGCTAGGTATTTCTTGCGATTGGTCAAGAGAGGTTAACACCTCTGATCCACTGTACTATAGGTGGACACAGTGGCTTTTTTTACAACTTTATAACGAGGGGCTTGCTTACCGCGCTCTGGCAAAGGTTAATTGGTGCAATTCATGTCAAACAGTGCTAGCTAATGAGCAAGTCGTTGCAGGCCGTTGCGAGCGTTGCAACAGTGCTGTTGTGCAAAAGAAATTAAAACAATGGTTTTTCAAAATCACCGAGTACGCCGAGCGTCTTTTGGTGGATGTGGAAAAGCTTGATTGGCCAGAACATATTAAGGCAATGCAACGAAATTGGATCGGGCGTTCACGAGGCGCAGAAATAGATTTTGTCGTACCAGAACTAAATGAAAAAATAACAGTTTTTACCACAAAGCCCGATACACTTTCTGGAGCTACTTATCTTGTTTTAGCGCCGGAACACCCGCTTGTTTCAAAATGCACTACAGATAAACAGAGAAAAGAAGTAGAGGCTTATTGCGCGCAAACTGCGCGGAAAACAAACCTCCAGCGCACTGACCTTGCCAAAGAAAAGACAGGAGTTTTTACGGGGAGCTTTGCCCTTCACCCAACAAGTAAAGAAAAACTGCCTATTTGGGTTGCCGATTATGTGATTATGGATTATGGTGGCGGGGCTATTATGGCTGTGCCCTATGGTGATACGCGCGATATGGAGTTTGCGCAAAAATTTTCCCTGCCAGTGAAAAAGATTACTCCACTTAGTGCAAAAATAGGAAAGTCGAAAGTTTCATACAAGTTAAGAGATTGGCTTATTTCTCGCCAGCGTTATTGGGGTGCTCCTATTCCCATTATTTATTGTGAAAAATGTGGCACCGTTCCTGTGTCGGAAAATAATCTGCCCGTAACGCTACCTGATGATGTGGATTTTTTGCCTACTGGCGAATCACCGCTGGCAAAATCGGAAAGCTTTCATAACGTTGTCTGCCCCAAGTGCTCGAGGAAGGCGCGACGAGAATCAGACACAATGGATACCTTTATCTGCTCCTCGTGGTATTTTCTGAGGTACTGCGATCCACATAATAATAAGGCACCTTTTGCAAAGGACAGGGTTTCGCGGTTTATGCCAGTCGACATATACATAGGCGGTGTAGAGCACGCTGTAATGCACTTGTTGTACGCTCGTTTCATAACTAAGTTTCTTTTTGATAAAAAATATATCGACTTCGATGAGCCATTTCTAAAACTTCGCAACCAAGGTGTTATACTTGGTCCCGATAATCAAAAAATGAGTAAGTCACGTGGTAATATTGTGAGCCCAGATGAAATAGTTAAAAGTTACGGTCCAGACGTTCTTCGGATGTACGAAATGTTTATGGGTCCTTTTGAGCAGCCTAAGCCGTGGAATACTGGAGGACTGGAAGGTGTTTTTCGCTTTTTAAAGAAAGTACTAAAGGTTTACAAGGAAGCACGTGCTATCGACGAAAAAGGCTACCTTAATGAAACGAAAGAACTTGTACAAGGGTGCGAAAAGAAAATAATTAACCTCGATTTTAATACAATCATCTCCGATTTTATGAAGTATATCAACCGTCTCCCCTCTCTCCCCTACTCCAAAGAAGACTTAAAAGCGTTTGCTGTATTATTCTCGTTTTTTGCCCCGTTTAGCGCGGAGGATCTTTGGCAGGCACTAGGAGAAAAAACACTTGTTGTCCACGAAAAATGGCCCGAGGTTGGGCTGCCACAAAACGCAACGCAATGTAAAATAGTTGTGCAAATCAATGGTAAAACCAGAGGCATAATTAATGTCCCCGTCTCTGCCTCTAGAGACGATGTTTCTCTGCGCGCCAAAGAAGACGCTAGTTTTGCGAAATATTTTATAGGTAAAAAAATAGAAAAAGTGTTTTATGTGCCTGGGCGCTTAATAAACCTCGTGACAAAACCTTGAAAGTATGGTACAATGCCAGAAGAAAATTAAAGACATAGTAAAAGGATTTGCAATATGGCCGAACCAAAGAAAAAATTGAGCAGTACCCGCAGTGGTAACAGGAGGGCGCACCGAGCGTTAAAGGCAGTCAATGCAAGCAAGTGTGCGAATTGCGGCGAAAAAGTAATTCAACACAAACTATGCCCCGGTTGTGGTTTTTACAAAGGCAAAAAAGTTCTTGACATTAAGTAAAAATAAGAAATGAATCGTCATTTTGCCAGGATTGTAGCAATGCAGTCTCTCTACGAGTGGGATTTTCGCGGTGAAAGCGATCCACTTACAATTTTTCGCCGTAACTGTGATACACTGCAAAGTAAGGTAGACGAAGACTTTGTTTCAAAGATAATTAATGCCGTTATTACTCATAAGAAAGAAATTGACGATCTTATTGTAGAGTCGGCTCCGGAATGGCCGTTGCAACAAATTGCACTGGTTGACCGTAACATACTGCGCATTGCTGTGGCAGAGCTTTTGTATTGTGAAGATGTGCCACCTAAGGTGGTAATTAACGAAGCGGTAGAACTAGCAAAGGAGTACGGCTCGGAAGCGTCGGGTAAATTTGTTAATGGTGTGCTTGGAACGATATATCGCAACAGCGCACACTTCGCCAACGAGGAGAAAGATGGAGAATAAATTAAGCGATCTAGAGACTAGTGTAGGCTATCAATTTAAAAATACGGATTTGCTTGAAACGGTTGTGACGCACCGCTCTTATCTTAACGAGCACCGTAATACAAAATGCGACCACAATGAACGCCTTGAATTTTTGGGCGACGCTGTTCTTGAGTTGGTTGTTACGGAGTATCTTTATCGTAAATACTCTGACCCCGAAGGGGTCCTAACGAGTTGGCGCAGTGTGTTGGTTAGGGGTACTTCGCTTTCGGAGGTTGGTCACGCCGTAAAACTCGATCGTTATATGCGTATGTCGCATGGGCAAGAAAAAGCGGTGGGCAAAAGTATGGAGGTCATTTATGCAAACGCCGTGGAGGCGCTAATCGGCGCTTTATATTTAGATGGTGGTATTACCGTTGCGACGAACTTTATCAATAAACACATTATCGGCAAGCTCGAAGATATTATTAAAAAAGGTAACGATAGAGATGCAAAAAGCCTTCTTCAAGAAATAGTGCAAGAAAAGCTTTCCATTACCCCCCAGTACAAAGTTCTCGAAGAGTCGGGACCCGACCACGACAAAAAATTTGTTTCTGGTGTTTATTTTAATAACAATAAAATGGGCGAAGGCGTAGGTGCTTCTAAAAGAGAGGCAGAGCAAGCCGCCGCTCTTGATGCGCTTAATAAGGTTAATTAATTTTCTTTCTGATTTCTTTATATACTTCGAGGGCTTCGTCGCGTGGCCAATCGCGTGGTAGTGCCGTTGTGGGAAGATTTGGGTCGTCGTACATAATCATTGCTAGTTCAAAGATTAGTTTTTTCGCCTCGTATTTTGGCTCCGCATCGCTTTTGATTGTTTTAATTTTTTCTTTCGCTTTCTTTATGAAAGCGCGATAACGGTTGGCAATTTTGCCCAAATCCCAAACCGCAGCAACAATGTCTTGGTCACTTTCTTTCTGTGAAACACCCTCGATAACCTGAACATTATTGCTCACTTTGAGTGATTTTGCGTATGTCATAACTTGACGCGCAAGATTAGGTTGCGAAGGGGCAACCCAAATAGCACCAAATAAATGACCATAGCCTGCTTGTCTTAAAAAACGCCTTAAACGGTCTCTTACAGTTCTTTTCTTTTCTGGTATAGAAAAGAAAACAAAAGACCACTTACTAGAAACGGGAGTGGTTTTATGAAGGCTTTCCAAGAACCTATCTAAATATTCAACGCCAGCATCGGAAAGTCTATATATTACCTCGCTAGAGGATTTTTTTCTTAGTATAAGCGATTGCGCTTCAAGTTTACCAATAACTCCTCTTAGACTAGTTTCGCGCCAGTGTTTTAGCTCGCTTGCTTTGACCTCGCCATTGTGTTCGATGTAAATTAAAACCTCTATCGACGGAGAAACCATATAACCACCTTTTTTTATTATGTAGTTATATAGTATTAAGTAAGTGTACGTTCGTCAAGCCCCTAAGAAAACAAACGTGTTACTCCCATATGAAATTATCGAAACCCCAGTCGAGTAGCTTTGCAGTCTCCTGTGCGCTTGCTTCATTGGTATTACTAAATGTGTTTAATACTACAGAAATAAGAGTGTGCCCATTACGATTTGCTGCTGCGACAAGAGAGTGCCCCGCCTCGAAGGTAAAACCTGTTTTGCCGGCAATTGCACCCTCGTATTTTAGCTTATCGGTAATAAGCCTATTAGAATTTTCTAGCTCGTACTCAATACCATCTTCATTCACGATTGTGGTTTTATCTGTACTCATAATTTCTTTTAATTTATCTATTTTCAAGACATAAGAAAACAGTATTGCTTGATCGAAGGGGGTGGAATACGCTTCTGCGCTTAAGCCGTGAGGGTCCATATAGCGTGTGTCGTTTAGCCCGATAGAGAGGGCCTTTTCATTCATAAGTCGCACAAACTCCTCTTCATTTCCCGCTGATGTTCTTGCTAGTGCCTTTGCCGTATCGTTGCCCGACTTTATAAGTAATGCCTTTAATAACTCTCCTGTTTTTATGCGATCACCGGCCTTGATGCCAATCTTGGAGCCAATAACATTGCAGTCGCCTGCTTCTATTGTTACTACCTCGTCAAGGTTTTTTTGCTCGTAAGCGACAAGGGCTGTCATAACTTTTGTAATACTTGCGATTTGCACTTTGTCGCGCGCGCCGAGACCGTACATAAGGTGTTTTGAGTCTGCATCGATAAGAATAATATTTTTTGCCTTTGTCTTTGGTTCTTGCGAGCCATCGATAATCTTAGGAATGGGAGAAACACCAAGGTTCTGCGCATCTATTGCAAGAGCGTTTATATTAGCAGTGTCCAGTTTTGGTTTATAGAGTTGCTGACCAATCCCAAAACCCGTCATTGCCAAAATTGCAAGAAAGACGAGCAATACATATTTAGGTGGTTTGTTATTCACGAATAGAGGCTTGATATTTCTTTATTAAATATTCGCGCACGCGATTATGGAGTGTTTCAGCGTGTTGAGTAGTAAGTGTTTCGTTAATTTTTTGATATGTAATTCTTAGGGTTATACTTTTCTTTCCTTTAAACTTCGGGCTTTCAAACTCATCGAGAGGTTCAACAATTAAAATTGCATCCTCGGTAGTGGCGATATCGCGCGAGACAACCTCGATTGAGGTACTATCCTTAACGAGAAACGATATATCACGTACAACAGGGGGGAATTTTGATATCGTTTTGTATTTATTGTGTGTTGTAGGCATTTTGTTTGCCAATAATGCAGGCGCAATTTTTTCTATAGGCGCTTCGGCGTAAAAAAATGGCCTTTTAATTTTATAAAGTTGTGCTGTTTTCGCTTCAGGGCTTATTTTTACAATATCGCATAGTGGGAGTAGTTCTCCGAGGCAATGATTTTTATTTGTTGTAGCAAGAGCGATATTTACCGCCTCTCGTCCGTTCTTAAAAATATTACCTATCTCGAAGATAGTAAATTTATCGTACCACGGGTTTTTAGAAAGGGCTTCGAACATTTTTGGTGCAAGAGAAGGTCGCATATAAACGTATTCTGCCGAGAGAGGCTTTTCAATTTCAATAAGACTTTTTTCGTCGAAACCAAAGATGGATGCCTCTTTTTTGCTAATAAAGGATGTGCTTTTAACTTCGATTAAGCCCATTCCGGCAAGGGCGGTGATTAATTCATTAACATTGTGTTGATTGGATTTTTGCGGTGGCTTGGGATTGCTAGGTAATGCTTGAGGTTTAATATTATGGTAGCCGTAAATGCGTATAACTTCTTCCACCAGATCGACAGGCGATTGAATGTCGTAGGTGCGCCAAGAGGGAACTATAATTTTATTCTTTACAACCTTAAATCCAAGACGGGTAAGAATAGAGCGAGACGTTTTTTCATCTACTTTTATACCGGTAAGGTTGGGAATTAACGCATAGTCAAAAGGAATGGTTTTTTCTTTGTTTTTGCAATTAACAATAATGTTTTTCTCGACAATATTATAACCCCAACCTTCAAGAATTCGCGCTGCTTTTTCTAGAGCGTATGTCGGCGCATTAGGATCTACGCCCCTCTCGTAACGGTAGGAAGCTGGTGTTTGAAGACCAGCCACCTTTGCACTCTTGCGAATAACGCTTGGGGTAAAGATAGCGGCTTGCATTAATATTTTAGTAGTCGATGCACAAACGGCGGAATTAGTGCAACCACTTATCCCGACCAAATCCACGATCGTGCTATTAGAGCGAGCGATGAGGTTTTCTTCGGCAATACTTACCTCGGTGTCGCCGAGCAAAACAGCCTTTTCGCCTTTTTTACCAAAGCCGATTTCTAGCTTGTTAATTTTTTCTAAATCAAAGGCGTGGAGTGGTTGCCCATACTCATGCATTAAGTAGTTAGTGAGATCAACAATATTGTTTTTGGGGTTAATGTTTATTTGTTTTAATCTTTGTGCGATATAGGTGGGCGATTTTTTCGGTAATGGCCCCTCTATAACAAGGTAAGCATAGGTTGGGACACTTTCCTTTGCTTTTTCGTTATCAAAAGAAATGATACTATTTTTTTTCTTTGTGAAGTGAGATGGCTTGCTGTAGTCTGTAAAAGGTTTGTTAAGGAAGGCGTTTATTTCACGAGATAAACCATAAACACTCACAGCATCTCCACGGTTAGGCGTTATTTCTAGGTCGATATACTCTTTTGTTGTTTTATCGGGGGTAAAACCAATAGAGTGAAAGATATCAGCGATCTCGGAATATTTTTTCTCCGTTTTACAATAATCTTTAAGCCAATTAATCGGTAAAATCATAATAGTTAAAATTGTTTTAAGAACCTTAGGTCACCGCTAAGGCTCCAACGAATGTCGTCGACACCGCGTTCTAACATCATAAGTCTGTCTATACCAATACCAAAAGCAAAACCCTGCCACTTGTCGCTTTCTACTCCCATATTATGCAAGACTTCGGGGTGAATCATACCACTACCTAATACTTCGAGCCATCGACCTTGCCACTTAATCATTACATCCATTCCTGGCTCGACAAAGGGGTAGTTGTGCGGGAAGAATTTGGTTTTGATATCTTTTCCCAACAACTCCTTTAATAGGTAGTTGAGTGTCCAGATAAGGTTTGCCATTGTTGTGTCTTTTTCGATAACGAAACCCTCGAGTTGGTAGAGAACCGCCTCGTGCGTGGCATCGGTGCTTTCGTTACGAAAAACTCTGCCGGGAATTAAGATACGGACTGGTGGCTTTTTTTGCGCCATGGCGGGGATTTGCATTGCCGATGTGTGCGTCCTGAGTACTTTACCATCTTTTGTCCAGAACGTATCTTGTGTATCGCGCGCGGGGTGATCTTTTGGTATTCTTAAAACATCGAAATTCAATCTTTCTGTTGTAAGCTCGGGACCAGTTAGGACTTCAAAGCCAATTTTTTCCATAGCGGATATGGCGCGAGTTAAAAGCTGTGTTGTTGGGTGAATGTGTCCTCTTGGTAGTTTAGGCATAGTTTGACCCTTTGGAACTATAGTAAAATTCTATCAAAATTAAAGCAATTACGTATACGCTGGCACTTAATAGGTTTAAGACATCGATTGTTCTTAGCACGGCCAAACCAATAAAGCCAATACTAATTACCAGGCCTTGCCTTATAGACGAGAAGAGATTTTTTAATTTTTCGTTGTCATTGTTGCTTTTGCGTAAATAAAAAAAGCACATTGCAAAAACGCCCCAAAGAAAAATTAAGGCAAAGACATAAAACATAATTCTACTAAATGAATCTGTACTAAAGGGGTCGATTGTTTGGAGGATGGTAAACCAGCCGACAAACGAAAGTAATGTGGCGGAAAAAACCGCAAAGAGGATTTTGTAATGCTTCATAATGAATCGATAATTTTATTAATTTTTTCTGCCTCTACCTCACCTTCGTCCAATGCAAACGATATTTTGGGAATCTTACGCATTGGCACTCTTTCCACAAGGAAACGCTTTAAGTCGTAAAGGTAGGGAGCTAAAAGGTCGTTTATAACTACATTTTTTTTCACAGGAGGATAAACACTGATATATAAAAGCGCGCTGGAGAGATCGGGTGTCAACTTAACGTGTGTGCAATTAATAAGCCCGACATCTTCCGATGCCTCCTTGTGAAGAAATGAGGTGGTGTTGTGAGCCAGCTCTTCTTCGATGCGTTTAATTCTATTATATGGTTTAGGCACAGATTTATTGTAACAAAAGGTAGGCCCTTACTCAACTCTTCCGACCTATTGGCAAAAAATCTTAGCGAAAATTGTGTCGCTCGATAAGTATTATATTAGTGAAGCGTTTCCTGCATTTACTTCGATACTTCCCAGTATCGAAGTAAATGCACCGTAATATAAAGTGGCAAGGAGTTTTTTATCCCTCGAGGCGCAGAGCGCCGAGAATTACATTTTTACTGTCCGAGAGAACGCACGAAGTGCCATCTCGAGAACTACAGACCGCGAGTTTTTGCACTGACGTGATAGTTCTCGCTCCCGCTCGAACAGTAAAAGGTGCCACGGTCGTCGCCCTTATCGTTCGAGGTGT
>Ga0209311_1001224_pt1 | contig 21202 bp, 25 predicted proteins | sample AD_UKC045_MetaG_FD_184417 | JGI IMG/M metagenome (GOLD analysis project Ga0209311, IMG submission 184417) | Active sludge microbial communities of municipal wastewater-treating anaerobic digesters from USA - AD_UKC045_MetaG (SPAdes) (version 2) | ecosystem: Engineered > Bioreactor > Anaerobic >... | reverse complement strand
GGAAATGTTACTTTAAATAAATCAGCCGATTATTCAAAAAAGAGAGCATATTTTATAGATAAATTAAATAAATTAAGAAATAAATTTAAATTAAGTTGGAACGATAAAATAATTAAATATCATTATTGTATATGGGATGATATTATTAGTAAAGCTGAAAATATATATAAATATTATCTAAATTCGAAAGCTAAAAACGCATTATTAAATAGATGGGTATACGGAGATAAATCAGTATCATTAACACAATTTAAATCATTGGTTGAAAATGAAGAAATGTTAAATTGGATTAAGGAATATGATAAAGTTAATTATGTTAAACAACTTAAAGAAAATTTAGAACCGTTTGAATTATTAATATTAGAGTGGGGAGTTGAATTACTAAAAAATGTAAAAGATTATTTAGCAGTTAATCCAGCCGATTCGTATAATAAAATGAGAGCTGATATTGATAAAACGATGCAAGATTTAAAAACGTCAACTGATGTTATAGATGTTAATAAAATTAATACATTAATAAATAAAATTAATTTATTAGGTGGGTTTGAAAACGTAGTACCAATTGAAGGTATTACTTTTATGTATAAAGGCCAGCTATACAAAGCAACTGGAGTGTTTGCTCCCCTTAACCAGCTATTAGGTTATTTAAAATTTAAAAGATAAGAGGTTATATGTCAGTAATTTATCCAAAAAGAATTAAATCCATATTAAATGGAGAGAAACCTGTTATAACATTTGGTGGATATAATAAGTCAGAAGTTAAAAAAGAAGTAGTCGATGTAATTAAAGATAAAGATGGAGTACTTCGTGAAATTTTTATAGAAGATGGTAAAAGATATTTTTATAGAAATGGAATAAAAATAAATGCAAAATTTTTAGAACCTAATGAAACTCAAATGCCATTATTTTGTTCAAAATGTAATCATATCATGACTAGTAAATTAGATGATAAAATGTATTATATGCACGGAGTTTGTTTTGAATGTGCAATTAAAATTGAAGATTCATTAAGAATTTCTGGTAAATGGCAAATATATGAACAACAAAAAATATTATTAAATAAGAAATCATTTATAGTAGAAATGTTAGATGAAGTTAATCTTATAATTAGCAATGGTATTAGTTCTATTATAACCCATGTTAATCAAGAGGGGGAAATGGAAAAATGGAATAATGAAAGTAAAGCAGAAATTGAAGAATATTTACAATCAGAAAAAATAAAGTTGGAAGAATTATTAAAAGAAGTTAATGACGAATTAGAACAAACTGGTGAAATTATATATGTCGACTACTCAAAATAAGTTGGTTCAAACATATGATGAAACTGATGTTAAATCATTGATTAAAAAGGAATATTTAGCATGCGCATTGGACCCAGTATATTTTATTAAAAAATATTGTAAAATTAAACATCCAAAGCGTGGATTAATACCTTTTGAATTATATCCTTTTCAAGAAGAAACATTAACTAAACTTAGAAATAATAATAGAGTAATAATATTAAAATCTAGACAATTGGGTATATCTACATTAACTGCTGCATATTCATTATGGTACATGATATTTAATGAATATAAATCAATATACACGGTTGCAACTAAAACCAAAGTAGCAAAAAATTTAGTGGATAAAGTTAGACTAATGCACGCAAATCTTCCTTCTTGGTTAAAGCCCGAATGTGTAGAAGATAATAAATTAAATATGAAATATTCAAATGGTTCATCTATTTCGGCCGGTTCTTCATCGTCGGACGAAGGTAGGTCTGAAGCGATTTCAGTTTTTCTAATAGACGAATGTGGGTTCGTTCCAAATGTTGACCAATTATGGGCTGCTATACAACCTACAGTTTCAACTGGTGGTACTATTATAATGCTATCAACTCCAAATGGAGTTGGAAATTTATTTCATAGAACTTGGGTCGACGCAGAAGCAAATAAAAATGATTTTTGTGGAATTGAATTACCATGGCAAGTCCATCCAGAAAGAGACGAAAAATGGAGAAGACAACAAGATATCGAATTAGGTGCACGAAATGCAAAACAAGAATGTGATTGTTCATTTTTAAGTACCGGTGATGCTGTATTTGATGGTGAAAAACTTGAAGAATATATTTCAAAATATCAACAAGAACCTATTGAAAAACCGTTAATAAATAAAGATATGTGGATATGGAAATTTCCAGAAGAAGGCCATAGATATTTATTAGCAGCAGATACAGCTCGAGGAGATGCAAATGATTCATCTGCTATACATATAATTGATATAGATGAAATGGAACAAGTTGCTGAGTATTCTGGTAAAATTTCAACTACACAACTAGCAAATTTATGTATTAATTATGCAACTATATATAATGATGCAATTGTAATACCTGAAAATACTGGTATTGGATGGGCAACTGTTCAATCTATATTAGACCGTGGTACTAAAAATTTATTTTATTCAACTGATAATATGAAATATCGTGATGAATCAAAATATAAAACTAATGATAAAAAGAAATCGGTGCCAGGTTTCACGATGTCTGCTGCGACTCGTCCATTATGTATTGATAAAATGATTATTAATTTTGAGAATGAATATGTTAAAATAAGATCTTCACGATTATTAAATCAAATGAAAGTATTTGTTTGGCAAAATGGAAAGGCTCAAGCAATGAGCGGATATAATGACGATTTAGTTTTAGCTATGTCAATTGGATTGTACGTAAGAGATATTTCTATATTAAAATCTGCTAATATGAATGAAGTTAATAAACAATTATTATCGAGTATTATGGTTAGTTATAATACAATTGAAGATAAATATAAACGTGATTATATGAAAAAAAATATTATAAGATACGGCAACTTTACTGAAGATATTTCAGGAATATAAATATTTATTATTAATAAATTTAGATGTAATTATGTTAAAAGAAATTTCATTAGTTGACATAGCTAAAGATATAGCTATGTCAGTGCACGCAGGCCAATATAGAAAATCTTCAAATGCACCATATTACATCCATCCTTTTAGAACGTATCAAATAGCTAAAGAAATGGGATTGAATAAAGACCAACAAATTTTAGCATTATTACATGATACATATGAAGATGGTAAAAATAAAGATAAAATATTAAATGCAATTAAATCAAAATTTGGCGATAAGATGGTAGCTTTAGTTAAACTTTTATCACATGAAAAAGATACTGATTATCAAATATATTTATATAAATTAGCTAAATTATCATTAACGGCCTTTGAGGTTAAATTGTGCGACATGCTAGATAACTTAACAGATTCTCCAAGTCAAAAACAAAAGATAAAATATAAAAATGCTGTTCAGTATTTATTACAAAATGGTATTAATATTAAACAGTCGTTTATTGTAAAATTAAATTATGCGGTGAAATAATGGCAAACAATATTTTTAATAAATTAAAATCAATATATAATGGTGGAGTAGTATTAAGAAATGTAAATAACAATTCATTAAAATTAATAGATGTATATAATAATCAAGCTATGGCAAATACACCTACTAATTATCTTAATAGAACGTTTGCTGGTGTATATAGTACATTAAATTCATATATAAATACAGGGTATACTGGTGGATTAAATACTCAAAGAATATCATTATTTAATGATTATGAGTTAATGGATTTGGATCCAATCATTGCATCCGCTTGTGATCTATATGCAGAAGAATGCACGAGCAAAGATGAATTTGGAAATATGTTAAAAATATCAACTAGCAATGAAAAAATTAAAAGTATATTAGAAAATTTTTATTACGATATTTTAAATATAGAATTTAATTTATTTCATTGGATTAGAAACTTAGTTAAATATGGCGATTGGTATTTAAAATTGGATATTGCAGATGGATATGGAATTGTTAACGTTAATCCTATATCTACTTATTATGTCACACGTACTGAAAATCCATATAAAACAAATGAAGTAAAATTTGTAGTATCAGATTCTTCAATATTAAAAGGTACGTACGAATCTTATGAAATGTGTCATTTAAGATTAATTACTGATAGTAATTTTTTACCATATGGTAAATCAATGATTGAACCTGCACGTAAAATATGGAAACAGCTATCATTGATGGAAGATGCAATGTTAATTCATCGTATCATGAGAGCTCCACAAAAAAGAATATTTAAAGTTGATACTGGTAATTTACCTGCAACTGAAGTAAAATATTTCATGCAAGAATTTATAAATAAAATTAAAAAAGTACCATTTGTTGATAATACGACCGGTGATTATAATTTAATGTATAATATGGAAAATTTACAAGAAGATTTCTTTATACCGGTTAGAGGAAATGACAGTGGTACAGCAATAGAAACACTAGGCGGACTAGAATATAATGCTATAGAAGATATAAATTATTTAAAAAATAAAATGTTAGCTGCATTAAGAATACCTAAAGCATTTTTAACATTTGATGAGGCTGTATCTGGTAAAGCAACATTAGCTCAAGAAGATTTAAGATTTACTAAAACTATTGAAAGAATACAAAGAATAGTTGAACATGAATTATTAAATTTAGGTATAATACATTTATATGCACAGGGAATTGAATTAAATGAAATTTTAGATATAAAAGTTAATTTAATTAAACCATCATCTATATATGAACAAGAAAAATTAGAAACGTGGAATAAAAAAATTGATTTAGCTAAATCAATAAAGGAAACTAATTTAATATCAAGTGATTGGATATATGAGAACATATTTAATATGACTGACCATGATAAAAATTTACAGAGAGAATTATTAATAAAGGATTTAAAACGTGAAGCTAAATATCAATCATTATCAAATGAATCAGAAAATCCACAAGAAAATTCAGATGAATCAGATGGTTCAAATTTTGATACAAGTACATATGATACAGCTGACAGTGCATATGGAGAAGATTCGACTGGTATTAAAAAATCGAAAGAAATTGAAATAGATACTAGCACCGGGACTGAGTTTAAAGGGGGCTCCCCATTAGCAGTTGAAAACTCTATATTATATAATAAATTAAAAAAATATGATATAAAGTTAAAAAAACTTCTAAATTAAAACATCATAATATTTATTAATAAAATCTTGGATTTTAAATTATGAAATTAAAACACAATAAGTTTAAAAATACTGCTATAATATTTGAATGTTTAATTAAACAAATGACAAATGATTTAATTAAATCTTCGCAAAGTCCTGCTTTAAATATTATAAAGAAATATTTTAAAGAATCTACGTATATAAGTAAGGAATTAGAATTATATAAATTAATAAGCGATTCAAAAATTAAAAACGAAGCTAAGTTTATAAATTATATAGACGAAGTAATTAAAATACATTCTTTACAGATAAATAAGCATAAATTACAAACTGAAAAATATAATATTATAAAAGAATTAAAACAGTCATATAAAATGGAAGATTTATTTTCATATGAATTATCAAATTATAAATTATTAGCGTCAATTTATAAATTATTTACAAATGAAAATACAAATAAAACAGTAAATGAAAATGTAAATTTAAAATTTAGTATAATTAATTCAATTTTAAATAATAAAAATATATTAAATAATAAACCGAATGAATTACAATTATTTGAAAATTTAGATTCGACTACTAAATCATTAGTTATTAATTTAATGATTGATAAATATAATGAAAAGTTTTCAGATAAATTATTACCAAAACAAATTGATTTAATAAAAGAATATATTAATAATGTGGAAAATAAAAATACATTATTAAAATATGTTAAATCTATTATACCAACTATACAATCGGATTTAAATACATTAAAATCTGATAAAGTAACTAAAATAAAAATAAATCAAATAGTTGAATCTGCAGAAAAATTAAAAAACATCAAATCAGTAAAAGATGAACATTTAATTTCAATATTAAAAATATATGAATTAATTGATACTATAAAACAAAAGAGTTAATTATGCAAAAATTAAGATTACTATTAGAAGATATTATAAATGGTGGTAAAGGAGATAAATCTTCTATAAAAGATTTCGATTCTAATCAATTAGTAATAGGTATATTAGTTGAGTTAGAACATTCAGATAACCCGAATGCAGCTATGGAAATCGCGATGGACCACTTAACTGAGGATTCTGAATATTATGATACATTAATTAATTCTAATTTAGTAGATGAACCATTGGCAATGTTAATTTATAATATATTATATAATAATATGGAATTAACAAATGAAATATCTACTTCTGCTGCAGCGGGAGCATATCAAACTCCAAATGCATTTGCGTCTTCAGATGCACAGCACAAGAAAATTACTAGTAAAAATTTAAAATCATTGCCCGGATTTGAATTAATACCAGAATCACTTGAAAAAAGTACCATACATTTAAATATTAGAGATGTAAAAAATAAATTAAATGAAATAGAAAAAATTGTTAATCATACTAAAAAATTTAAACAAGAAAATAATACATCATTTGACCAATATTGGAAAAGTACTAAAAATAAATTAATTAAAATAAATGAACAGTTAGTACGTATTTCAAATAAAATAAAAGGCATATTAGAATGAAAAGACAACTATTAACAGAATGGATTCCATTTGAAAATGTAAATAAAAATTTAATAACAGAATCTATTAATAATGGTACGGATTTAATATTAACTGGTGTAATGCAAAGAGCTAATGCTAAAAATCATAATGGTAGGATATATCCATTTGAAATATTAGATAGAGAGCTACAAAAATATAAAAAAGTTATATCAGAAAATAGAGCGTTAGGAGAGTTGGACCATCCTGAAAGTTATACTATAAATTTATCAAATGTTAGCCATATGATAGTTTCTGCTGATTGGAATGATAAACAAGAAATAATCGGTAAAGTAAAAATATTAAATACACCATCTGGAAATATTATTAAAAATTTATTAGCAGCTGATGTATTATTAGGAATTTCATCAAGGGGCATAGGTTCAGTTGAAGAAATTGATGAATCGACGACTAAAATTTTAGATGATTTTGAATTAATATGTTGGGATTTTGTTTCAACTCCTTCTACTCAACTTGCATATATGAAAAAAGTAAATGAAAATGTTTTAATTAAAACTAAAAAAATAAACAAAGTTAATAATTTAATAAATGATATTATATCAGGATTTAATGTATGAAAAAGCTATTAGAATTTTTTCAAGATAATAACGGAAGTTATAGTAGTACTAGATTATTTATGTTGTTAACATGTTTTACATTTATATTTACCTGGAATTATTCCGTTATAAAATATGGAGATTTTAAACCTGATATAACATTGCTAATATTTACAGGTTTAGTATTAGGTATAAAAGTTTTTGAAGATGTTGCAAAATTATTTTTTAAAAAGGATAAGTAATGAAGCAAAAATATATTATATATGTATCAATTTTTATAATAATACTAAATATGATTTACATAGGATATAAACACTTATATCCTACTAAAGTAATAGATATACAATATTTACCAGGTAAGCCTGATACTACTATAATTAAAGATACTATCTATTTATCAAAGGCAGCAAAAAAAATTCCAGTTAAATGGGATACATTAAAAATTTATACAATTGCAGATAGTATTAAAACAGATTGGTCAGACTTTAAATTACAGCAGGATTCTTTAACCGGTGTACTTGGGAGAATTAGAATTTATAATAATAATTATGAATTTGATAGTGTTAAAATGTTTTATCCATATAAAACAATACTTAAAGTAGATACTATTAAAATAAATAATGAGGTTTTTATTGAAACTAGTAAACCATTATATAAAAACGAATGGTTTTACGTGAGTATAATTACGGCAATAATAACAATCATTAAATAGGATTAATAATGATGGATTCATATGATAAATGCGAATATCATGCAACAGTGGTGTCCGATATGAAAAGAGAATTTACGGGTTTACAAGTATCAGTTAATGAAATTAATGAAAGACTTGATGTATTAAATGAACAATTGAATAGTATTACATCAATTCAAATAAAGAATGGTGGTGGAATGATGGTTAAAGCATCATTAGCAGATTTAATGCCAATATTGTATAATAAATTTGTCGAATTAGAAAAGAAAATTGATAGTGTAGTAATAAGCGATGATAAAGTTTTAAAATTTGTCGTAGATAATGCAGAAAAGATTATACCAATTATAGATAAAAAACGAAAAGAACTTGATAAAGAAAATGTAGAATATTCTAACATAAAGAAAGAGAGTGCCTTAAATACAATGAATATTATGTGGTATATTGTGTTTTTTATAAGTATTATATATAATATTTTCACAATTTTTTATAAAAAATAAAAATATCACAATAATCTAAATTTCATTATATATATATAATATAATACATTGTTAAATTTATACAATGTCAATCAACATATTACCGAATTAAACTTATAAATAAGTTTATCTAAATGTGAAATTGTTAAATATGATTTCATTCGAACAATATTAAAAAACCGGAGTTTTATATGAGTATTTTAGAAAATGCCTTAGCCGAAGCAAAGTTGTTAAAACAAGCATCTTTAGTTCGAGCTAAACAAGAGTTGCTTGAAGCAATGACACCAACCATTATAAGTAAAATTAATGCTCAACTACAAGAAGAAGTTGATTCTGAAGAAGATGATAATTCTAATAAAGATGAATTATTATTTGATGATGAAGATGTAGTTGAAGAATCAGAAGACCCAACAGAATCAGATGATGAAGAAATTGAGTTTGACGAAGAATCTGATGAAGATGTGGTTGAAGAATCAGATGACAGCATGGAAGATGAAGAAGAACCTATGTTGGATGATGAAGATGACGCATTGTTAAAAGAATTAGATGATGAATTATCAGACGAATCTTATGAAGAAGCTGATGATGAAATTATTCCTATTGATGATATTACTGAACCTGAAGAAGATGTTGAATCAACTGAAGATGATGAACTATTAGAATCATTGGATAATCTTTTAACTCAATTAAAAGAATCAGACGACATGGAAGAAGAGGAAGAAGAAGATAAAACTGCTGAATTAAAAGCAGAGAATATTTCGTTAAAACGTAAATTAAAAGAATCTTATAATACAATTAACGTTTTACGCACTCAGATTAATGAAGTAAATATTTTAAATACTAAATTAGCATTTATATCTAAATTATTTAAAAAGAATTCATTGAGTGAATCACAAAAAAATAAAATCATAGACCAATTTGACAGAGCTAAAAACGTTAGAGAAGTTAAATTAGTTTATACAACTTTAGTAGAATCATTAAAACAAAAAGCTAATATAAAACAATTGGCTGAATCATTACATAAAAACGTTAAAGGTACACAACGTGGAAATGCAGAAGATTCTTCAGAGCTAGCTCAAATTAAAAAACGTAACAAAGAAATAATTAATTATAAATTTAGACACTAAGAGGAAAATATGAAACAATTGAATTTAGAAAAAATAATGGGTAAAACTAATACTTTACAATCACAGTTGATTGCGGCAACTAAAGGATTAGTTAAAAAATGGGAAAAGACTGGTTTGTTAGAAGGTCTTAAAAGTGAACATGAAATTGGTGGTATGGCCGTATTGTTAGAAAACCAAGCTAGCCAATTAATTACAGAATCATCTACTATTTCTGGTACAGGTACAGAACAATGGAGTGGGGTTGCATTACCGTTAGTAAGACGTATGTTTGGTAGATTATCGGCTAAAGAATTAGTTTCTGTTCAACCTATGAACTTACCTTCTGGTCTTGTATATTATTTGGATATTAGATATGGTTCAGGTACACAACCTGGTTTTAGCCAAAATGGTTCAATCTTTGGTGGTACTGGCAATTTATTTGGTAGAACTGATGCTGCTACAGGTGGTTTATACGGCGCAGGTAGATTTGGATATTCATTAAATGATTTTATGTCAAGTTCATTAACAGCAACTATTACATCTGCTAGCTGGTTTGATGTTAAATATCAAACTGAATTATCAGCAAGTGCTGCTGCAAGTGAATTGAAAAAAGTTACAGTAAAATTAGGTAGTGATGCTAATTTATTAGGAGTTCGTGCATTCCAACCTTTAAGCGGTTCAACACCTGCTGCTGTTACATATTTTGCTGAACATACTGCTGGAGCTTTATCAGGTACTAATGTATTAGTAACATTCGTTGTATCTGCAAGTGCAGGTTTAACTCCAACTGCAAACTGGTCAGTTAAATATCATAAACAAAATACAGCCGATAGTCGTGGAGACTTTGAAGATACTTCTGCTTCAGGTTCATCAGTTGTATTAGATATTCCAGAATTGGATATTGAAATGAGAAGCGAGCCTATCATCGCTGAAACTCGTAAATTGAAATCAACATGGACTCCAGAATTGGTTCAAGATTTAAGTGCATATCATTCGATTGATGCTGAAGCAGAATTAACTGCTTATCTATCTGATTATATGAGTGCTGAAATTGACCTTGAAATTTTGGATATGTTAATTAGTGGTGCTGATACGACTGAATATTGGTCAGCAAGAATTGGATATGCATATGGTGGAAGTACTACTGGTTTTGTTGCTGAAACAACTAATGCAACTGCATATACTCAAGGAACATGGTTCCAAACATTAGGTACAAAAATTCAAAAAATCTCTAATATAATTAACCAAAAAACAATGCGCGGTGGAGCTAATTTCATTGTTGCATCTCCAATGGTTTGTACAATATTAGAAAGCATTCCTGGATATGTTGCTGATACCGATGGTACTCAAGATGAATTCGCATTCGGTGTAAGTAAAGTTGGTTCATTTGCTGGAAGATATAAAGTTTATAAAAATCCATATTTAACAAGTAACGTTTTATTGTTAGGATATAGAGGCGGAAGTTTCTTAGAGACTGGTGCCGTTTATGCTCCTTATGTTCCTATGATTATGTCACCAACTATCTATGATGCTAATAACTTTACACCACGTAAAATGGTAAGTACACGTTATGCTAAGAAATTAATTAACGGTGCATTTTATGGTAAAGTTGTTATTGCTGGTTTGGATATGGTATAACACTAAAATAATTTATATTATTTTTAGGGGACTAATTAGTCCCCTTTTTTATTTGCATAATATTTATATATAAATAATTTAGTATGAATATGATAAAGATAAAAACAATTATAAATGAAGCATTAAATAATAGAAATATATTTATAATAGCACCAGATGGTAAATTATATAATGATATTAATTATCATGGTGAAATAGTTTTTAAATTTAAATCTTTAGAAGATGCAGCTTTAAAATTATTTAAAACTAAGTCTAACATTTTAAGCGCAGCAAAAGGTGGAAATACAAAATTAATTGATTTAATATTAGATGCAGATTTTATTATAGGTGGTATATTTTCACAGAGTAAGCGACAATTATACGTTACATGGAGTACTCCGACTAAATCTGCTATATTAGGATTAATTAAAAAATTATCTGAGTATAAACCAACCGAAATATATTTCGAAGACCATAAACATCCTAATAGAGATGGGATGTATGATACATCAGATTTTATTGATAATTTTATTTAAAAGGTGATATGAGTTTACAACCTATTATTTGGGCTGGAAGTGGAAGTAATCCTTCTGGTAATACACCCAATGGATATTATGATAATGATAGCGATTTTGTTAGAGACGCATTAGCTAATGCAAAATGGGCTGCTTATAAATTAGGATATCCCGTTCAAGATATAGAATTATCAGATTTACAATTCTATGCCGCATTTGAAGAATCAGTTTCAGAATATGGTGCAACTGTTAATAATTTTAATATAAAACAAAATATGTTAGAATTAATAGGTTCGCCAACTGGTAGTAATATTTCAGGTACTGAATTGCGTAATTCAAATGGTAAAATAATTAGAATAGCTGAAAATTATGGTACTGATATTGGAGTCGGTGGAAATGTTTCATATCATACAGGGTCTATACAATTACATGCTGGTAAACAATTGTATGATTTAAATGAATGGGCAAATCAATATGTTTCGAGTTCTATTCGTATAAAAGAAATATTTCATTATAGAATACCTGCGCCCAATAGAATTTATGGGTTAGCCGGTTATGACCAATCAAATGCATATGCTGCAGATGCGTGGCTATATAACGGAGTTGGTGGTACTAAATTTATTTTAAGACCTTTATATGAAGACGCATTAAGAATGCAAGCTATAGAATTAAATGATTTAATGTTAAGAAAAACTTATGGGTTTCAATTAATTAATAATACTGTTCGTATATTTCCAATACCGATTGAAGATGAAACATTATGGTTTACGTATACTATTAAAGATGAAGAAGATTTAACTACATATGGAAGTAAAACTGGAGTTATATCGGATCACCATAATGTACCATATCAAAACTTACAATATTCTAATATTAACTCTGTAGGAAAACATTGGATTAAGCGATACTTTTTAGCATTATGTAAAGAAATGTTAGGAATTGTTCGTTCAAAATTTCCAAACATTCCAATACCAAATGGTGCAGTTTCATTAGACGGAGATTCATTACGTACGATGGCTGAAACGGAAAAAGAAAAATTGAAAGAAGAATTAAAAGAATTTTTAGAAGAAACGACTAAAGCTAAACAATTGGAAATGAAAGCCCAAGAATCTGAGAATCTTAAAAAAATAATTTCAGGATATCCATCATATATTTATTTGAGTTAAAATTGAAAAAGAAAATACCATTGTTAGAATCTATAATTCGTAATACTATTATTGCTGAAATGCCTCATTATGATTCTATAGAATTTGGATTAATTGATTTAAATATAGAAAAATATAATGTACCAAAAGAACAAAAAATAAAATATTTAAATGCAAATTTAGCAGGTAATTTATATGCAAAATATAAAAATTCATATTTAAAATTTAATAATTATGTTGTATATAAAGCAACAGTGTTTCCAAAAGAATATGTATTATTACCAGATAATTGGATTAAGTTAGCAACAATAATAAAGAATAAATAATGTCAAGATTTTTAACAGCTAGAGATAAAGCATTTATTAAAGGAATTAATTCTGAATTAATAAATGATATAATTGAAACGAGTATTATTATTTATAAACGAAATATAGATGATAATACTAATGATATCTATGCAGAATCGATAAATGTATTTTATGATAGTGGAGTATTAATTAATTGTTTAATAGAAAGTGATAATCAAGTAACTAATATTTCTGAAATAGGTATTAATGCTGCACAGTCTATTAAATTTTCTATATTATATACAATGTTACAAGAAAAAAATATATATCCTCAAAAGGGAGATATAGTAGAATGGAACTCTAAATATTACGAAGTAGCAAATGATGTAGAAAATCAATTAGTTGCTGGTAGAACTGATTATAATTATTCTATATTATTAGAAGCATTTTTAACAAATAAAACATATGTAAATATACATGAATAATGATATAATATCACGCGATAATAGTAATTATAATTTTTCAGTATCGATAGAAGATATAGATAAATTAGTAATTAATTATATTAAAGAAAATATTGATTTATATGTTATAGGTGATAACAACGAAAAAATTGATGTACCTTTATATTATGCTAGTCCAGATAGGTTTAAAACTATTCAGCAAGATAATTTTCTTAGAGATGAAAAATCTTCACAACTTATTTTGCCTGTTATAATTTTTAAAAGAAATTCTATAGAGTCACGTGACGATATGCCAATTAATGATTTAGACGGTAATTTAAAAATATTAATTAATACTTCACGTTCACAAAAATATTTTGGACATCCATTAAATACACAAGAATCATATGCGATAAAAATGCCTAAATTTGTTAAGGTTAATTATCAATTTATAATTTTTACTAAAACTATTAGACAGAATAATAATTTAATTGAATCGTTTTTAATGCATGATAAAAGATATTGGAATGATAGGAAATTAAATTTTTATACTAAATTAACTAGCTATAATACTGAGGTTGAACAGAGTAATGATAATTTTAGAGTAGTTAAAACTACATTTTCGATTGATATTAATGGATTTATATTACCAGAATTTTATAAAAAAGAACCTACAGTTGTTAAATATAATCCAGCCACGACTATTATAATTGATGCAGAAGTTGAAGTTTCCGAAATTCCTATGCCTAAAAAAATCCCAGCCACTCTATCATCTGAAAATTCATTTGGTTTATCATTAGAAAATGGAGAAATAATTGAAATTACTCCTTCAGAATCTATATAAAAAGAAATAATCGTTTTTTACAATATATTTATATTAAATAATTTATATTGTATTAAATGAAAATAATTTATAAAAATAGTGTTACAAATAAATACGTTAGAAAAACTTCAGTTAAAAGTAGAATTATTTTAACTGATATATTATCTAATAATTATACTTCAGCTGTAACAACTATAAATAAATTTAAAAATATAGTTCCACATTATTTAATAGATAAATCTGGAAAAGTATATAATATTATATCAGATAAATATTATACATATGCAATCGGATTAAAATTTTCAGAATTAGAAAATTCTAAAAATATAGTAATCGGATTAATTAATGAAGGTCCATTATATTTAATAAATGATAAGTATTATTGGTATAATAAAAAAATACAATATGACGGGCAATTTATATTTGAATATAATTATTTTAATTTTGATTATTGGGCGCCATATACGCGAAAACAATTCATATCGACTATATTATTATTAAGTGAATTATGTTCAAGTTATTCAATTTCTAAAGAAGTAATTATAGAATTAAAATATGATAAAAATTTTATAAATAAAGAATGTATAATGTCAAGCAAAAATTTAATAGAAGATAATTTTAGTACTAATCCGTCATTTAACTTAAAGACGCTTAATTCTATATTAAATTCTAATTATGATTTATCACAGCTTGAATTAGATAAAATAAATAATGAGTTATTAAATATTAGGAGTTATTAATGAATGCTAAATTAGAACAAAGCGAAGTTGATTTAATTCAAGAAATTAAAACTGATATGTCTAGATTAACATATTTAATTGGTGATGTAGAATTAAATAAAATTTTAACACAGAGTAATCTAGAAAAACTTGAAGCTGAATATAAGAAATTACATAAAGAGTTTTTAATGGTAAAACAAAAAGAAGCTGATTTTTTAGCTAAACTACAAACTAAATATGGACGCGGCACTATAGACGTTGAATCATATGAATTTATTAAATTATAATTAATTATGAGGTATTAAATGGAAAAAATATTAAGTCCTGGAGTATATACATATGAATCTGATAATTCGTATATAACGCCTGGAACGACGCTAACTGTTGGAGCATTTATCGGAACTGCTGAAAAAGGTCCTGCTTTTTTACCAGTTGACATTTCTTCTCCATCTGAGTTTTATACTGTATTTGGGTCAAATGAAAATGATTATTTAGCTCCAGCTGTAACTAAATATTTAAGCTATGCAGGCGGTGCTAAAGTCGTTAGAGTTTTATATGAAAATAATTGGTCAGGTAGTAATGAAGTTTTTAATTTTCAATTATCAAGCGGGTCTATAACTGATTCTGCATTTGCATTAGCAAAAAGTTCAGCCGGTGTAGCTGGAGCTATAACATTAAGTTCATATAATACTGGCTCGGGTGATTTTATTATAACATCTGGTGGAATTGGCGTTACCGCGTCATTAAATCCTGCATCATCGATGTATATTGAAAAAGTATTTGGTACAAATCCATACCAAACAGCTGGCACTGGATTAGCTAGTCAATTATATGTATATAAAAATTATAAAACATTCACTGATTCATTTTATAGTGGAAGTTCTAGAACTTTAACTACATCATCAATTGGTACATTTTTAATGGGCATTTATTCTAATGCAGAAACGCCATGGATAACTTCACAGATGATTGGTAGCGAAGCATATAATTTATTTAAGTTTGAAACTATAGACCATGGAACTAGTGCAAATAAATTATATAAAATATTAATTGATTCTGTTACTATTTCGACAGACCCAGAAATTTATAGTACATTTAATGTGATTGTTAAAGATTATGTTACAAATAATGTATTAGAATCATATTCTGGATTAAACTTGGACCCAGCTAGTTCTAATTATATATTAAATAGAATTGGTGATAGAGTTATAACTATTGATTCTACTGGTAGAATTGTTACAACTGGTGATTATGAAAATAAATCAAAATATATTAGAGTAGTATCGAGTACAAATATAGATAAAATGCCATATAATGTATATCCGTTTGGTCATACTGCATATAGTGCACCTATAAGTGGTAGTGTATATGCTGGCAATTTATTTATTGCACAACAAGGTACTGCTGATGTATATGATTCATCGATTGCATGGGGAATTGATTTAACAAAAATAGATGCACAACAACTTCCTGCGCCATTACAAGTTAATACAAATTTAATTGTTAGCGGTGGAATTAATTTATCTAATTACCAAACTCATGTATCATCTGGAATTACTCCAAGAAAATATTTATATGAATCAGGCGTTCCCGCAGAAATGAAAAAATTTGAAGTAGTATTTCAAGGTGGCTTTGATGGTATTGCTCCATATATAACAAAAAATTACGGTGGAGATATTTCAAGTACTAACGTATTTGGGTTTGATTGTTCTACTAGTACATCTACCGGTACTGTATCATTTAAAAAAGCAATTGATTCATTATCTAATAAAGATGAGCATGATATTAATTTATTAGCTATTCCTGGATTATTACATGGCACACATACATCAGTTACTTCATATGCAATGCAAATGGTACAGAATAGAGCTGATGTATTTTATATATTTGATTCTAGTAAATTAGATGATAGTATATCAACCGTATTATCGAATGTAGAGTCAATAGATAATAATTATGTTGGTACATATTATCCATGGGTTAAAATATCAACTGTAAATAATGGAAAGATTAAAAATTTATGGATTCCGCCTTCTGTTATAATACCATCGGTGTATGCATTTAATGATAAAGTTGGCGCTGAATGGTATGCTCCTGCTGGTTTAACTAGAGGGGGTCTTGATGTAACTGATGTTAAACGTACATTAAGTCAGGATGATAGAGATACATTGTATAATGGTAGAGTAAATCCTATTGCTAAATTTCCTGCTCAAGGAATAAGTGCACAAGGTCAAAAAACATGTCAGAAAAAAGCTAGTTCTTTAGATAGAATAAATGTTAGAAGATTATTAATTGCAGCTAAAAAATATGTATCTAAAGTTGGAAGACTAATTGTTTTTGACCCAAATACTAATAAAACTCGTAATGCATTTTTAGCAGCTGTTAATCCATATTTTGAAAATGTAAAATCTCGTCAAGGTGTTTATGCGTTTAGAGTTGTTATGGATGAAACTAATAATACGCCCGATGTTATAGATAGAAATTACATCATTGGTCAAATATATTTACAACCTACAAAAGCTGGCGAATTTATTCAAATTGGATTTAACTTACAACCTACTGGCGTAACTTTTAGTTAACATATTTAAAATCTCTCAATTGAGAGATTTTTTTTATTTAATATTTATTAATAAATTAATAAATTAATAAATAAAACTGGAGTTATAAATGACAAAGCACGAATTACGAAACCTTATTAAAGAAGAAATTACAAAAATGATTAAAAAATCTAAATCATTAAAAGAAGCAGCGCCAGTTGCAGACCCAACCGTATTTGTTTTTAAAAATGGAAAAAAATATAAAGTTCCAACAAATCCAAAACAATTAATGATGGATTATTTTGATGCATGTGCTACGTTACATGATGAGATGAATAGTCATACTGCAGAAGATAAAAAATATGCAAGTTGGCTAAAACAATTTGTAATTAAAGCAAAGGGTAGAGCTGCAGCCGATGATATTGATACATTAGCAAATAATTATGAATATTATGCAGAATATGCAGGCCCCGAAGAAGCAGCAGAAATAGAAAAACGTGCTAAGGCAACAATTAGTAAATTAGGGTTAAATAAAAATGATTTTCATTTTAATATTTAATTTTAAATTTAATTAACAATTGCGCGGTTTTTTTGTGTATAAATGTAATAATTTTGAAATTAGTAATATTTATATATAAATTAATGTTGGAGATGTAAAATGGCAATATTAGATAACAATGAAATATTTCCTTTAAAATTTGAACCTAAACAAGTAAATAGATTTATCATGTATGTAGATGATATTCCTTCATATATTATCCAAGCAGCTGATAGACCTAAAATACAAATTGGCGAAGTTGAAATGCCTCATATGAATTCTACTTGGTATGTAGCAGGTAAACCTAAATGGCAAACTATGAGTGTTGAATTATATGACCCAATAGATACATCAGGTACTCAAGCTGTTATGAATTGGATTCGCTCTTGCTATGAAGCAGTTACTGGTAGAATGGGATATAGTGATTTTTATAAAAGAGAAATAAGATTAAACGCATTAGGTCCGGCTGGTGATATCGTAGAAGAATGGATATTAAAGGGCGCATGGATTACTAATCCAGATTTTGGAAAATATGATTGGAAATCTGAAGGTTTGTTAAATATAACTTTAACAATTAGATATGATTATGCATTATTGAATTATTGATGAATAGCGCATTCGAACTATAAGTTTAGACGAAATCCTTATATTTATATAAAACGATATAGGGATTTTTTATGTTTAAATGTGAAATATGCAACTCCGATTTTAAAACCGAAATAGGTTTACAACGCCATCTAAAACGAACTCATGGTATTACATTAGAACAGCAATATATTAACAAATATCTAAATGGTATACATCCAACTTGTGCATGTGGTTGTGGTGAATATACTAAATTTCATGGACAATATGGATTTAGTAAATATAAGCAAGGTCATATAGCGCGGATTAAAAACAATTGGGGTCATAACCAAAAAGCAATAGATAAATCAGCAGAAGTTCGTAGAGAAAAATTTAAATCTAAAGAAATAACAGTATGGAACGCTGGGTTAAAAGGCGAAGAATTTTTAAAGCATTATGAAAATGAAGATGGAACAAACAAATTATTAGAAAATGCTAAAAATGCAGATAGAAATAAACGCATTAGTGATAAATTAACTGGTAGAAAACATACAAAAGAACATATTGAAAAGCATAAAAAATCCGTAAAAAAATATTGGGATGTTGAAGATAATAAAATTGCTGCTCGTATGCGCATGACTGAGTGGATGAAAAAGAATCAGAGAAAACATAAAACTAATTTAGAATATATGTTTGAAACAATATTAATCGATTTAAATTTAAATTACATTTATCAATATGATGTCGATGGATATAATTATGACTTTTATTTGACTGATTATGGTATTATAATTGAAGTTGATGGAGATTGGTATCATTGCAACCCAGAGTTTTATTCTCCTATAAGTGAAATTCAAATTCATACTATTGAACATGACAATATTAAAAATAAAGTAGCATTAAACAATAATATTCCATTACTTAGATTCTGGGAATATGATATCAAAAATAATCTTTCTGAAGTAATAAATAAACTAAAAACTTCGCTAAAAATTAAATAATGATATATTTATTTAAAAACAAATTATTGGATAGCGTAATGAACAAACTACAGCTAAAAAAGACTTTAAAAAAAGTTAAATCTTTATTAAAAAGTAATTTAAATGAAGCTTCTTTAAAAGGTTTAGATCTTAAATCTAGTAAAATTATGGAATTTATGGATATTGCTATTAAAAAATATAAGACGCATCCAGATGAAGTTTTAGCCGCGTTAAAAAAAGTAGCAGCGTCTTTATCATATGACACTGTCTCGACTGCAAAATCACAATTACAAAATATAAAATAGAGGACTCAATGCGCAGCTATACATTAAAACAAACTTTGAAAAAAATTAACAGAATTAAATCGATATTGGAAAGCAAACGTTATGAATAAAAACTTAAATATTATAAAAAAATTAGCTTCATCATTAGATTTTTAATTAAAATAACGGATTAAAATAACGGATTAAAATATGTCACTATCAAAAAAAGAAACTATAGTAAAACTTAATAAAATTAAAAATTTAATTGAATCATCAAACAGATTAAATGAAGCAGTTGATAATAATTTAGTTAAAGAGTTCAAAAATTCTTTTAAAAATTGTCAAACTATAAGTTCAAAATTTGTAAAATTAAATCAAACACTTGCAAATAAAGCAGCTGCATTTGATAAATATTATAAAAAATTTGATGTTGTTTTAAATAAATATATGAAAAATCCGGATAAATATACAGATGAATTAGATACAGCAATAAATGATTTAGAAGCTGCAGCTGAAGTTGTAGAAGAATTTATTTATGATATCAATAGTAATATATCAGAATTAAATTTTTAAAATATATTAAATTAAATTAAAAAGAATATAAATTTAGAATTAAATTGGTTATTTATAAATAAATGTTATTTAATTATTAAGAGGTTTATATATGTCATACCCAACCGAAATAATAGAATTACCATCAAAAGGTATATTTTATAATGAAGATAATCCATTATCAAAAGGTACTATAGAATTATTTTTACCTACTGCTAAACATGAAGATATTCTAACATCAAAAAATTTAATCAACAAAGGAATTGTTATTGATGAGTTATTAAAATCATTAATTGTTAATAAAAATATAGATTATAATACATTATTAAGCATTGATAAAAGCGCATTAATAATTGCAGCTAGAATATTATTATATTCAAATGAATATTCTCCGACGACTAAATGTCCAAGTTGCGATGCTTCTCAAATTCATAAAATAGATTTACATGATATTGATGTTAGCGATTTTGATGAAAGTGAATTTGAAAAAGGCGTTAACGAATTTAAATTTACACTACCTAAATCAAAAACTAATATTAAATTTAAATTGTTAACAATTGAAGATGAACTTAAAATAGCATCTCAATTAAAAGTTATTAAGAAAAATTTTAATGGCGCAGAACCAGAGGTAACTACTAGATTATCATTTATAATTACCGAGTGGGAAGGCGAACGAAGTCAAGCAAAAATTAAAAAATTAATTAGTGATAATTTATTAACTAATGATTCTTTAGCATTTAGAGAATATATGAAAAATACATTTCCTCATTTAAATGAAGATGTTGTATTTGAATGTA
>Ga0209311_1001216_pt1 | contig 21298 bp, 15 predicted proteins | sample AD_UKC045_MetaG_FD_184417 | JGI IMG/M metagenome (GOLD analysis project Ga0209311, IMG submission 184417) | Active sludge microbial communities of municipal wastewater-treating anaerobic digesters from USA - AD_UKC045_MetaG (SPAdes) (version 2) | ecosystem: Engineered > Bioreactor > Anaerobic >... | reverse complement strand
CCTCGCCGAAATACTGCGAGACGGGAACGAACTTTTCCTTTTCGATTACGTAATGTCTTTCCGCCGCAAGCGTAGGCTGCATCTTTTTCATGGCTTTGCCGTCCTTTTGCAAGAGATGCTCTTCTTTACTCCAAAGGCGGAATTTGCGCAAGCATCCGGAAACGCCTTCTTTTCGATTCTCTTCCAGCCATACGGGAATTTTACAGACTGCAGGCCTCCCCCAGAAAACAGATCATCTTCTGGGTAACGATGTCCGACATCAGGCGCACGTCCTTCGCCCGGACGTCGCAGACGCGGACCACGCCGGCCAACCGCGCATCGTCCGGCATCAAATCCGCCAGAATATTGGGCTGTTTTTTGATCCACGGCGCATTGAAGACCACGCCTTCCTTTTCGGGATAAATGGCCATGTAAAAGATGTCCATTTCCACCATGTCCTGGAAAAAGTGCGTTCCGAAGGACAAGTCGGGGATCAGGGCACCGTCCTGGTAGGCGATTTCGCCGATGGCGGTAATATTGTTGATTTCCGAAAACGTAACCGGAACACCCATCGCCGGCGTGGTCGTTCCCCATCGCCCCGGCCCCAGCAGTATCGTCGGCATGGCCTCGCGGCGTCCGATCTGCCGGTTGAGCTTGCCCGTAAGCCTAGCGACCTCGTGCTTTTCCGAAAGCGGCAGCCCGGAATAGGCTTTGGGGTCAATGTAGATCAGGCGGGAGATCGCCTGGTAAATGCTGCCGCCCATGAAGTTGGCGTCCTGCCGGATCAGCGTTCTGGACCGGCTGATGTTTTCCGGCAGTTCCACCCGGCTGTAATGGCCCTTGGTCTGGAAGGGACGGCACTGCAGCAGGTTGATCCGCGGATCGCCCGAGGCGGTAAAGTTGACGGTAAACTCGATGTCTACCGGATAACGGTAAACCTGCTCCAGTGTCCTCATCATTTTTGACATGGTTTTCGCAAACGGCGTCGCGGACAGCAGCTCGTCAAACGTGATGATCCAGGCCTGCTTCGCATCCCGTCCGACGGAGCGCAGATAATCGGCTGCTTCTGTATCTTCTTCCACAATCCAATTCAGATGCGCCACCAAATCCTCACAGAGCAGTTCGGCGGTCTGGAGGGTTTGAAATTCATTGTCTTGCAGATTCAGTACATCCGCTTCGTGCTGGGAAAACCGCTTGATGTCCTCTGGCTTCGTGTAGGGTTTGACGGTGGGCGCGTCCAGCGCGACGATGCGCGGATAATCATTTTCCACGCGGTTGACGGCGCGCGTGCCCAGGCCGAAAACAATCCGCAGCATGCCGGCTTTCGGATCCATGCCCTTCTGCCAGACAAAGGTATTGTAGGACAGGCCGACGCCGGCCAGACCGGGAAAGAAATACCTGCCGCGGTGCGAACCGGAAACGCGCTGCACCAGAAGCGCCATCTGTTCATCCTGCTCGGCCATTCCGCGCTGCAGCCGGTAGGTGAGCGCATCCTCATTCATCGTGGAGGCGAAGATTCTGCGGACAGCTTCCTCGAAATGCCGGTAGCGCTCCTCCGGCGTTCCCTGGTTGACGCGGAAATAGCTTTCGTATTTTCCGGCAAAGGCGTTGCCGAAGGCGTCTTCCAGGAGCGAACTGGACCGAACAATGATCGGCGCCTGGCCGAAATATTCCAGCATGAGCTGGAACTGCTCCTTGATTTCGTCGGGAAACACGCCGTGCAGCATCTTGTTTTTGAGCTCGCGCGCGACGTCAAAATAGCCTTCATCGGTTTTCTGCGCCATCAGCAGTTTCCACCAGCCGTTCTGCACCATATACGAATAGAAAATATCCGAGCCGACATAGAAGGAATCATGGATTTCGAGCACTGCTTTCCAGTCAAAAGACGGATCCTTGCGCAGAATGTTGCGCGCCAGCAGCATGCCGACGGATTTGCCGCCGATGAACCCCGTGCCGATGAGGCGCTTCTTGATCTCCACCAGGTCTTCCAGCTCGAAGTATTCCCGGACCAGCGAAAGGATTCTGGGCTCCCTGCCGATCATCACGCGGGAAAGGATTTCCACCATGTCCTGCTTTTCCGGGGCCGCGTCGGGATCTTCCAGAAGGCTGCCGGCTTTCAGAAAGATTCGGTCCCAGTAATCGAGATTGCGCTCGCCGCTGGTGGCATTCTTGTCCGTCAGGTAGGACAGAATGCGCGCGGCATCGGCACTGTTTAAGATCGGCACACAGCCCTGCTCTTCCATGATATGCGGCAGAAACATGGTCGGCGTGTAGCGTTTCCAGGCCTTGAGCGGATGGACGTAGATTCTTCCTTCATGGTTGTAAACATCCAGCAGAACCTGCGTCGTTTCTCGGATTCGGGCCACGGTTTTGAAAGAGTGGCGGCTCCTCAAAATGGCAAAATACGCGACCGTGTTGAGCTCAAACAGGTAGGGGCAGGTGATGACGAAGAAGTTGCCGATCATTAGGTCCGTCGCCCAGGCCAAAAGCAGATCGGACAGGCAGTCAAAAACGTAAAAGACATCACGGCCTTCATCGCGAATGATGTTGTGGACCTCGGTGGAAAAGGATTCAAATCCGGAATTGGCATTCAGTTGATAGATTTTGATTCCGGGACCCGCCTCCAGAAGGGCCGTGTGGTTGGCAAAACGCATATAGACCAGACGCTGATTCCGGGCCAGCGTTTCCTGAACATAGGGAGCCACAAATCTTTTGTAATCCTCAATATCGTCAACCTGTAAAACAACATTGTCACCCATCTGCAGGTAATTGAGAATTTTATCCAGGCCGTTGATGCCGGTGCTGACTCGCGTATAAGGGGTCATAACGCTCTGCTTCCTCTTCTTTGTGTTAGATAGAACAAATTTGTTCTTCGCAAATCGGTTTTAATAAATGGTCCGCCGTTGTCCCAAATGGCGCTCCTGTTCAAAATGCAAAGCATTAACAAGGGCTTGCGAAAACATGGCTTTGCTTCGGTCCATCGATCCGACATTTAACCGTCATTCTTCAACTTTCTGCCGTAAATGATTTTTCAATTTTTGTGCCATCGGCGCTTAAATTGCTTTTACGCTTGTTCCATTCCGCTCTTTTACAGTTAATCACCTGAACATTTTTGAACCTTAACCAAACTTGCATCAGGCTTTGGAAAAATTTACCGGTCTTTGCTGCGGTGCAAGAAAACATCATGAAAAGAACAACGCTTTCCTGTGGATGGAAGATGATTCGAAACCTGCCGCGGCGAATCTTCCATTTTTCCCCGGCAAAACGCTTAGCCCACATTTTAGTTTGTCGTTTCGTAAAATGAAACAATATTGTTTCAAATAGAACCGGCGCTGAATCGATAAAAAACCAATGATATCAATAACTAAAAATGATTGGAAAATATGGCACTCTCCTTGCGCTAGACAAAAACCGCAAAGAAATTTTTTAAAGGGGGTGCCAATCATGAATTCCGGAGATACAGCGTGGGTGTTAATCGCCAGCGCCCTGGTTCTTTTGATGACCATACCGGGGCTGGCATTTTTTTATGGAGGTCTTGTCCGGCGCAAAAACGTGCTTTCCATTTTGATGCAGTGCTTCATCATTGTCTGCGTCATCTCCCTGCAATGGATGCTGTTCGGCTATTCCCTGGCGTTCGGGCCGGATTTCCACGGCATCATCGGCAAGCTGGACTGGATCGGACTGGCCGGTGTGGGAGCGGCGCCCAATCCGGATTATGCCGCAACCATTCCGCATTTGGCTTTCATGATCTTTCAGGCCATGTTCGCCATCATTACCCCTGCGCTCATCATCGGCGCGTACGCGGAACGGGTGAAGTTTCCGGCGTTCCTGCTCTTCACCGTCCTGTGGGCAACCTTCGTCTATGACCCGCTGGCACACTGGGTATGGGGCACAGGCGGTTGGCTTAAATCTTTAGGCGGTCTGGATTTCGCAGGCGGCATCGTTGTGCACGTAAGCTCCGGTATTTCGGCCCTGGTCCTGGCGCTTCTGCTGGGAAAGAGAGTCGGTTACAACCACAAACCCATTCGTCCGCACAACCTGCCGTTTACCGTTCTGGGCGCGGCTCTTTTATGGTTCGGGTGGTTCGGCTTCAACGCCGGCAGCGCGCTTGCGGCGGACGGCCTGGCGGCCACGGCCTTTGTCAACACGAATACCGCAACCGCTGCCGCCGGTTTGACATGGGCATTGATTGAATGGTGGCACAGCGGCAGCCCGACTGTTCTGGGTACGGCCACCGGCGCGGTGGCGGGCCTGGTCGCCATTACGCCCGCCTGCGGTTTTGTCAACCCGATGAATGCGATGTTGATCGGCATCATCGTTGCCTTCGCCTGCTATGCGGCCGTTGCCGTCATCAAAGGCAAACTGGGTTACGATGACTCCCTGGATGCCTTCGGCGTTCACGGCGTCGGAGGAACCGTCGGCACCCTCCTGACCGGCATCTTCGCTCAAAAAGCCATAAACGCGGCGGGCGCGGACGGCCTGTTGTTTGGCAACCTTCATCTGTTCGGCATTCAATGCTTGATGCTGGTGGTGACCATCGTCTTTGCCGCGATCATGACCTTCATCATCTTCAAGATCGTGGACGTGACCATCGGCATGCGGGTCGAAGAGAAAAACGAAATCATCGGCCTGGACCTGACCCAACAGAGCGAAGCGGCTTACACCGTCATTGAATAGGAGGAAAAAACCATGAAATTAGTGATCGCCATTATTCAGCCGCATAAGCTGGAGGCTGTCAAAAGAGAGCTGGAAGCCGTGGAAGTCAACTTAATGACCGTCACCAACGTGCTGGGCCAGGGCCGGCAAAAGGGCCTCACGGAAATTTACCGCGGCGCCAGGGAAGCGGGCGGCCTGCTCAATAAAGTCCGTCTGGATATCGCGGTGAACGAAGATTTTGTCGAGCCGACCATCGACGCCGTCACCCGCGGTGCTCATACCGGGTCAGTAGGCGACGGCAAGATCTTTGTCGTGGAGCTTGCCCAATGCATCCGCATCAGCTCCGGCGAGCGGGGCGGCATTGCCATCGGGTGAGGTGCGGTTATGGATCGCGAGAAAATTCTTACCGGTGAAAACGCGCTGGCGCGCTGCATGTCCGACTGCGAAAAAACGGTGATCCTCCATGCCCTGAGAAGGACCGGGGGCAATCGGTCGGATGCGGCGCAAATTCTCGGAACCACTAAACGCGTTCTGGCGGCCAAAATCCATAAATATGAAATCGACTGCGCCGAATTTGAACAATAATCAAGAAAAGGAGAAGAAAACGATGAAAAACATGAGGAGAAGAGTAACGATGATTGCGCTGGCGTTGTTCATGGCGTCATTCCCCCTGCCGGCCTTTGCCGCACAAGAGCCGTCCCCGGCTGCTGAAGCCAAACCCGCCGCCGAGACCAGAACGCCGGCAGCCGATCGGATTTCGGGCGAAGTGACGGCCGGCATTCTGAGTGCCTATATCTGGAGAGGCCAGGAGATGACCCGGGACAGCGTGGTCATCGAACCGTCGATTACCGCAAGCTACAAAGGCTTTACCGCCACCCTCTGGGGCAATCTGGATACAAATCCCTATTCGGCCGGAAATGCGAGGCATTCCTCCAACTGGACGGAAACGGATTTCATCTTTTCCTATGCGCATGAATTCGGCATCGTAAAGGCAGGCGTGGGCTACATTTATTACGGTCTGGCCGGCATGACGTCAAACGGGACGGATCTGCTCGATGCGCAGGAGTTCTTCGTCACGCTGGGCCTCGACACGCTTCTGGCGCCGACACTGACCATCTACAGGGAAATCGATCATTACCATCAATGGTACGCGACACTGGGCGTCTCTCACAGCTTTGCCCTGCATGAAAGGGTCGGCTTGAAACTGGCGGGTTCCATCAGCTACCTGAAAAGCGAAGATGAAACCACCTATCCGAAATTCAACAGCGATTCCATCGCCACTGCGGACAAATTCAACAATTTTCATGACGGCGTGGTTTCTGTTTCCCTGCCGGTTGCCGTGGCCGGAGCCCTCACCGTCACGCCGGCCGTATCCTATGTCTTTCCGCTTTCGGATGACGCCCGGTACGAAATGCGGGCGAGAGGCTTGAAGGGTACGGCCAACCCGTCCGACCGGGACAGTTCCTATCTTTATGGCGGTGTAACATTAAGTTTGACATTCTGATGGTGTGCTGCAAACCAGCTTAGAACAAGGGGGGCCTCGTTCGATGAATGCCCATTATTTCAAACACGTGCCCTTTGAAGATATCGGCAGCATCCGATCATGGCTGACGACGGCCGGTTACACCATCACCTGCACGCCTTTTTTTAAATCGGCAAACCTGCCCGCTTTGGAGAAAACGGACCTCTTGATCGTGATGGGCGGACCGATGAGCGTCAATGACGAGAAGAGATATCCGTGGCTTGTCCCCGAGAAACAATTTATTCGTCAAATGATTTTGTCCGGCAAACCGGTTTTGGGCATCTGCCTGGGGGCGCAGCTTATCGCCGCCGCAATGGGGGCAAAGGCGTATCCGAATCGGGTAAAAGAAATCGGATGGTTTCCCGTCCATGGCGTTTCGTCCGGCGACAGATCCATTTTTCGCTTCCCGCAATCGGTTCAGGCTTTCCACTGGCACGGAGAAACCTTTGATCTGCCGACGGGAGCAACGCACATCGCAAAAAGCGACGGTTGCGAAAATCAGGCGTTTCAACTGGGGCAATCGGTTATCGGTTTACAGTTTCATCTGGAAACCACACCGCGGGCCGCGCGAGACCTTGTGGAGCATTGCCGGGATGAGATTATCCCCGCGCCCCGCATACAGACCGAGCAGGAAATCCTGTTCGCCAATCCCGAACAATATCAATCCATCAACGATCTGATGGATAAGATCCTGACTTTCCTGACAGGAACAATGTAATTATTTATTTCTGCGTTCGTCAATATCCCCGGGATACATCATGGCGCCCGGGCCCCTTTCGCGCGTGCGGACGCGGATAACATCCTCAACAGGCGTTACAAAGATTATGCCGTCTCCCGTTTCGCCCGTGTAAGCCGATGTGAGAATCGCTTCCAGCGCGGCATCCAGGTTGCGCGTGTTTAAGACGATGTTGATTTGTATTTTGGGAAGCATATTGACCTGATAGGTTCCGGCGCGTCCGACCAGTTGAACACCGCCCTGCCGGCCATGGCCCCGCACTTCGAATGTGTTCATGCCCACAATGCCAATCTCTTTGAGAGCGTCGATGACCTCATTTACTTTATCTTCGCGAATAATCGCTTCTATTTTTTTCAGCATGCTAAAATCTCCAATTGAAAAAATTCATGGTTGCCGTAAATGAACACCACCGCCTATTAGTAGGATCGCTCCCCGTGGGAACTGATATCCAGTCCCACATCTTCTTCAATCGGACTGACCCTCAATCCGATGCTCACATGGAGTGCTTTTGCCAGCACATAGGTCATGCCGAAAGAAAAAGCGATGGTAACAATGACGGCCACGATCTGAATGCCAAGTTGGGCAGGATTACCGAAAAACAATCCGTTGGCGCCGTCGGCGTTGACAGCCACGGTGGCGAACAATCCCGTGGCCAGGGTGCCCCAGGTGCTGGCCATGCCGTGACATGCCCAGACATCCAGGGATTCATCCAGTTTGCGTCGTTCCCTGAATCGCATTGCATAATAAGCAAGAGGCGCAGCCACGGCTCCTATAAGCATTGCCGACAGAGGCGTAATAAAACCGGAAGCCGGCGTCACCGCTGCCAGACCGACAACCATGCCTGTTGCAATGCCCAGGGTGCTGGGTCTGCCGTCCAGCCAGGAAAGCAGCATCCAGACCAGACCGGCGGTGGCCGCCGAGGTGTTGGTGGTTACCAGAGCATTGACCGCGACGCCGTTGGCCCCGAGGGCGCTGCCCGCATTGAAACCGAACCAGCCGACCCACAGCAATCCTGTTCCTAAAACGGTAAGCGGAATATTGTTCGGCTCCATCGGAACATGGCCGTGGCCTTTGCGCGGACCGATAACGAGGGCAAATGCCAAAGCCGAAAAACCCGCAGCGATATGCACGACAGTGCCACCGGCAAAATCGAGAACGCCCATCTCCCTGAGCCAACCGCCCTGCCCCCAGACCCAGTGGCAAAGCGGGTCATAGACCAGCGTCGCCCAGAGAAGACTAAAAAGCAGGAAGCTCTTAAATTTTACCCGTTCCACGAAAGCGCCCGTAATCAGCGCGGGCGTAATGACGGCAAACATCATCTGAAAAGCGGCAAAAAGTTCATGAGGGATTGTTTTGGCGTAGTCGGCATTCGGTTCGGCGCCGACCCCCCGAAATCCCAGGAAATCCAACCCGCCGATCAATCCGCCGATGTCCGGACCGAAGGACAGAGAATAGCCGTAAAGCACCCACTGAACGCCGATCAGGGACATGAAGATATAGCTCAACGTTAGGGTAGAGAGAACATTTTTTCTCCGCACCATGCCGCCATAAAAAAACGCCAGGGCCGGCGTCATCAAAAGAACAAGAGCACAACACACTAATATCCACGCTGTATCGCCCGCACTGATTTGAATACCCATCTATTAAGATCCCTTCCACCTAATATATATGGCAATGCACGACAGCAATTATCCTGCCATAATATATTGGCTATTCAATACAAGAGGTTATGAAATTTATCTTCGATAAGGAGCGCGCATATTTGTGCGGTTTTAAAAAAGGCAAAACATAATTGTGCCGATACAGTTGGGCCAATTTTTCCCTTCATCATGGAACTTATCGGATATCATGAACAATTTTGTAATCACTCGATGGCACGGCAATTGCTCTATGGAAAATGTTGATGAAATTTATAATATGACCGTTTTGATTTTATCGGCCATGGTTCTACGCAGATTTTTAAAATTTTGCTGAGGGGTCGTCTAAAGGTAGGACACCAGGTTCTGGCCCTGAGAATTGAGGTTCGAGTCCTTGCCCCTCAGCCATCTGCTCCATTTGTGAAAGGCAAACGCTTATGAAACTGATCATCGCCATCGTACAATCCGACAAGCTCAAAGACGTCAAACAGGCTTTGCGCGACGTAAATGTGGGTAAAATTACAGTTTCCACCGTGGTCGGCTGCGGCGCACAGGTCGGGAAAACCGACACGAGCGATGGCGTCATCACCAACGGAGACCTCCTCGACCGGGTGCGATTTGAAATTGCCGTGAACGACGACTATGTCAAACCCACGCTGGAAGCCGTTATTCAGGGAGCGCGCACCGGCAGTATCGGCGACGGTAAAATTTTCATCGTTCCTCTGGAGGAATGCATTCGAATCCGCACGGGAGAAACCGGCCGGCTGGCCATTGGATGAACTTCCCCGAGATTGCCGCAAAACGATAGCTTACTTTCTTTTTTTTATCCAACAAACAAATTGGTTTTCTCTTTGCATTGGCATCCTGTGACGAACAAAATACCGGTTGATATTCGCACAAATTTGTTTCATTGTACCGGAGAGGGTCAGGAAGCGACCGGCCAAAACCCGATGCCGAATCAGGAGAGCGAAACAACGTGAGCATCCACAGTTATGAAGAATTAGCGGCCCTGCACGCCATATCCAAGATTTTGGCGCAGCCGATGGAATTGAGAGACCAACTGGAACAAATCCTTCATGAAATGAGTTTGCGCCTCGGGATGCAGCGCGGCATGATATCGCTTCTGGATCACGAGAAAAAGGAAGCATGGCTGGACATTGCCCATGACGTCAACATTGACGGGATGGAAGTGACCTACAAGCCGGGAGAAGGCATTACCGGCAAGGTAGCGGAAACCGGCCGCCCGATGGCCGTGGCGAATCTGGGGCAGGAAGCCCACTTTCTGGACCGCACCGGGGCGAGGCGTCATTTGAACCGCGCCGAGCTTTCTTTTTTATGTGTTCCCATTATCTATGACGCAAGCGTGGTCGGCGTTTTATCCGCCGACAAGGTGGCCAAACAAGTCGAAGATCTGGAAAAGGAACTGGCCATGATGGGCTCGGTGGCCGAATTGATGGCCAAAGCCGTGCATATCCGCGCCCTGGAAGAAGAAAACCGCCGCCTGCGCAAAATTGTCGGACAGCAGCATGCGCCTTCCATGGATATTATCGGCCATTCCAAAGCCATCCAGGAAGTCTTCGGCCTCGTGGCGCAGGTTTCCGATTCCAACACAACCGTCCTGATCACCGGCGAAACGGGCACGGGCAAGGAGTTGATTGCCCGGGCGATTCACAACAACTCTCCGCGCAAAGGAGGGCCGCTGGTGCAGGTCAACTGCGCGGCGATTCCCGACACGCTCATTGAAAGCGAACTGTTCGGCCATGAAAAAGGTGCGTTTACCGGCGCGCTGCAGACGCGCCGCGGCCGCTTCGAAGAAGCCAACGGCGGCACGATCTTTCTGGATGAAGTGGGCGAATTGTCCGCCGCCGCGCAGGTAAAACTTCTGCGCGTGCTGCAGGAAAAGCGCTTTCAACCGCTGGGCTCGTCGCGGGTGATCCATGTCAATGTGCGGATCATCGCCGCCACAAATCGCAATCTGGAACAGGATATTCTCTCCGACCGCTTCCGGGCGGATCTGTTTTACCGCCTCAATGTTTTTCCCGTTTATCTGCCGCCGTTGCGCGAACGCGGCAGCGACGTCATTCTGCTGGCCGATCATTTTCTGCTCAAGTACAGCAGGGAAATGGGCAAGAACGTCAAACGGATCTCCACGGCGGCCATTGAAGCGTTTCTGTCCCATAAATGGCCGGGCAACGTCCGCGAACTGGAAAACTGCATCGAGCGGGCAATTTTATTGACCAAGACGGACACGGTGGACTGCCTGCACCTGCCGCCTTCTCTGCATGCCGGAGAAAAAGATCCGGAACGAAAGGACCGCAGCAAGCTGTCGTCCGTTGTGGAGGCACAGGAGAGGACGCTGATTATCGACGCGCTCACGGAAACCGGCGGCAACCAAACCAAAGCGGCCAAAATGCTGGGAACCACAAAGCGCATTATTCAGTATAAAATATCGAAAATGGGCATCGACCCGAAAAAATTCAGCAAGAAAAATAAAGAGGCCGAGGCCTAGACGAAAAGGTATTTGGTCGACCGTCCGTAGAACTATCGTATTGCAGAAGCGCCGGGCCTGCCGCGGGGTATTCCCAAATCCTGCGGGAATCATGACCCTCCTTTCAAAAAACCTTCCCGCCCTCTGTAAATCCGAACAAAAATGTTTTGATATTTTGCAAAAGAACAATTTTGTTGTGCGAATCAAAGCACAGGATTGTCTTCGCGCTCTTCAAAAAAGCTAACCGCATATAATTTATAGATAAAACATATTTATCCCGCACTGGCACGACTCTGGCAATTAGCCTGTCGGGTTGAAATGCACAGAGGAGAGACTATGTGTCGTTTATTTGCTGTAACATCCAATAATCCGCTGTCGCCGATGATGGCCATCAACGCGCTGAATGTCATGAAAGAGGGACATGACGGATCCGGCGTGGGGTTGTTCATGACCGATTTGGGCGGCGAGTTCGAAAAATTCAAAAGCGAGCCGATCCTGTCCGGCATCTTTTCCAATGAAGGCATCAAGGCGCTCGACCGCTTCATGATCGATCAGGATTTCATGGTCAAATACAAGCTGTCTTTCCGGCCGGCAAAACCGGCGCCTCCGGGAACGCCGAAAAGGGACAACTACGTCATCCGCGTTTACGAATACCCGGCCGAATGGGAAAACCTGAGCCGGGAGGAGGTGGATTACCGCCTGATGATGGTGCAGCTCCAGCTTCGGCAGATGGGCGAAAAAGATCAATCCATGATGATCTTCAGCTTCTGGCCGGATGTGATCATCATCAAGGAAGTGGGCGATCCGCTGGCCGTGGCCGAGTATCTGGGTCTGGACCGCAAGGATCTCACCGCCCGGATGATCTTGAGCCAGGGACGCCAAAACACTAACTACTCCATCGATATTTACGCCTGTCACCCGTTTTTCATCCAGGGTATGGCGACGATGACCAACGGCGAGAACACCGCGTTTGTGCCGATCCGGGAATTTCTGATGTCGCGCAATTTCCCCGGCTACACCGGCTACCAGTCCGACTCGGAAGTGTTCACGCACATCCTGCATTACATGAAGAACAAGCTCGGGCTGGGCATGGAAATGTACAAGCACATGATCACGCCGCTTACGGACAAGGAGCTGGCCCGTCATCCCGACGGGCGAATGCTCAGAAACCTGAAGCAGAGCTGCCGGCCACTGATCATCGACGGTCCCAACTGCGTCATCGGTTGTTTGCCGGACAAGTCGATGTTCATGGTGCAGGACGCCAAGAAACTTCGCCCCGGCGTGGTGGGCGGCCGTCCCGGCATTTTTGCGTTTTCCTCGGAAATGTGCGGCCTGGATGCGGCCATTCCGGAGCGCGACATCAACCTGGACGATCAACCGATGAGATATGAAACCGTTCTGGTCCGCCACGAGCGGCAGGAGATAGAAAAATGGAATCAGTGGGACGCATTACCCCATCAACCCTAAGCGTCAAAGACCTGCCCTGGCAGATTCTCTGGAGCAAGGACAAGTGCACCCTGTGTGGAAGATGCACCACCGTCTGCCCGGTGCGGGCCATCGAACTGGGCGTCCACCGCAAACGCGCGCTTGCGACGCCGGTCGGTCTGGAGAACCGGCCCGCCAATCTGTTTTCCGTGTACCACGGTATCGATCAGCGCACCGATCCGGCGCATGCGTGCGTGGGCTGCGGCATGTGCACACTGGTCTGCCCCAACCAGGCCATTGTCCCCATGCGCACGGATGAAATCGACCGGCTGCGCTTTCACGTCAACCAGGGCGGCGAAGCGAGGAGACGGGGCGGCCGGAGAAACGCACCGGAAAGCGTGCTCGACCAGATCAAGTTTGTCCGCATTTCCATGCTGACCGACCCGGCGCTAGACGCCGGACGTCATGAATTTGAGCTGCACACCCTGCTGGGAAGAATTCTGCCGCCGGAGCAGATGCTGCAAGCCAGCCGCGAATACGGCTGGACGCCTCCCGTTCGCGAAATTTATCCCCTGATCATCGGCGGCATGTCCTTCGGCGCGCTCTCCCCGAACATGTGGGAGGGTTTGCAGATGGGCGTGGCGTATCTGAACGAGGAGATGGGCATGCCGGTCCGCATCTGCACCGGGGAAGGCGGATGCCCGCCCCGGCTGCTCAAGTCGCGCTTTCTGAAATACGTCATTCTGCAGATCGCCAGCGGCTATTTTGGCTGGGATGAAATCATCCACAACCTGCCGCAGATGAAGGAAGACCCCTGCGCCATTGAAATCAAGTACGGACAGGGGGCGAAGCCCGGCGACGGCGGTCTTTTGATGTGGTACAAGGTCAACCGGCTGATTGCCGCGATTCGCGGGGTGCCACAGGGCATTAGTCTTCCCAGCCCGCCGACGCACCAGACCAAGTATTCGATCGAGGAAGCCGTGGCCAAGATGATCCAGTCCATGTCCATGGCCTGGGGATTCCGCGTGCCGGTGTATCCGAAAATCTCGGCAACCAGCACAACGCTGGCCGTGCTCAACAATCTGACCCGCAACCCTTACGCGGCGGGGCTCGCCATGGATGGGGAGGACGGGGGCACGGGAGCGGCCTACAACGTGTCGATGAATTCCATGGGCCATCCCATCGCCAGCAATCTGCGCGACGCCTACATGACGCTGGTGAAACTGGGCAAACAAAACGAGCTCCCTCTCTTTGTCGGGGGTGGCATCGGGAAAAACGGCAATCTGGCGGCCAACGCCGCAGCCCTCATCATGCTGGGCGCCAGCGGCGTTCAGACGGGAAAATACATCATGCAGGCGGCCGCAGGCTGTCTGGGATCGGAAGGCGACCGCTGCAACGTCTGCAACATCGGCGTGTGCCCCAAAGGCATCACCTCGCAAGACCCGCGGCTGGACCGGCGGCTGGACCCGGAGCGGGTCGCGCAGCGGCTGGTGGACGTGTTTGTCACCTTCGACACGGAATTGAAAAAGATCGTGGCCCCGCTGGGACGTTCGACGTCGTTGCCGATCGGCATGTCGGACGCCCTGGGCATCAGCGATGCGGATGCAGCCGGGCGACTGAACATCAAATACGTGCTGTAGGGAACGCTCGCGAGCGTTCCCTGCGCCGTGATCAGGGAATTGAAAACAGGTTTTGCATATGACCAGAAAAGATACGATCAAAATTGCCGGCGTGGAAAACACTGCCCGCGTGGATTCACGGATTCTGGAGGAACGCATCCAGAAAGCCGTGGCGGACGGCTGCCGTCATATTGAAGTTACCGCCGAAGGGCAGCACGGCATTGGAGGCCGTCTCTGGCGGGCGCACGATGAACCGGTAAAGGTCGATGTGCTGGGCACGTCCGGCCAGCGCCTGGGGTCCATGGGGTTTGCGAACACCACGATTGAAGTATTCGGCCCGGCCTCCGACGACGTCGGCTGGCTCAACGCGGGCGCGAAAATCATTGTGCACGGGAATGCGACCAACGGCGTTGCAAACGCCATGGCGCAGGGCCGGGTGTACATCGGCGGCAGCATCGGCGCGCGCGGCATGACCATGACCAAATACAATCCACGCTTTGAGCCGCCCGAGCTCTGGGTCTTCGGCAAGGTGGGAGATTCGTTTGCGGAGTTCATGGCGGGGGGAATCGCCGTGATTTGCGGCGCAGGCGCGGAAGAAGAAAAAAACGTGCTCGGATACCGTCCCTGCGTCGGCATGGTCGGCGGGAAAATTTTCTTCCGCGGCCGCCAAGAAGCTTACAGCACACCCGATGCCCGGCTGGTGACCAACCTCCCGGACGACGAATGGGAATGGTTGAAACAAAACCTCAAAACGTTTCTCGAGGCCATCGGCAAGCAGTATTTATTCGAACAGCTCGCGGAAAAACGCGAGAACTGGCAGCTTTTGATCGCCCGCAAACCGTCTGAAAAATTGGCCCGGTCCGTTCGTCCGATGGCGAAATTTAAGCGTGAAATCTGGGAAAATGAATTGGGCAGGGGCGGGTTGATCGGCGATTTGTCGGATCTGGACCGCTCCCCGATCGACGTGATTGCCACCGGAGCGTTCCGGCGTTTTGTCCCCTCCTGGGAAAACGAAAAATATCTTCCGCCCTGCCAGGCGGCATGCCCGACCGGCATTCCCGTTCAAAAACGATGGGAACTGATCCGCAAAGGCCAACTGGAAGAAGCCGTGAATCTGGCGCTGGAATACACCCCCTTCCCCGCGGCCGTCTGCGGCTATCTGTGTCCGAACCTCTGTATGCAGAACTGCACGCGAAGCCTGGTCAATCTGGAACCGGTTGATGTTACCCTGCTGGGCAAAGCGTCTCTGGAAGCGAAGGAACCCCGACCCCGCCCACAGACCGGAAAAAAAGTGGCGGTGATCGGCGGCGGAGCAGCAGGCCTTTCCGTCGCCTGGCAGCTATGGCTGAAAGGCCATGAAACCGTCATCATTGAGAGCCAAAAGCAGCTGGGCGGAAAAATAGCGGATGCCATTCCGCAAAGCCGCATCCCCTCCGATGTGGTGGAGCATGAAATCGGGCGGCTGGCTAAAAATATCCACCAGGTTCGCCTGGGCAAGCCTTTGACGAAGGAGCAGTTCGCCGGATTCAAAAGCGAAAATGATTTTGTCGTGATTGCCACAGGTGCGTCGCGGCCGCGCATCCTCAACGTGCCGGGCATGGACAGAACCATAACGGCACTCGAGTTTTTGCGGCAAAGCAAGCTCGATTGCGCAAAGGTTGGCGAGAAGGTCGTCATTATCGGCGCCGGCAATGTGGGCTGCGATGCGGCGACGGAAGCCTTTCGTCTGGGCGCGAAAAGCGTCATTCTGATTGACGTCCAGGAACCGGCATCCTTCGGGGCAGAAAGAAAACAGGCCGAGGCCGCCGGCGCAAAATTTCTCTGGCCTCGCTTCACCCGGACCATCACGGACCAGGGCGTTGAACTGACTGACGGCGAAATATTGCCTGCGGATACGGTCATTGTCGCCGTCGGGGACCTTCCGGATTTGTCCTTTTTACCGGACAACATTGCAACGGAAAAGGGGTTTGTCGTGGTGGATGAAACATACGCCACGAGCGATCCTCAGGTTTACGCGATCGGCGACGCGGTCCGTCCGGGACTGCTGACCGACGCCATCGGCGCCGGACGCATTGCCGCCCGGTCGATTGACGATTTGCTGCGGGGCGCGGATCAAACCTACGACAAGCTGCCGCCGATTGGCTACGAACGCGTGAAGATGCAGTATTTCGACCCGCGGATCAGCGCGTTTACCGACGCGGCCTCCTGCGCGACGAACTGCGCTTCCTGCGGCGCATGCCGGGACTGCGGTCTGTGCGAGGAAATTTGCCCGCAAAAAGCGATCTCCCGGGCTGAGACAGCCGGAAAAGGATTTGAATACAGAGTGGACAGCGAACGCTGCATCGGCTGTGGTTTCTGCGCGGGTGCCTGTCCGACGGGGGTTTGGGAGCTATCGGAGAACCCGCTTCTGGAATAAAAACAATTCTTTCAATGAAGGATGACAAAACCATGAAAAAAACGAGACTCACATTAGCGGCGGAAAGACAATACGTGATCGAAAAAGAGAAATTCGTCCCCGTGTCGCAGTATTTCGGCGAGGACACCTTCAACCAAAAGGTCATGAAGCAGAAGCTTCCCAAAGACACCTTTCGAAAACTGACGGAAGCGATGAATGAAGACAAAATATTGGATCAGGAGACGGCCAACATCGTCGCCCATGCCATGAAAGAGTGGGCGCTGGAAAAGGGCGCGACCCACTTTGCGCACTGGTTCCAGCCCATGACCGGCATTACCGCGGAAAAGCACGACGCCTTTGCCGATCCCTGCGGCCCCGGCGCGGTGATCGAGCGGTTTTCCGGCAAGCAGCTCGTGCAGGGGGAGCCGGACGCGTCGAGTTTCCCCTCCGGCGGCATCCGGGCGACCTTTGAAGCGCGCGGTTACACGGCCTGGGACATGTCTTCGCCCGCCTTCATCAAGCGCAACGGCATCTCCACGACGCTGTGCATTCCGACCGCCTTCATTTCCTACACGGGAGAGGCGCTGGACAAGAAAACGCCTCTTCTGCGCTCCAGCCGCGCGGTAAGCCAAAGCGCCGTCAACATGCTCAAGCTCCTGGGAACCAAAAACGTCAGGAAGGTTTACTCCAATCTGGGGCCGGAGCAGGAGTATTTTCTGATCGACATGGATTACTATTACAAGCGCCAGGACCTGGTGCTGGGCGGCCGGACGGTGGTCGGCGCGCCGCCCGCCAAGGGCCAGGAACTGGAAGATCAGTATTTCGGCAGCATCAAGGAGCGCATTTCCTCCTACATGCATGATGTGGAAGAGGACCTTTTCAAGCTGGGCATTCCGGCCAAGACGCGGCACAACGAGGTCGCGCCCAGCCAGTATGAAATCGCACCCGTATTTGAGGAGGCCAATCTGGCGGTCGATCATAATCAACTGGTGATGGATACCCTGAAGTCTGTTGCTAGAAAACACTATCTATCCGTGCTGTTGCATGAAAAACCGTTTGCCCGGATCAACGGATCGGGAAAACATGTCAACTGGTCGCTGGCCGACGACCAGGGCAACAATCTGCTGAACCCCGGCAAAACGCCCCAGGACAACATCTCGTTTCTGGTGTTTCTGATCGCCGCGGTACGCGCCGTATACAGGCACGCCGATATTCTGCGCGCCTCGGTCGCGTCCTACGCGAACGACCACCGGCTGGGCGCCAATGAAGCGCCCCCCGCGATCATATCCGTCTTCCTGGGGGAACAGCTGACGCAGATCTTCGACAGCATCGAAAAGGGAAAAGTCGCGAAGGCCACCAACGAAGAAATCATCGATCTGGGAATCGCCTCCCTGCCACAGGTCAGCAAGGACAACACGGACCGAAACCGGACGTCGCCCTTTGCCTTTACCGGCAACAAGTTTGAATTCCGCGCCGTGGGTTCGTCGCAGTCCATTTCTTTTCCGGCGGCGGTCATCAATACCATCGTAGCCGAAAGCCTGGACGAACTGGCCGAAAAGATCAAGGCCAAAGGATCGAAGAACATCAATCAGGCGGTCTTTGACGTTTTGAAAAGCGAGATCCGGGACATCAAGCCGATTCTTTTCAACGGCGACAACTACACCAAAGAGTGGGAAGCCGAAGCCGGCAAAAGAGGCCTGCCGAATTTCAAGACAACACCGGCGGCGCTGAGGGCGCTGGTTTCGGACAAGGCGCTTCATCTTTTTGAGAAATACCGGGTCCTCTCCCGGGTGGAACTTCAGTCCCGGTATATTATTTATCTGGAAAAATACATCAAGGATCTGGAAATTGAAGTCAAGTGTCTGGGCCATATCAGCCTAAACCAGGTCATTCCGGCGGCGGTGGACTACCAGAAGCGCGTGGCCGAAGCCGTGATCGCGACCAAAGCGGCGCTCGGCGGCGCGGCCGTTGCCGCGGAAACCGACCTCTTAAAGAAAGTCATCCGTCTGGTCAATGCCATCTACGACGGACACAAGGAAATAATGGCCGGAATGGAGGCAGCCAGCGCCGTCCATGATGAAGCGAAAAAAGCACAAGCCCTCTGCGGAAAAATCAAGCCGAAGATGGATGCGCTGCGGGAATCCGTGGATGCCCTGGAAAATTTGGTGGATGACGAGCGGTGGCCTCTGCCCAAGTTCTGGGAAATGCTGTTTATCTGTTGATAAACCGCGGGGAATGGTTTAAAAGCCTTCCCCGCGTTCCCATTTTTTGAATTCCGCTTAAAGCGGGACGAGCGTTCATTCTCCGCAGCTTGCTGCTATATAATGATGTTCATTTCATACCTTGACAGCTTGCTGCGAGGTGGTTGATTGTCCATGGCGTTGTAAAAGGACCCTTATGAAGAATACGAAATTTATTTTTGTGACCGGCGGCGTTCTGTCGTCGCTGGGCAAAGGCCTGGCGGCGGCATCGATTGCGGCCGTCCTGGAGTCGCGCGGGCTTCGGGTGTCGAATCAGAAGCTGGATCCGTATATTAACGTTGATCCGGGGACGATGAGCCCGTTTCAGCACGGGGAAGTTTTTGTCACGGACGACGGCGCGGAGACGGATCTTGACCTGGGCCACTACGAAAGGTTTTCCTCCACGCGGATGGGAAAGGGCAACAACCTGACAACCGGCCAGGTTTACTTTTCCGTCATTACCAAGGAAAGACGCGGCGATTACCTGGGCAAAACCGTCCAGGTCATCCCGCACATCACGAACGAGATCAAGGATTTCATTCGTGAAACCGCGAAAGGGTTCGACGTTTCCATCGTGGAAATCGGCGGAACCGTAGGCGACATCGAAAGCCTTCCCTTCCTGGAAGCCATCCGCCAGTTCCGCAACGAAGTGGGCCGGCAAAGCGCCATTTTCATCCATCTGACCTGGGTGCCTTTCATTAAAACCGCCGGGGAAGTAAAGACCAAACCCACGCAGCACAGCGTCAAAGCATTGCGGGAAATCGGCATTCAGCCGGATATTCTGTTGTGCCGGACGGAAAACTTTCTGTCCGACGAGATCAAAGGCAAGATTGCCCTGTTTTGCAATGTTGAAGTCAACTGCGTCTTTACGGCCAAGGATGTCGGCTGCATTTACGAATGTCCGCTGGTGTATCACCGCGAAGGACTCGATGCAAAAATTATTGAACTGCTCAACATGTGGACCGGACAACCGAGGCTGGACGCCTGGGAGAATGTGGTCGAAAAATTTTATCATCCGGCCCATGAGGTCTGCATCGGCATCGCGGGCAAATACGTCAACCTCACGGATTCTTACAAAAGCCTGAATGAGGCGCTCGTGCACGGCGGCATCGCCAACAACTGCCGGGTGAAGCTGAAATTCGTCGATACGGAAAAAATCGAGCAGGACGGCGCGGCGAATCATCTCTCGGATGTGGACGGCGTGCTGGTGCCGGGCGGCTTCGGCAACCGCGGTATCGAAGGCATGATCCTGTCGGCGCGCTATGCGCGGGAAAACCAAATCCCTTATTTCGGCATCTGTCTGGGCATGCAGATGGCGGTAATCGAATACGCCCGCGATATCTGCGGCCTTAACAGCGCCAACAGCTCCGAGTTTGATCCGGCGAGTCCGCATCCGGTCATTGACCTGCTGCCCCAGCAGCGCACCGTACGGGACAAGGGCGCGTCCATGAGGCTGGGCGCATGGCCCTGCGCCATTGCCGAATCCTCCTTTGCTTTTGAAGCTTACGGTCAAAAGGAAATCTCAGAGAGGCACCGGCACCGCTATGAATTCAACAATGACTTTAAAAAGATGCTGACTGAAAAGGGTCTGCGCATCACCGGCGCGTCGCCGGACGGCACGCTGGCGGAGATCATCGAAATTTCCGACCACCCGTGGTTTCTCGGATGTCAGTTTCACCCGGAATTCAAATCCCGCCCAACCTCGCCGCATCCGCTGTTCAGCAAATTTATTGAGGCAGCGTTGAAACAGTCCGGAACGTGATCCGGCAGGCGCCGAAGGTCACAAGGAGATCGACAGCCCCATGTCCCTCTTTAAAAAAAATCGGCGGGCATTGCTCGTTCTTGAAGACGGAAGCGTTTTCGAAGGTTCTGCCTTTGCCGGCGCAGGAGAGGCCCTGGGAGAGGTCGTCTTCAACACCGGGATGACCGGCTATCAGGAAATTGTCACCGACCCTTCCTACAAAGGCCAGATCGTCGCCATGACGTATCCGCTGATCGGCAACACCGGCGTTAATGACGAGGACATGGAGTCGTCGGACCTTCATCTGGAGGGCTTCATCGTCAGGGAATATTCATCGCGCCCCAGCAACTGGCGGATGACGAAAAGCCTCAAGGATTTTTTGGAGAATGCGGGAAAAATCGGTTTGGAGGGCGTGGACACGCGTGCCCTGACCCGTCGCCTGCGCCTGTCCGGCTCGATGAAAGGCATCCTTTCGACCGAGTCCGGAGACGTTCCCACACTGCTTGAAAAAGCGCGACATTACCCGGGACTGGTCGGCCGGGACCTGGTGCGGGACGTGTCCTGTGCCCAACCCTATTGCTGGGAAAAAGGCGCGCCCGGAACCGTCAGCCTTCCCCTTGGGAAATCAGCGGGAAAGCCGCGGGTGGTCGTGCTGGACTGCGGCGTCAAATATAATATTCTGAGGCTCCTGGAGTCGAACGGCTGCGAAGTGATTGTTCTCCCCGCTACGGCAACGGCCGATCAGATGCTGTCCTATCATCCGGACGGCATTCTTTTATCCAACGGACCGGGCGATCCGTCCGCCCTGCCTTATCTTGTAGATGCCGCCCGCGGCGTGATCGGGAAAACGCCTGTCTTCG
>Ga0209311_1001208_pt1 | contig 21386 bp, 16 predicted proteins | sample AD_UKC045_MetaG_FD_184417 | JGI IMG/M metagenome (GOLD analysis project Ga0209311, IMG submission 184417) | Active sludge microbial communities of municipal wastewater-treating anaerobic digesters from USA - AD_UKC045_MetaG (SPAdes) (version 2) | ecosystem: Engineered > Bioreactor > Anaerobic >... | reverse complement strand
GGCAGGGTGAACAATCCGATGATTGACGGAGCTATCGCCGGAGCAAAGTTGATGTCGATGCCGCTCGCGGCTCAATTCAGCGGCCTTTTCGGTTTTCACAGGCATTTGCTCGGCGTCGAGCGTCTTATGACCACATATTTTGACGATCCCGAATTATTGCGTTCAATGGCGAAAGCTTGGGCGAAACTTTGTTCAGGAGTCATTCATAGGGTTTCAAAAAAAGCAAAAATCGATTTGGTAGTGTTCTGGGAGGACATGTGTTTCAGAAACGGCCCGCTGATATCTCCGAAAATGTTCAGAAAATTCATGTCGCCTTACTATAAGCAAGTTATAGAGGAGGCAAAAGAACACGGAATCGAGAATTTCTGGGTGGATACCGACGGCGACTGCTCGCTAATCATACCGCTTTTCGAAGAGGCCGGAGTCACAGGAATGTTCCCGTTTGAAGTTCAAGCCGGTATGGATGTCAGAGAAGTCAGAAAGAATCATCCAAATCTAGTTATTTGGGGCGGGGTCGACAAAAGAAGATTGGCAGAAGGAAAACCGGCCATAGAAGATGAGATAAATGAAAGGGTTGCGCCGATGCTCGCCGGCGGCGGATATATTCCCTGCACGGACCACCTTGTCCCGCCGGATGTTTCCTTGGAGAACTTCAGATATTATCTTAATTTGATGCGGTCTTGAGACATAAAAGCGCTCCGCCGATAAATCAGATTCTTCAAGACAACAAAATCAGTCTATCCATTTGACATTCAATGGTTTTCTAGGGATTGCGCGTTTATATTTGCGGCGGGGCCATCCCAATATCACCGCTTGAGCTAAGATGTCGCTCAGCGGAACTCCAAGCTTTTTCTTAATCGCCGGGTCGATATGGGCGGCAGCGACAAGGTATCCGATCCATGTGCATCCAAGACCGTGAGCTTCCGCCATCAAAGAAATGTCTCTGAGAGCTATTACGCAATCGTCCTTGCCAGAAAGAGAGTCGGTTCCGTAATGAGCGACTATCAGCGTCGGCGCTCCTCTGAAAACATGCATTCTTTTGTCGCCATCCGCCGCCTCGAATCTCTCAAATGCGTCTTTCTGATCCGCAAGCATGGATGCAAACAAATCAGCGCCCACAGTTTTTAAAACAGTTTCAGAAACCGGATTCGCCGCCGCCTTGATTATCTTCTTGAAAGTCTTCATTATTCTTGCGTCTAACTCCTCAAGCAGTTCTTTATCGGAGATAACCGCAAGCCTGACAGCCTGAGCGTTATGGCCAGTCGGAGAACTGGACGCGATGCCGACAATTTCTTCCAGCAGTTCGCGAGGAATCCGCTCGTTTTTAAACTCTCTCACGCTTCTTCTTGCCAGCAGCAAGTTGCGCGCGGCAGCCGGAGTCGGCAAAGGCTTCAAACCGGAAATCGCGGGGAATTCGGATAGCGTAAACTCCCCGCATTCGACGGCCCCTTTCGGGCACACCGCGACGCAGTGCCAGCATTTGATACACGAACGAGAATGGACAAAAACAGCCGCTCCGTTCTTTTCCTCAATAACCAGAGCCGGACACACATCTATGCAGGCTCCGCAATTGTTGCACTTGTCTTCCTCTATTCTTACCATAATGTCCCCTTAATAATATGTCTTGGTTTCAAGAGAAATCATCCGAAAACAAAACTCATTTATCCAAGATTTCGAAAGTTGAATGGAATGGAGGCATTTCAACTCCGAAAATATTTGAAGCTTGAACTTCGATGGAATATTTGCCGGGTTTAAGAATTCCCACAGGCGTTGCCGATTCCCAAAGGCCGAAATGGTAATAAGACTTGTGAGGGGCGCCGTTCAAAAACACTCGAATGGATTCCGAGTCGATATCCACTGAATTGGCTTCCTTGCGAAACCTTGCGATGATAGAACTAAAATCATAAGGCGCAACGGACCCGTCGGCGGGAAAAATACTGACAATCGCCGGAGCGATGGAATCAGCGCTAGACATAATAGCCGCATCCTGAGGCAGAGCGCGCGATTTTTCCATATCTCCGACAAGAGCCGCTCTTTTTTTCTCAAATATTTCATTCCATGGAGGCAACTCGATTCCGATCTTCGAAAACATTATATAGAAGTCCCTCAGATGCGCCGGACTGAAATCCATCCGTCGAATATCCAGATCATCTTTAGCGTTGGCTTGAAACATCACACAATCCGGAGTGGGACTGTGCTCGGCTCCAAGAAGATGTCCTATCTCATGTATCGCGACGGAAGCTGTTCTTCTTTGCGTCAATTCCTTTGGTTTGTCTTCAATTTGATAAATCGACACCACCGCAGAACCCCTATCCGGATAACCTATTCCGTTCACCAGCGGCAATTTTCCCACAAAAATCGGCTCTTTTACAAACCCGACTATCCCGAGACTTCCCTTCGGCTTCATTCTCTCCAATGTTTCAAGTATTGTTCCCGCATAATATTTGTCTCTCACATCGACATACGCTCCCGAAGGGATTTCAGTCCCCGATTCATGAATAACAAAGGGAACTCCGAAGAAAACTTCTGACATCTGAGGCAGAATCGATTTTACAATATCTTCGTCCATGCCCTTGAAAATCACGACATGGAATACCTTCGGAGGAGGAGGCACGGAATCTATCATTTCTTGAAGTATGGCGTCCCAATCAGGGGGATTCGCATATTGTGAATCGTCCTCGGAGCGCGCTGCGGACACAAGAACTAACAAAACCAATAACGCCGCTGCGATTCTTTTTATTGTGACGCTTGTCGTTCTCATCGGACTTAATTATATAGATGACGACTGAAAAAACAAAGCTTGTCCGGTCTCCCGGTTGTCACTCTTCTGAAAAACATGAATAATATCCGCATGAATAGCGAGTCAAGCAGTCATGCCGCCTCAACGAACAGAGTAGGCAAATCCGGAAATATCATATTTCTGGCTATCATCATGTTTTTGTCATTCATATTCCTTTCATTCAAATCAGAATCGTCTTTAGGCGGATTTCACTCTTTTAATGAAGGATGGTACTCGTATATTGCGTCAAATTACGATTCCATCCGATCTTTTTTATTTCCGACAATTTACACCGGCAGAGTTGATTACAATGTCTCTCCGTTACTGTCATATTTGCTTTACTTTTCAGGCGAAGCAAACGGGTGGCAGGAGTGGTCTTTGCGGATAATTCCGATAATTTTCAGCGTAATGACGCTTCCTGCGATTTATTTAATCGGGTCTCGTTTTTTCGGCAATACGGCAGGACTCGCCGCGACTGCATTCATGGCTTTCAGCCCTGTCAATTCTATCGTAGGAAGAAACATTCAAACGGACGCCCTCTACGTGTGTCTTATGATGTGGTCGCTTTTGGCATATCTCAAGTCGGAAGACAATAGAGCGCCGCGATTGTTTTTTGCGGTGACAGCCGGCCTGCTTTTCGGGATCTCTTTCATGGCAAAACAATTCGTGGTTTTGCTGCCTCCGGCGATTTTTTTATGGGAAACCGCTCGACATAGAGACGTCAAATGGCTCGGATGGCGGCATCTGGCTTTCGCGGTTGCGGCAGCGGCAATTCTTTCCCCTTATTTCGGCTATCATTTTTTCCATCATTCATCTCTAATTTTCGGTTCTCAGGGCAGTGTGCTGGCCTCCGGAAGACTTCACACATTAGGATTGGACACTGCGAATTTTCTCGCGACTGAAATACTTTGGGGACTGTCGCCAGCCATTGCGACGCTGTTTATCGCCGGTTTGTTTTGCTCATTCACATCCCGCAACCACGGCGGTTCGCTTTGTTTATTCGCAATCGCGGTTTTTATGCTCTTTTTCACAGTGTGGCACGGACACAGCTATTACATGCTTTTTATGACGCCTTTCTGTTGTCTGATGGCAGGGGCTTTCATCGGGGCGATGAAACGAAAAGTGTCAGCCATTATTTTCATAACAATTTCAACGCTGGTCGCATTTTCGACGTCTGTCCTGCTGCTTTGCGCCGTCAAATACGGATATGATGAATTTGGCGTTTTTTCACAGGTTCTCAAAAATCGCGAAAACACTGTGATTGTGGCAACTAATCTTGTTGCAGGCAGTTACTATCCGGTATTAAAATATTATAATCGAGATGTGACGACGGTCACATCGAAGGAGCTAGCCGGTCTAGGCGCTGAAAAGGTGAAATTCGGAGCGGACAAGGATGTTGTGATTGTGGGGCTGGCAGGGATAGACGATTTGGGAATGCCAGCTAGAAGAGCTTACATAAAACGAAGGCAGTTCGCTCCAGTAATCGCGGGTAGAGCGTTTTTCGTGACAGTGACAAGCGAGCATTTTTTCAACATTGTGGGCTTGAAGACATTCAAGGTTGGGAGTTTTTCTGATTGGGGATTAAGAGAATTGGGGACGACGCCGAGTCTTGTGGCCGGGTTCGTCGACGCAGGCGCCGACATTCCGTTGGTAGGAGACAATGTTGATTTCGGTTTACGGCTAAAAAACTTTGAAAGAAAACAATGAACACGACAAAAACCTCGTCAATAGCCAGAGTGATAAGCGCCAATCGTTTCGCAAAGGAATGTTGCGAGATGGTTTTGGAATGTCCCGATATTGCCGCCTCTGCAAAGCCCGGTCAGTTCGTTCAGATGAAGGCATGGGAAGGCTCTGAACCTCTTTTGCGCAGACCTATTAGCATAGCCGGAGTCGTTGATGGCTCGTCTCTCCTTTTATGGATTAGAATCGTAGGCCCCGGTTCCAGACTGATAACATCAAAGTTGCCCGGAGACGAGATCGAATTGATAGGCCCGTTAGGCAATGGTTTCAAGCCTCCGGCCAAAAACGAAAAAGTTTGGATGGTTGCAGGCACATTAGGAGCCGCACCATTGCGTTTCTACTCCCAGCTTTACGGCGCAAGCGCGGATTGCAGATTCTTCTACGGCGGGGCCGCCTCATGCGATATGGAAGTGGTTGAAGACGCCGAAATTTGCAGAATGAACGTTTACGCCACAACCGAGGACGGCAGCGCGGGACAAAAAGGGCTTGTCACAGACATTTTAAAACCCGCGCTTGATGAATCTCCTCCCGACAGAATTATCACTTGCGGGCCGAAAGGAATGATGAAAGCCATCGCCGCGCTTGCCGCCGCCGCCGGAACAAAATGCGATGTTTCCCTCGACTGCTTCATGGCGTGCGGATTCGGAGCGTGCATGGGTTGCGCCGTGCCGATATTGGACGACGGCGGAAAGAGATACCTTCACGCGTGTTCTGACGGGCCTGTCTTTGACTCGGCTGTCATCGACTGGGAGGCCTTATGAGCAACGTTGACATGACGATACGCATCGGCAACCTGACTCTTAACAACCCCGTCCTTGTGTCTTCAGGAACTTTCGGATATGGACGAGAATTCGCAGATTTCATTGATTTGAACAAACTGGGCGGGATTATTACAAAAGCAATCACCCCGAAACCAAGAGCGGGCAATCCCCCGCCGAGAATTATTGAAACCCCTGCCGGAGTTCTGAACGCGATAGGCCTTGAGAATTGCGGGCTCGACGCTTTCATTAAAGATAAACTGCCGTATCTCAAGGATTTGAGCGCCGCGATAGTTGTAAACGTCGCGGGAGCATGCGAGTCCGACTACGTGGAAGTCGTTTCATCGCTGTCTAAAGAGGACGGAGTGGACGCCTTCGAAATCAACATATCCTGTCCGAACGTAAAACAGGGCGGCATCGAATTCGGGACAGACGCCGGCAGGGCAGGGGAACTGGTTGAAAAACTTCGGGCCGCTACGAAGCTGCCGCTGATAATCAAGCTGTCCCCCAACGTGGCCGATGTTTGTGAAATTGCGGCAGGCGCCGAGGCTGCCGGGGCCGATGCGTTTTCCCTTGTTAACACTTACCGGGGCATGGCCATCGATATCGCTAAAGAACGCCCGGTTTTAGGAAATAAAATCGGAGGACTATCCGGCCCGGCTATTAAGCCGCTTTCCCTCTATCAGGTTTGGAAGCTTTATCAGTCCACCAAATTGCCCATCATCGGCATGGGTGGTATAATGAACCACATTGACGCCATAGAATTCATATATGCCGGCGCGTCGGCGGTGTCCGTAGGGACAGCTAATTTTATCGACCCGTCCGCAAGCGTCAAGATAGTTGATGGACTTTCTACTTGGCTAGCCGAAAAAAGCCCGCGAGGCTTTGAATATTTTATTGGACGAGCGCACAGAGCCTGATCGAGCGCGAAACCGTTATGTCGGAAACAAAAGAGAAAAAGATTCGAGTGATGGTCGTCGAGGATTCGGCATACATGCGATACGTACTTTCCGAAATCCTTTCCGAGGCTCCGGATATAGAAGTCATTGAGAAAGCCAGAGACGGTTTGGACGCTCTCGAAAGGCTTGAAACATCTCTGCCGGATGTGATCACTCTCGACATACAGATGCCTCGAATGGACGGCTTGACCTTCCTTTCCGAATCCCGGAAAAAATATCGCATTCCGACCATCATGATAAGCAGTCTCACTTACGAAGGAGCCGAGGACACAATTAAAGCGCTCGAAATGGGCGCGGTGGACTTCGTTCCGAAACCGTCCGGTGTGATGTCTCTGACCCTTGAAGACATCAAGGAAGAAATGATACGGAAAGTGCGAATGGCTTCATCGATAAAACCGATGCTGCTGCGCGATCCTGAGCCAGTGATCGAACCGGAGGAGAAGGCATATCAAGTCACCGATGAAGCTGCGCCTTCCGAAGCGGTCTTGGAGCCGAAAGTTGCTATAAAAGTCAGAATCCCGCTCCCCGAAAAAGTATTGGCTTTGAAAAAAGTGGTCGTCATCGGGTGTTCCACCGGCGGTCCTCGCGCGCTTACAGAGATAATTCCGCTTCTTCCATCCGATCTATCGGCATGTGTAATTATCGTTCAGCACATGCCGCCTCGGTTCACGACTTCTTTGGCCGAAAGACTGAATGCAATTTCCGCGATCAAAGTAAGCGAGGCCAAAAATGGAGACAAAGTGGCCCCCGGAACGGTCTATGTGGCTCCCGGAGATTTCCACATCCGGGTCGGTCGCTCCGACACGATATATCTCAGTCAGGAATCACAGAAACACGGGGTTCGGCCTTCCGTCGATGTCCTTATGAAATCAATCGCCGAGACCTATGGCAGAAAAGCTCTCGGTGTCGTGCTCACCGGCATGGGAGTTGACGGCAAGGAAGGATCCAAAGCTATGAAAGATGCCGGCTCCACGGTCTTCGCCGAACATGAATCGTCTTGTGTTGTGTATGGAATGCCTCGCGCTGTTATCGAGTCGGGTTGCGCGGATCGTATTTTTACTTTAAGCGTGATTGCCGACGAGATTATCAGGCATGTTGAAAGCTGAAAACGATTTGTTTTTGTTTGATTAAGGATTTTTTGAATCCGACCGACTATTACCAAGAAAAACGAGGATATTATTTATGAACCGCCGATTAAGAGCGTGTTTTGATGTTGTTTGAGGTTATTTATAAGATGTCGGCATGGAGCTCCAAATGAAAAGTCCATCAAGCCTGATCAGATTTTTTGCTCTATTTTCGCTGACTTGTTTTCTGTCCGTCCCCGGTTTCTCTCAAAATCCGAATGTTTCCATCAGTCTAATTTACAATTTTTCAGACGAAGAGCTTGCGTCAGAAATTGAAAAATTTAAAGACGCGCCTTACAAATCAGGCGGAGCGGATATTGATGGCGTAGACTCGGTCAATCTCGTGCGAAGAACGTTCGGCAGGGTAGGAGTAAAATTGCCCTCATCAATAAGAGACATTTGGACTTTCAATGGCCTTGTTGAAATCAAAACGGATGAGTTGCTATTCGGTGATATACTTTTTTTTAGATCATCGAGCGATATAACCGCGCCGGATCAAATCGCCGTCTGTATGGGCGATGGAAACATGATGGTGGCAGATGCCGTAAAAGGCCGAGCGCTAACCGAAAAATACAACAGCAAGAAATGGAAGGAAAAACTGATGGGAGCGCGTCGCGCTCCTAGACATCCGGACGGCGCGAATGATTCATCCGGCGAAGAACTGGATATTCAGGCTCTCAAAAAAGCCGGAGGCGACTACTTAGGCGCGCCTTACCGCAGAGGCGGCAGAAGCAAGGACGGCGTTGACAGTTCCGGCCTTTTGCTGGTTTTATTCGCAAAATCTGGCGTTTCTCTTCCGGAAGGCCAAACCGCGATTCAGTTTAAATCAAAAAAACTGCAGAACTCTTCTCTGGACAATATCAAATTCGGTGACATTCTGTTCTTCTCCAGTTCCGATGACTCCGTTCCTACACATGCCGCCATCTATTGGGACAATCGCACCATGCTTCGAGCATCCGAAACAGCCGGCAGAGTCGTTCTAGAAATTATCGATAAACCTCTGTGGATGAATACTTTGGTCGGGGTTAAAAGCTATCCGAAGATTAAAAATCATTCAAAAACAAAAAGTCATCCCAAAGTCAAAAAAACTGAAAAGGCGGCCTCCAACGAAGGAAACCTTGACGGAATAGATATGGACAAGCTTAAACGCGCCGGAGAAAAATTCATCGGCGCTCAGGTTCTCAAAGGAGCTGTTTCAACAGAAGCCGTCGATTCCTCGAGCTTGCTCTACTTGGTTTTCAAAGAAGCGGGCGTCGCTTTGCCAGCAACACCCGTTTACGCGCAATTCATGTCTTCCAATCTGGAGAATGTTAAATATGACTCTATTCGGTTCGGAGACATCCTCTTTTTTGACACTGCGGGTGATGGAAAGATTAATCATGCGGGAATTTATTGGGGCAAAAACAAAATGATTCACGCGAGCTCGTCCGCAGGCAAAGTCATTATATCTGATATCTCCATAGCATACTGGAAAAATGTTCTTGTCGGAGCTAAAAGAATATCTAAATCGGAATGATGCGTTTATAAATGGCATTTCGGTTTTTTGCGATTATATGAAAGTTTATCAACGCATCAATTGATATTATATTAAAAGGGCATGGAGGATATACTAATGAAAGCAAAACTGGCGATTGCCGTTATTGTTTTTGCGGCTTTCTCTACGCTTTTATCATCATCTAAGACATTCTGCTGCGACAATAATGTCATTTATGTTGCTCACATGGAAAATAGAGCTATTCAAGATTACGACAGGTATTGGGGATATCCTGAGGATTTTTCAAAAACAGTCACCTATATGATCGCTTTCAGATTGATGTATGAAACAGGCAAAACGATAAAAATCATAGACGCTTCGGAATCATCTCTTTTCGGCTCTGACGAAGAAGAACTTTTAAACATTGCCGACGCCAAAAAACTCACCGGCGTAGGCGACGGCTGCTACATCGTGGCCGGCATGATTAACACAGCGGTCGTTGACACTTCCCGCTCTCTCAAGCTCGCCATTGGCAGAAAAAAATTCGATATTTATTCCACTATGCACTTAGCTATGGCTGATATTTCCACGGACAAAATACTCGTAAGCGACGGATATCTCGGAAAACATGAAACCAGTTCTATGCCGAATGATCTCATCAACAGAGACCGCAGGCAATTCTTTCCGACAGATCCTGTCGAAGCCGGCGGCAACGCGCTGGGCATCCCTTTTTCGAGGATATCTTTCGATTTTGCGCGTTCCGTCAAGCAGGTAATCGCCGTTAATTGATCCAAGCGGCTTTATTCATGTTGTAGCGACGCTTGCAACTGACCGGCTAATTCATTATTCTATATGCCTGATATGACAACATTTTCGATAAAAGCATTGTTTCTATTCGCCTTAACGGCTGTGTTGACATTGGCCGCAAACTGCGGCTCAGGCGGAACCAGATCTAATGACGCTCTTTCTCCATCGCCGGCGGGATTGCCTCGAACAATAGTGGATATTGTGAATAACGATGGTCAACGGCTGCAAATAAACGCTGAAATCGCATCGACGACTGAACAACATTCGCAAGGCTTGATGTATAGAACTTCCATGTCTGAAGACGAAGGAATGCTGTTTGTTTTCGATACGGAAAGAGTTCTGAGCTTCTGGATGAAAAACACTTACATACCGCTCGACATGATCTTTATTGACTCTGAGCATGTAATTATCGACATAAATCACAACGCTCAACCGGAAGACACCGTTCCTTTTACCTCATCAGCAGCCGCACTGTATGTGCTTGAAGTAAATGGAGGATTCTGCGAAACTGAAAATGTTAACGTTGGTGATTCTGTTGAATTTGACTATTAACTCGATTTGCAATTCAATCTGCTTAATACATCAACGTAATACGATTTAACGTTCATATGTGATCTCAATCACTAAGAATAATTTTTTTCGAAGCGATATTGATTTACATATAGGTCAATGATATAAAAAGACACGGTATATAAGAAAGAGTGGAGATCAAAATGAAAATAATAGGTGGAAAAGCTCTTGCTGGGGCGATTCTTGCCACGATATTGAGCGTGAGCACAGTTTTAGCCCAAGAAACGAAATTAGCCCAGAATTTGCCCGGAACTCAAACAGGGCCCGCTGTCGGCGGCGACATACTTAATCCGCTTCCCGGAGAGAGCATTGTCGATCAACAGCCTATGATTGCCGTGAAGCTTCCTTCTCCGACGCCTCCTATCGACCCCAACACTATCAAGCTCTTTGTGGACGGAGTAGATGTCACATCGGAAGCCACAGTCAGTTCAGAGTATGTATTTTACACGTCTCAGATACCCATGAGATTTGGATCGCACAATGTTTTAATAGCCTATGAGCAGATTTGCAGAAACCACGCTGCCGCCGTGGAATGCGCAGATGTCACCGGTTGCTCATGGAACGCCACTTCAGGCGCATGCGAAACAACATCTCCCACCCCGCCTGTGTCTTGGCAGTTCGTCATCACAAGACAAGCACCAGTTCGGCCTGATAAAAAACCCGCGATCGGAAGGCCGACGCCTTCTCTCGACGCCAAATCTTTTACTGGCAGATACATGGTAAAAGTTATGGCTATAGACATAAACGAAGCCGCTCGCGCTGAAAACGGGTATTCTACGGAATCTTACAACAGGTCCGATTTCCGCTATAAAGAAGGATACAACACGACCGGCAGTTTGGATTTTACAGACAGGCTCGGACAAAGAACGATTATAGGCCACTACGATAGAACCATAGAACAATTGAGAAATCGCGCAAACGATAAATTCTCGCTCAATTATGTGGACAAAAAATCTAATGTTATTGTCGGCGATTTCTACATGACATCTAGAAACTTTTCTCAATACGCTATCAGCGGCGTCCAGATCAGAGGCATTCAACTTCAAAACTCGATTGATAAACACAAAATCACGACTTTCGCCGGTCGATCTCAAGAACCGCACGACGGAAGATATTTCAGAACAACGTTCGGTATTAAGATCGATAAGAAACATTCCGAAACAAACGAATTCCGGCTTATCTCGCTCCGTTCCAAAGAATCAAACTTCGAAGGAGCTTATTCATATCCGTCCTCCGACTATATAAACACCATATCTCACACACTGAATTTCAACAAGAAACTCGTCGCTGAGACAGAAGCCGCGACTGGACGAACGAGCAAAGCCGGAGATCCCGACCCGGATAATTCCGGCTCAGATTCAGCCGTTAACTCTTCGCTCACTTATCAAGGGAAACCATTCTACCTTAAGGCAGGCCGCAGAAGAGTAGGAACGAACTTTAATCCTACCGTTCTCGGCACTTTCACTGAGAGGGATCGAGAAGGCGGCTACGGCGAATTCAGATTTGAAAGGCCCTCTCGAAAGCTTCTGATAAATTCGACTTTCGACACTTATCACAATAACTTGAATCACACCGCCAACAATGACATCTCAGATCAGACTAGAAGCGGAAGAAACATGCTCACTCTTGATTACGGCTGGATTCTGCCGCAGGTTCAACTAACCTATAATAAGCTCTATACGAAATCTAAATTCGATCTTGGATATCCTGACACTCAACGCAGCGAATCAACAAACTCATCGCTACGGATTACTAAAGAGTATCATGACACAAGGCTTTTCACGGGAACAAGGTTGATTGCCTCTTTCTCCAGATACGACATTGACAGGCTCGCGTACTCAGGAGCCACATTCGATCCGACTCTCAGCAGCGTTTCCGACTACAATCTGCGTTCAGATTCAACGATGTGGAGTTTCGCTTCCCGTTATAAAGCTTTCATGAGTCTTTCATACAGCAATTCTCTTAATAAATCCTTCAGCATATCGACCACATCTCTTACTACCATGTCCGACACTATTACCACTACCGACTCTCTTGCGGCTCAATTTAACATCGTTCCCTTTAAATTCATAACGAACTATCGATACCGAAGATCGGCTAGAACCACTCTTACTTCCGACCCGATTACTTCCGCCATGAGCGTCTCGTCATCTCCGATAGATTACGAACACACAGTCACTATGGTTTACTATCTGACGCAGAAAAAGAAAATCAGCTTTGAATTCAGCGATTACGACAAGAGCTTCCGCGCAGCCGCCAACGCCGGACGAACATACGACCTGACTACATATGAACTCGGATATAGCGTAGACTTTTAGTCGTTTATAAGTTTTACCGTCATCGTTTTATTAGAATGACTCAAGGCTTTCGCTTGATCTCGCTGATATGAGGATTGCTGTAGCTTATCTTTGACTGAGGAGCTGAAGCTGGAAACTCATCCTTTTTCTTTGATTGCAAATGTTTCAGAATAGTTTTTAAATAGGCTAATGTAATCGACACATGGGAAACAACCTTGATAGAAAAGTCGTTTTAGTAACCGGCGCAACGTCTGGAATCGGAAAAACCATTGCCGAGTATTTACATAGTATGGGCTATATAGTTTATGGAGCCGCGCGCAGACCTGAGCACGTTTCCAAGCTGAGCTTTCCTGTTTTAAAATTGGATGTCACTTCAGACGATTCCGTGATGGATTGTGTCAATCGGATAATCAACGACGAAAAAAAAATTGATGTTTTAATTAACAACGCCGGATTCGGAATCGCGGGACCTATTGAAGAAAACTCTATTGAAGAGGCAATGGCGCAGTTCGACACAAACTATTTCGGCGTTGTTAGGATGTGCAAAGCTGTTATTCCTCACATGAGAGCCGCCGGGAACGGACTTATAATCAACATAAGTTCCATCGGCGGACTTGTGTGCGTTCCTTTCCAAGCTCATTACTGCGCCAGCAAATTCGCGGTCGAAGGCCTTTCCGAAGGACTAAGACTCGAAGTGGCTCGCTTCGGCGTTAAAGTCGCCCTTATTGAACCCGGTGATTTTAAAACAGGCTTCCCGTCTTGCAGAAGAATCGATGATATGTCTAAAAACGAAAGCCCGTATAATCCTTTTTTTATGAATTCAATTAAGATGATGGAAAAAGGAGAGTTATGCGGACCTGAGCCGACTCCGATTGCTCTTCAGGTTGAAAAAATTATTAGGAAAAAAACTCCAAAACTCCGTTACACGGTTGCGCACATGCCTCAGAATTTGATTCCGCCGCTAAAACGATTGTTGCCATGGAAGATAATTGAAAAAATTATTGCAAAGAACTATCGACTTGATATTTAGACCTCAATCAGATTGATCAAAGGATGCATTATGAAAAACGACAATGGCAAAACAGCAATAATCACAGGCGCCGGTAGCGGAATAGGTCGTGAACTTTCTCTTTTAATGGGCAAAAGAGGAGCCTGCGTTATCGTATGCGACCTAAATCAAGCCGCCGCCGATGAAACTGTCGGCCTTATCGAGGAAAAGAAAGGAACGGCAGAGGCGCGGATTCTTAACGTCTCTGACTTTGAATCATTTCAAATCATCGCAAATGAAACCCAAGAGAAGAACGGCAGCATCGATTATCTTTTTAATAACGCCGGCATAGGGGTAGGGGGTGAAGCCCGAGATTTCACAATCAATGATTGGCGCGCCGTTTTAGACGTGAATCTGTATGGGGTAATCAACGGCATTACCTCCGTTTATTCCATAATGACAAAACAGAAATTCGGACATATAGTCAATACGGCTTCTCTGGACGGCCTTGTGCCTTTTCCAATGCATCTTTCTTATACAGCTAGCAAATATGCGGTGGTCGGTCTTTCACTCGCTCTGAGGATTGAAGGCGACCCTCTGGGCGTTAGAGTTAGCGTGGCATGCCCGGGACGAGTCGAAACATCCATCTTCGACGCTACTAGATTAGTCAACACCGATCGCGAAAAGACAATGAAAATAGTTAATGCGGCGCCGTCAATAACTGCAAAAACCTGCGCGAAGCGAATTGTTGAAGGCATGGATAGAAATGATGATCTGATAATTCCATCTGCTTATGCTCGGATGATGTGGGGACTCGAACGATTTGCGCCGACATTTGTTCACGATATCATGCGGTTTACACAGAAGTGGGTTAGCGACTTCCGGGTAGAAAAGTAGTTTTTTTGAGAGAACAGAAATCCACAAAGCGTATTAAATACAGCTTTAATACATTTCGTCTTGTGGTTTCACTATTTATTCTTATTCTTTCGAAATCACTGAATATTGTCTCATAAATCTTCAATGTCAGTTCATGTAAGGTGTAATATCGATGTTTTACATGGCTTGTCACTCAAAAATCGTTTACAGAGGGCTCGCATTTTATCACCAATAAATTGACTGCTGACATTGCTTGATGGATAATCAAGCGGAATAATAAACAAATAATAAAAACTGGGGTCAAGGAGCGCGAATCATGAGTGAAAATCAGCAAGGCAAATTCTGCCCTTTGATAAAGCGAGAATGCTTAAAAACAAGGTGCGAATGGTGGCGTGGCGGCGGTGAACAATACGCCAAATGCGTAATTATGGATATTGACGGTATCGGATTCAAATTATTCAAAATACAGCAACTACTCGAAGGCGGCGCATCTCCCGGCACTATGCGTGGCTCCGCCTCTCGTCAGAATAATCCTGACAGATTCAATGACGATTATGATGATCTTGAGAATCCCTTATGACTTCTCGATGTTCGAATTGTCGGTTTTGTTTTTTATCGTTGCTTATTTGTCAATTATCTGGGATTCAGGAGTTGTTTTAACAAACAAGCTTTTAAATAAAATTGTCTGTTTCGGTTTATAGAAAAGACAAAAATATTGATACTATATATGAGTGGACTGATTCATTAGTCCTGTACGCCGCAATCCTCGGCGAACTCTATTAAGGATTGCTTGTGAAATCGACGCGAGATCCGCGCAAGGCATTGAAAGGTGAGACATGAAGATTGCAACAGGATTGATACTGTCGGCAATATCGGGCATGTTGCTTTTTCTCAGTTTTCCGCCGTATGAGATTTCGTGGCTGGCATGGTTTGCGCTTGCTCCGATGTTCGCGGCGATGATGAAACTTTCTTCCTCAAAATTTTCATTCGGGTTGTTTTTTTCCACCGGCATCTCAGTGTTTTTGCTCGGTTTGATTTGGGGAGTTCCAAGCGGATACGAAATAATGTACGCGATTCCCGCTATCGCTTTTATCGTCGTATTCGGAATTATCTTCTGGCAGAGAGAGATAGCGTTAAAGAATAACTACCGTTATTTCACGGCTCTGTCGGCGACTGGGTTTATCGGGATAGAGTTTGCCCGTCAGTATTCGCCAATAGCGTTGTATGGAGCGCTCGGCGTGTCGCAGTTCACAAATCCGGCGGTCATACAAATAGCGAGTCTCTTTGGAGTATACGGAATAACGTTTATGATAGTATTGTCCAATTGCGCGATAGCGTTATTGGCAGCCAATATAAAAGATCTCAAACCCGTTCAGTTTCATATAGCGCTGAATGTCGCTATTGTAGCGGCGCTCATGGCGGTTAACGCGTATCTTTACGCCCGGCAGGATAAGATCACGGGGATTATGAAGGTCGCTTCTGTTCAATTCGGTTTCAAAAGGGAAATGAACGACAATCCCGGGCTTGAAAAATGGATCGAACAACAGAAAAACAACGACCGATTGGGAGCGTCTCACACTGCGTTGGATATCCTCGAACCGATGACTGATCGAGCAGCGCAGGAAGGCGCAAAACTGGTAGTATGGCCTGAGACGATTATAGATGTAGACCCTGAAGATTACCCGGATATCGCTCTGAGAATCGGCAAGATCGCAAAAAGAAACAAAATATATCTAGTGGCCACTTATGTTTCTCTCTTGCCCGGACAAGAGACAGAAAAGGTTCCGGCATACAAAAACATGGCGGTTGTAATATCCCCTAACGGCAGGGTGGCTTCAAGGTATATCAAGCGGCATAGAGTCACCACTTTAGACATCGAAAAAGGCCCGACAGGAACTGATATCGAACTGGTATCGACGATGGCGGGCTTAGTCGGGATAATGATTTGCTATGATGCTGATTTCCCAGATGTGTCGAGAGAGTACGCCGCATTGGGCGCCGAGATGTTCGTCATAGCGTCCGACGATTTGGCTCAATGGCTCACTCGGCATCACACCGCCATGCAGATGTTCCGCTCTGTTGAGCACAGGAGAAGTCTGGTTAAAGCGGATGTTATCAATGGAGCGATAATAGTGGATCACAAAGGTAGAATACTTGACGATCCTCCCGACGGACGCGCAATCGCTGTCGCTGACGCAACCTTTGTCGCGTCATCGACCCCGCATCCTTGGCTGTCGATATTGACAGGAGCGAGTGCGCTTGGACTTTTTCCCATGTTCATTTTCTTCGCCATGAGAGAAAAAGACCGTTCAAAAGACTAAATGACTAGCAAATGAATAAGATAAATATCAGGGCGCACAAAAGAAAAGCGCGAGGGATTTACCGTTTATTTGCGCATTCAAGAGTCTATATGCTATTATACAATTAACTTCATGACGGAAGGAGTCTAGAATAATGACCGACCACAAATCCGATTATGGCGCTTATACGCGACCTATGATGTACGACCTACTTAAAACGCTTAGGCTTGATATTGAATACACTCGCGGTGCGGGAGATTATCTTTTTTTCAAGAGCGAATCAGGCGAGGAGACGCCCGTGCTTGATCTTGCCGGCGGATTTGGAGCTACCATCCTCGGCCACAATCACCCTGAGATTAAAAAGGTCATAAAGAAATGCGTAGACAAGGAAATCCCTATGCACGCTCAAGGCTCTGTGAGGGAGTCGACAGGGAAACTGGCCGCTCGTCTCAGTTCGCTCTATCCCGGCAAGGAGAAGAGGATGGTAATGTTCTCCAATTCCGGGACTGAAGCGGTGGAGGCTCTTCTTAAACACGCCGAAATGAACCGCATGAACCGGTTCATGGAAATCGGCAAGTCGCTATTTCGCAATTATAACAAGATGCGGGACTATTACAGGATGCACAGCGCCCTGCGCCTGCCCAAAGAATACAGGGAAAAGGGAGTGGACGCTTTGTTGGGCGACATAATAATGCAGACGCGGGTTCTCGAGTCCTTGCCCCCGGTAGTGATATGCGCGGAGCGCTCGTTCCACGGCAAGACTGCCAGCGCTGTTCAGATTACAGGCAACCCGATGTACAGGGAAGCGTTCGCTCGTCTGAGCGCTATTGAAGCCCGATTCGTCGAGTTCGGAAATCTCGATGAAATCTCGAAAGTTCTGGAAGATTCATACTTCACGATCCGAAAGCTTGTGGTCGAGGGCAACGACCTCAAAATCGTCAAAGAAAAACATCTAAATGTTTCTTTGCTCATCGTCGAGCCTGTTCAAGGTGAAGGCGGGATCGTCGTGGCTTCCCAGCAATATATGAGAGGCATTCAGAAACTTAAGCAGAAACACGGCTTCGAGTGGGCTCTGGACGAAATTCAATGCGGGATGGGACGCACAGGAAAGCTTTTTGCTATCGAGCGCTACCGGGTTGATTACGACGCGGTGGATTATATAGTTTTGTCCAAATCGCTCGGGGGCGGCACGCACAAAATCGGCGCCTTGATGATCAGGGAATCGATTCACGACCCGCGTTTCGGACTTCTGCACACTTCGACTTTCGCTGAGGACTCGGTTTCAAGCGAAGTTGGGCTGAAAACGCTCGAGCTTCTGACCGCCGACAATAATCGTCTTATTAAGTCTATCGAAACGAAAGGGAAATATTTCCTCGAAGAGCTGATGAAACTAAAGGGCGAGTTTCCCGGCTTTGTTAAGGACGTGCGAGGTCAAGGGCTGATGATAGGCATTGAGTTTCACACGCTGGCGGACAGCAGCGCCCTCACCTTCAGCCGAATGGGACAGCAAGGCGTCCTTGGCTCGGTCATGACGGGTTACATGTTGCACGAGCACCATATCCGCACCGCTCCGCCTCTAAATTCATTGGTGTCGAAAAAGCCCTCCAACATTATCCGCATCGAACCTTCCGCTTACATATCGCGACAGGATATCGACAGAGTGGTGTCCGCATTGCGTCGCGCGTGCGAGATTATAAAAAAATCAAACGGGTACGAATTCACAAAATTCGTTGTCGGCAAGGAAACTCCCGGCTCGGACCATGATATTCAGGATTTCACTTATATCGACACAAGAGCGCAGAAACATGACCCAGAGTTCGACGAATCGCGCCGCATGGCGTTCCTCATCCATCCGCTCGACATCCGCCAGATTGTCGAAGACTTCGATCCTTCTCTGCAAAGTTTCTCAAACGAGATTGTGCCGGGAACCAACCGTACGGAACGCGAACTGTACTGGGACACCCTTGTCCCGCTGATGGATTGCTTCATCTACCGCATTGTCAATGTAAAATCGCCGAGGACCGGGGACAAGGTGCGCGCGCATTTCATCGGTTTTCTCTACACGACCAAACAGATGGTGGAACTGAGGCGCGAGAATCCTCAGCAACTTATCGACGGCGTGCAGAAAGGAGTCGACATGGGCGTCACCCTCGGCGCTCAGATATGCGGGCTGGGAGCTTTCACTTCGATTGTCACTCACAACGGAACGGACATGGACGACACGTTCATCAGAATAACCAGCGGAAATTCGTACACATCCGCGCTGGTGTGGCAAAGCGTTCTCAAGGCGGCGGACTATATGGAAATAAACATGAACAAAAGCGTGTGTGCCGTCGTCGGAGCCGCTGGCAATATAGGAAGCGTCACGGCCAGCCTTCTGAGCGAGGACTGCCCGAAACTTATTCTTATCGGCAGGGAGCGGAAAGACGCCGTCGAATCTCTCCGAAACGTCGCCTACACGATATATTCAGACGCGGTGGATATCCTCAGAGGAACAAGGCCTGAAAAGCTCAAAGGGCTTCCGGCTGCTATCGCTCAGGATATCATATTGCCTTACGCCGCTCTCATGTCGCGTGATTTCAAGTTTAACGAACAGAAAATCGCGGACTTTATCAACAAAACCTACACTGGACGCGACCGCGAAATCGCTAATCTCGTCAAGTCGATATTCCATCAGCGCCCCGACTCTGACATTGGGAAAAAAGTATTTCAGGCGATACAGTTAAAACACGGTAAAGACCCACACATCATTTTGACGACGAACGCGAAAAAACATCTTCACAACGCCGACATTGTCGTTTCCGCCGTGAGCGCGGACCAGTCTTTCATAGACCCGTCGTGGATAAAACCGGGCGCGATAGTCAATGACGCTAGCCTGCCGCCGGCAATATCCAATGAGATATATAAGAAACGCCCGGATGTCCTCGCTATTCAGGGAGGCGTCGGACATCTGCCCGAATATATTGACCTCGGCATCCCCGGCCTTGCCGCAGGAGCGACTTTGGGATGCATGGCCGAAACTTTCATACTGACGATGATGAATATGATAGACAACTACAGCTACGGCGCGATAAGCAAGCAACAGGTTGTGAAAATTTGGGAAGCCGGAAATATTTTAGGATTCGGCATCGCGGCCATAAAGTATCGCGACAACCAGAAGCTGACGAGAGAACTGGCGCAAGAAATAAAGAGGAAAGCCGAATCGAAATGATTTCGTTGTGAACTTTTTATTTTGCTTTGCCGCGCTCTGTTGTTTCTTGGCTAGAGGCTGATTTCATTTATCGGAGTTCTATTTTTTCCCGATGGATTCATCCAGAGCTTTGAAGAACTCGCGGACTTCAGCGGATTTCCCGCAGGAGTATTCTTTCTCGGGACATGCGCCGCGCAAGCATCCCGGCCCTGCCTCTTCGAATATCAGCGGAGCCACTTTTTTTGCTTCTTTCAACATATCCACGGCCGCCGCGCGGATTTCCCACTGCGCGCGGTTGCAGCATCTGAGCGAGAAAAAGTGGAACAGCTCGCGGGCGTTCATCGTCGCCATTATGCGGGTCTCCGCCCCTTCAGGCAGAACGTATCTGGCGTCCTCTTTTTTTACTCCCATATCAAGCAGTTCAAAATAAAGCTTTAGAGCCGCGCGATAATGAGCCGAGACCTTTTCTTTCGCTTCAGGATTGTCTTCTATTTCTGGAGGAACCACGAATTTCTCGTCCTCGCCGGCTTTTACATATCTTTGGCTCTGCTGGGAATATGATGCGATTCTATGCCTTACGAATTGATGCGTGGCCGTTCGCGATACGCCCTCGACGCAGAACGTGAACGATGCATGCTCAAACGGAGATTCGTGTCCCATTTTCCTCAACATTGCGACAAGTTCGGCTGCGGCCGAATCTGTTATCTTTTCATTCAACTCGCCGAAATCCATGCCCGAATAACAGATTCTGGCGGCCAGCGCGACTACTCTGTCCGGGTCGTTAGTATGTCTCACAAGTTGCGTTTTCAGCATTCGCACAGACCTCTTCTTCTATAGACAAATCCACTGATATACTAACACAAGCTAAAAGATATAGTAAAAAAATGAGAATCTTCACAAACTGGATAACAACGAGATTGACAGTCAACAGAGCGTTGATTTTAGCGATGGCTCAAAAATCAATGAAAATAATTGAAACACAAATGGCCGACATGAGCAGCCTCAAGCCAGCGTTTCAATCCGGCGACTGGATCAAGCCTTGTAATTGACGCGCGCGGCAGGCGCTGACTGTTGTCTTGCAGGTTCCGTCGGCGCGCCGCTGCCGTCTGGTTTGAATAATTCTGCTATTCCTGCGATGCTTCCAAGAATGCCGGACACTTCGTACGGAAGAAAAACTTTGTTGGCTTTCCCATCCGCGATTTCTTTAAGCGCGTCGAGATACTTTATGGCGATAAGATCGTTCGTCGGATTGCCTTCGTGAATGGCTCCGAAAACTTTTGTGACAGCTAGAGCTTCGCCTTCAGCGACGGTGAGCAATTTGAATCTTTCAGCCTCGGCGACAGCCTTGATAGCTTGAGCCTCGCCTTCGGCGCGGAGTATTTGAGCTTCTTTGTCTCCGGTGGCTTTTTTGACTGCCGCTTCTCTGGCGCCTTCGGCTTCGAGCACCATCGCGCGGCGTTCTCTTTCGGCCTTCATCTGTCTGTGCATGGCTGAGCGGCCTCGCCATGAGCAGGCCGGGAAACC
>Ga0209311_1001207_pt1 | contig 21389 bp, 11 predicted proteins | sample AD_UKC045_MetaG_FD_184417 | JGI IMG/M metagenome (GOLD analysis project Ga0209311, IMG submission 184417) | Active sludge microbial communities of municipal wastewater-treating anaerobic digesters from USA - AD_UKC045_MetaG (SPAdes) (version 2) | ecosystem: Engineered > Bioreactor > Anaerobic >... | reverse complement strand
CGGCGTAAGGAGAAAAACTAACGAGGATGATCGCAAGCGTTATCGACCAACATTCTTCGTAACCCCATCGTTGGCGATAGATAGAACCATGCCCGACTAAAGTCGGGCGCTCCATTACCGGCGCGATGATCTATCCGAAAAGGAGCGCCAGCTTTTAAGCTGGCACATTTGACTTTCACCCGCGTTACCGGGCCGAAACCCGCCCGGTAGGAAACCGCGATCAACATGGTCGAATGCGATCGCTTTGTCGCGAAAAAACCGAAAGATAATGATAGAGGAGCCAGCCTAAAGAGCTGGCGCTCCAAAACAGAAAGCCAAAAAACGACGATAATAGCAGCGGTATCGCAGAGTCGCGAAATAATACTCCGCTTACCGCGCGATAACCCTAAACCAAAGGCTAAACTAAAACCTTGCAAAAGGTAAAAAGGTAAAAATCCAAAAGTTAAAAAACCGTCCTGACAAGGCGGAACCCCAGGTCGCCGTTGCTGTACGTCGGCGTGTTGTCGTCCCGAAACGCCACGCGGCAGTACTGTGCACTGCAGAACCAACTGCCGCCCCGACTGACACGGTTGGAGCCGCTGCTTGGTCCCGTCGGGTTCGTCTGTGTCGTCGAAGCGTAATCCCCCCACCATTCGTGGCACCATTCCCACACGTTCCCGCTCATGTCATACAGCCCCAGTTCGTTCCCTTTCTTTTCCCCTACCGGCTGCGTTTTTAGGTTTTTTTCGCCCCAGTTTTGCCAGTACCACCCTACTTCGTTCAGATCATTGCTTCCCGCGTACTTGTACCCTTTTGAATCGGTTCCTCCCCGCGCCGCGTATTCCCATTCCGCTTCCGTCGGTAATCGGTATCCTTCTACTTTCGTGATGTCTGTTGTTGTTCTTCCATTTCTGTCCAACAGATTCCCGTCGCTATCATACGCTTTCTTAAACTCTTCTTTTTCGCTCAGCCAGTTGCAGTACCCGATCGCGTCCCACCACGTCACGTTCATCACCGGCCGCTGCCCCCGGCCCCATCCCTCATCGTCCGGTACGCTCCGGCTCGTCGCAGCGCAGAAGGTGTCGTATTCGTGAAAGGTCACTGCGTATTTCCCGATCCAGTAGTCGTAGGTCAGCTTCACCGTGTGCGCCGGACGGCACTCTTCCCGCAAATCTCCGACCTCATCACCCATCTGGAAAGTTTCACCTTTGACCTTCACCAGTACCGAGGTGAGCGACAGAACCGTTTGTAACCGCTCTTTCGTTTCGATCAACCGCCGCTGGAACTCTTCTTTATCGACTTCCCCACGTTCCTCCACGATTTTCCCGAGTATCCATTGCGTGTCGTTGAAGGTGAGCTTCCGTTCCCCTTCCCCGTTCCACGGTATCCAATACGTTTCTTCCTTTTTCACGCCGGTCTCCCCTATTTTGAAAGTTTTTGTCCGTTCTTTACCCTTTCCTGATTATATCCGATGCAGGAGGGATTTTGAGCGCTGGTGAAAGAGAAACTTATGCCCGACGAACAGGACAAAGACAAGTAATGTCATGACCACCCCGGCCTGAGGCGACGGCCACCCCTCTCTGGAGGGGAATTTCATTTACGGCGCCCGCCTGGGGGGGTAGATTCGACTCACGTTCCAGTTCGCGAAGTGATTATCCTTTTTCAATCCTCCAGGCGCGAGCGCGTGAAGGCGTCCTCGGGACCGGAGATGGGGATGGGAATGATTTTGGAAAGCGTGTCCATCGATACCTGGCCGAGGTTGCCCATCTGCTCCAACGGTATCGTCACCGCGCGGGCGCCGTTTTCCGCGAGCATGGTGACCCGATCGACAAAGGACAGCGTCGTTTTCAATGTGCCTGTGATCGACATGTCGCCGATGACTCCCACCCCTTTTTTGAGGGTGATTTTGTGAATGGCGGACAACACCGAAACGAAGATGGCGACGGTGATGTCTTCCCCCACTTCGGTTCCGATGAGCGGGGTGATTTGAACCGCGATGTCGTAGTCTTTGAGCGCGGAGCTCGACGGCAGGAATTTGCGCTGGTTCGATCCCAAACACGACAGGGCAGTTCTGAACGCTTCCTTTGCCGACGCGCTGCCCCCGCTGATGTTTTGCTTTCCTGATCCTGGAATGACGATGGTTTCGACCTTCAGCAGGGTCGTCTTCCCATTCCCGACAGAGACCGTGTAGACGACACCGGGCGGGAGCGGGTCCTGCGAGATCAGCGCTTTGCTTCCCCCTTCCCTTACGGAGACATACGTTTCCTTTTTACTCTCTTTATCGATATAGGAGAAATTCGTGTCCCAAAATTCGAGGCCGCCGAGTTTTTTCAACTGTTCTTTGACCCTTCTCCGGCATTCCATCGCGAAAACCAGCGCCTCTTCCACCCCTTCCCTGCAGTATTCGCTGTCAGGGTAGAGCAGTTTTAGAAGGCCCGAGCAGGTTTTACGAACCGCTTTTTCGTCCCGCCGGTTCAACTGGCTTCCGAAGTGGAAGTATCTGTCCGGAACGTTGACGGCCGCGATTCCCCTCAAGGATCGCATCACTTCGGAAAAATAGTCGATAGCGAACCCGAAGTGGCCGGTGAAGTGACTGGCTTTCAGTTTCTCCACTTCCCATCCCGGGAGGTAGGCGTGGATCCTGTCCAGTAAAGCGGTGTCCTGCATCTCGAGGGGAAAAGGTTCGAACAGATGCGACATTTTCAGGAGCGTCTGCACGTCGTCATTGATGTTTCCGTTGAAAACGACACCGGCTTCCGCCACCACTTCGACGTTTCTGGCAAAGGATCCCGCTTCCATATAATCTTTCAAAATCTGCAAGGCTTGCCTGTCCTTAAACTGCAGGCCCGCCACTTCGTCAAAGGCGATGAGGTCCCACTCGCCCACCAGCCCCACCTTTCGCGAAGCGATATTGTAAAAGAGCTGCGCGACCGTGGTGTTTCCGCCGGAAAGAAGGAAGGAATAAGGCGAGATTTCGCGGTAAACGTACGACTTTCCGGTAGCCCTCGGCCCCAGCTCCACCAGATTGAAGTTCCTTTCGACAAGCGGCACAAGCCGGAGAAGCTGGAAAAATTTCTGCCGGCGGTCCATCTCGTCCGGCTCCAGCCCGATCGAGCGTATAATAAGGCCGATCCATTCGTCCAGCGTGAACTGGCTTCTCCTTTCCACGAACTGGTCGCGGATAAAGTTGCTGAGCTGTATCGGGTGGATCGCCTCCACGACGAAGGGCCTTCCGGGATAGGTGTCATGGTCGTAGACCAGATCGATGATCGCCCACATCCCTCCCTGCAGCATCTTGGGGTGTTCCTTGACCAGCGTGTCTTCGATGACGCCGCTCCGAATGCTGAGGTTTTGAAGGCCCGCGACGTACTCGTTCTTCTGGGTGTCGAGCCAGGCGTCTATTCTGTCGATGACCCGGAACCTTCCGATATCCCGCAACTGCATCTTCACGAGCTCCGCCATATCCGGCCTCAGAAAGTGTTTCCGCAGGATTTCCTCTACGGTGTCCAATCCCTTGATATGCGTCGGGTCCGACAGGTCGGCATAGGCGCCCAACAGATGCTCAAGCACGTAGGTGGGCACGTTGTAGCCGATTTTCAAATCCCGCGACAGGGATTTTTTTATCACATACTCGGGGTATACCCCCAAAACTTTTCGGTCCAGGGCGTCTAACTCCACTGTTCTTTCCCCCTATCAAAAGAGCCGTTCCCGGCTGGGCAGGTATTGGCACTTGACGCTATCCAGCAAGGAACCGTCTTCACTGTCTCTCACTTCGATTTTGAACGTGTCTCCGCTTTTCGCCGCAATCTTCAATTTGACCGGGATGGGCGCGCCGACCGGTTGATCCACATCCGTTCTCTCGTTCAGGCATTGGATATAGACGCGCGGCGGGCTCCCAAACATCTGCGTGACGGGATCCAACAACACGTCGAGGACGTCTTTCTGCACGATTTCCAGACGACCTTTATTCGCGATTTTGACATCCCATCGCATCTCATCGGGAAGCGGTGTCAGCGCCAGATGCGGAATGACGACCTCTTGATATGCGATGCCACCGTGGTGGAAAAGCCCTCCGTAGTTTTCAAAGACGCTCCCTTCTCTCGCGTAATGGATATAAGAGCCTTCAATGGACTCATATTTTCCGTTCTCAGGTTTTGCGGTTCCGAGGCTGTACCGGGTCCCGGAGGCATAGCTCCCGCTCCCGTCCTGTTTTTGCGTTTCGCTTCGGACCGGCAGATAGAAACCGTGGTCGCTCGTGATATGAACAGTGTAGCCAGCTTTGAGAAGCGTATCCGTCACCTGCGACAATTTTGCCAGCGTCTGTTCGAAAAATCCGATCATGTTTTCATGGCCCAAAGAATCGATTTCACGCGTCTTAAACACGATCTTTTCCGCATTCGGAAGCTTCGCGTCCAACGCGACAATTTCCACCCCCGGGACCAGCGCCATCAGGTTCTCTTCCCGCTTCGCAACGCTATCCAAAACCCTTCCCGTTTTCCGGTCGGTGATATAAACCCTCTGTCCTTTTTCAATTTTCTCGATCTCGCCGGACGAAAAAAGCGCCGCCATTCCCACAGTCGTCTCCGTGGGCGTGACCGCCGGAAGCGCGATTCTCTCTATCTTTGCCCGGCTTCTCGCTGCCAACTCGCAAGCCAGTTCGAAACGAAAGGCGTCCGCCACGATCGCCGCCCGCTTCCCTTCTTCCCTCAGGACGCGATAGAGCAAACCCGCCTGTTCGGAAGGCGCGCCCGGTTCATAATGGGTGTTCCAGTGGTTGGAAACCATTTTATTAACCCGCGACACTCTCTCAAACGCCCATGCCCGAAGCGGTTCGGGCAAACGCGAGAATCTCAGTTTCCGGTCGAGGGCATCGTAGCGCCACAGGTTGCTTGCGTATACGGACAGGAAGGTATCCAACGAATGGATGCCGGTCAGGTCCGGCTCACTCGCAAGCGGTTCCAATTCCAAAAACTCTTCCCAGAAAATGCCTTTCTCCTGATCCGCCGGCGTCCGCTTCCGGTTTTTCACCCGGTCCGCGGCAAAAGCGAAGACGTCGCTCCCGCTCTCGCCCGCCAGCAGCGCGTTGACCCGCTTCTCGAACAACTCGCGTTCAACGGCGATAAACGGATGGTTGGAATCTTGCTCGAAAACCGCGATATGCTCCATCAACTCCTCTTGATGGCTTTTGGCAAACTTGCCGGCGTGGAAAAGCAGGCTCTCGCCATAGGCGTTGGAATCCGCCCACTCTTTGTAAAACTCATAGAGATCGCCGCTTTGTCTCTGCCGATAAGAGGCTTCGAGAATTCTTTCCGCGATCAGCGTCGCCGCCTCTTCAGGAGAGGAAGAGGCCGAAAGCCTGAGGTTGAAAGCGGTGTTCGCGAAATGCTTGAAGAGAAACTCCTTCTCCGCATCGGATAAACCGGCAATGGATGCGCTATCGCGCAACAAGTCCCGAATATCCTCTCTCAACTTCCGGTATATCGACTCTATCCCCTTCTGTTTCAGTTCCCGCCACCAATCTTCCGATCGATCCAGCCCATATTTCACCAGGGAAATGAGAACGTCTTTCTTGTTGTTCTTTCGATCGATTTTTAGCTCCGTCAACAGGTTGATGGCGGAAACCAGCACGCAACTTCCCTTATCCCAATACTCGGCCAAAAAGACGAGATCCTTCTCGGACCGGTTTCCGATAGACACGAGCGTCTTTTTCCCGGCCTGATTCAATAGTTCCGCCTCCAAAAGGACGAAAAACTCCCTGTCCGGGTCTGTCAGTTGCAGGCAGCGCCAGCCTTGCGACTCGAAGTACGAAAGCCGCTCATTCAAGAGCATATCCGAATCCTTCAGCACAACGGGCATTCCGGACGCGACCTTCTCCAACCGCGAAAGTATCAGATTCAAAAGGTACATAATCGGCCTACCATTTGACCTTCAGCATCTTATCGACCATCTTTCCGCTGAGGGGATTGTATTTTAGAAGCCCTTTGTGTTGCAGGGGGGCGATGTTTTTCGCGACGCCATCGTCGGTTTTGGGCTGGTAGCTGCCGTCGAGCAGCGCGCCGAGGGTGTCGGCGAATCGTTCCAGCTCCGCCATTCGCTGGATCAGCTTTTCCCGTTTCATCTCGTCCGTTTCCGTCGCCAACGTGTTGTCCAGCGCGCGTTTCACATCGCCTAAATATTTGGACTTGAGGAGGAGCAGCCGGTCGTAGCTCCAAGCGTGGTGGAGGATGAAGAAGTTGACGTTTCCCTCGTCGGAGACGAGGTGCCAGAGGATCGGCCGGTTTTGGAAGCGTTTTGAGTGGTCTTTGAAGAAATCTTTGAGCAGATACGCTTCCAACCTTTTGCCCAGCAGATTCTCCAATTCGTGGTAGGACTGTCCGATCCCCATCGCCCGCCACTGTTCGATGATCCGGTCACGCAGGGAGGATTCGCTTGTGTCCGCGCCGAGCGGCAGGATGCCGTCGGGGTCTTTCCGCAGGATATCGATCGCGAGCGCCTGGATATGCTCGGACAACGCGTCCTTGGCCGCTTCCGGCGGCAGCTCTTCGATCAGGGCGATCTCTTGAGCCACGGTTAGCGGGCTGACCTTGAAAGCGGCGGAAAGCTCTTCGACGATGCCGAAGTCCATACCCGAGATGGCTTCCGATCTGTCGGAACCTCGATCGTGGCGATGGTTCAGATATAAGCGCGCCACCGCGGCCCGTTCCTCGCCGGTGAGCGCGCGCGGGGGATAGGCGCCGACGGGCACGCCTTCGGACGTCAGCACTTCGAGAACGGCGGAAAGGTCTCCGTTTTCCGCTTCGCGGGACGGTCCGGTTTCGGGATTGTCGAGCAGCCCGAGGTGGGCGAGGGCGCCGGTGAGCGTCATCTCGTCGGGCAAAAGACCGTAGAGCTTGAAAACCAGCTCGTCGTTGAGCGCTTCGTTGAGGAGCAGGCGCGCTTCCAGCTCCGCTTTATACCGGAAAAAGGTTTTAAGAGCATCGGTAACGTTCAGAGGTTTTCCCTCTTCTCTCAGTTTTGACAGCGCCCACGTGAGCGGATCGTGGCGGAAGTCGCGCTCCATGATGTGGAAGGCGTACAGCGCTTTTTTGATCGCGATGCAGTCCTCCGCGATGCCGGAGAGGGTGATCGGGTCAACGGGGGTATATAGAAGAAAACGGTATATAGGAAGTTCGGGGAAGTTCTCATACCTTGAGGGATTTATACATTTGGTATCAGCGGTAAAAGGATCGGGGATTGGCACTTTCTTCAATTCACCAACTTCGAAACTAACGGAACCGCTAATTGTTTTACACATAGAAACAAAAGGTCGTGAAAGTATTATTCCCAAAAGACTTTCGTGCTCTTCTCGTACCTCAAAGAAACAATTACCGGTGTGATCAAATATATGGTTTTTAGGCATATACCTTATTGAAAGTCCTTTAGAGCTGACTACCGTATACGTTAACCCCTCTTTGAAGTAGTAATCCGGATTTCTTTCACCGTAACCAGGAAAATTCTTTAATTCAAATCCGCCATTTTCCCAATTTACTACCCACCAAAGATTCCCATACCACTTGTTATAAGGCCCTCCTTTTGCACAAGGTACCCATTTCCTCCGATCAATGGAATAATCGACAGAGATGTCTCGTTCGGCTACTTCCCACCAATAACGGAGAAAACGGTCGTTATCACCCGTAAACATTCCATGAGCGACTTTCGCGTATTTCTCCAAAGGCCCATATTGGGTAAACAACCCCCGGATCCGGTCGCTGATCCAGTACACAAAAGGATCGCCCGGAATCTTTTTGAACTCGGAGGGGTGGAGCGTATACGCGCGAGAAGGCGCGCGACCAGCGAGCGATTCACGGAGCGTTTCTATCTTTTTCTCATAGTCGATATCTTTAACATCGTGGAATGAACCCGGACGTTGCGTTTCGCCTTTTTCCAACACAAACGCGACGGTGTTCACGATTTCGCCGCTGATGCTTTTGAACGCCCGGGGGCCCAGATGCGCCAAGGAAGGAATCGACGCTTTTTCAAGGAGTAACTTCCTCAATTTTTCGTGAGAAGAGATAAACATAAAAGATTGCATCGTCACCATGCCGATTAACCCGTTTTCAGCGGTTAATTCCAGACACTTCTCTATGAAAGCCGAGTACATGTCCGATTTTGTGTCGGGATAATAGTCTTTCAGGAAGTTTTTCATCTCTTCCGAAAGGGTTCCGGAGTCCCGGTAAGGGGGATTCGTGACGACGATATCGTAGTGTTTCAGCAACAACCTGATCGCATTGAACTGCTTTGCGTATTCCTCGTTAAGAAGCGCGGATATCGCATCCTTTTGCGCCGGCAGTTTTTCTTCTATCGTTTCAACCATTTTTTGCACCAGTCGATCGATATACGCGTCGGAAGAGCGGTCGAAAAGCGCAGGCGTCTTTTCAGCCTTCTTCTTGGATCCCATCGGTTTCATCCTAAAGAGCGACCCGACCATATTCAGCTTTTTCAGGCTTTTAAGGGTATCCATCAGATTCCCGAGAGCGGAGTTGGAAAGGCTGCCAAACCCCATGGAGATCATGAGGTCCGTTTCCTCGAAATGGTCGGATGATAACGCATAGAGATTGGACCTCGTTAGCCGCGCGTTTTTTGACAGGCTTTTAGCTTTCAAGTAGAGGCTTAGCGCCGTCAACTGGATCGCCCTCTCGTCAATATCCAAACCGTGAAGGTTATTTTCGATGATTTTTTTCGGTATATCTTCGGTACAACCGGATTCAAGGTACATGTTGTAAAGAAGTTCCATCGCGTAGAGAAGAAAGTGACCACTCCCACACGCCGGGTCGACGACCGTGATCTCCTCCACCGGTTTTATTTCGCGGGTTTTCTTTTGAGCTCTCGTATCGTAGTATTCCAATCGTTTGATCAGCGGGCTTGCCGGGTGCATTTCCAGCCAATATCTTCCCAACGTGTTGTCGAGCAGGTATCGGACAATATAGTCTTCGGTATAGAATTGCGTGACGCTCACCAGTTCATACGAGGAGCCAACCCTTTTCCCTTTCGAGATTTCGTCATAGATTCTGTTTTTTTCCACTTCTTGATAGTATTGGTACACCCAACCGACGATGTCGTCTTTGAGCCACTCTTCGTCGTCGACGGCATTGATCAGGTCGATCACCGCCGCCGTGTCCTCCGGGCGGGGTAAGAAACCGTACCGGCTGTGGTTGTAAAGCTGCGGGAGCTCCTGCGCCAGCAGGCCAAAAGCGTTCGTCAGCACCGCGTTGATCCCTTGCCCCGGCCGGTCGCGGTCTTCGGGATGTTCGCTCAGGTAGAGGTAATGCGCCTCGCTTTTTCCGCCTGTCTCGGCGCGTTTGGCAATCGTTGCGCGGTCCAGCATCCCTCTCGCTTCCATCGCTTTCAATCCGATCAGCCGGTTGAGGGTGGTGAAGGCCGCTTCCTGGACGAACTTTTTCCACGCTTCCTTTCTGCCCAACTGCGTTTCGTCCGCCTGCAGGATCGGCAGGATTTGATCGCGAAGGTCCTGAAAACCCGCGGTCGCGACGCCCCGGTCCGCGCTTTCCGTCATTCCGCATTGTTTCAGCAGCAGGGGGTAGGAACGCTCAAGCCTTTCACGTATCTGTAATATCGCGCTTTTCAGCTCCACTCTCGTCAGTCCTCCAGTTCCAGCTCTATCTCCGCGGTTTCCGGCAGAGAGAGCGCGTCTATTTCGTTTTTCAGCTCCCGATAGGTCGTTTTGCGTTTGATCCTGACCCTTTTTGTTGGTGGTTTCTCCGTGACGTTGCCGTGATCGTCTTTCGTTTCGGGTTTTTCTTGAAGGAATCGGTCGCAGGATTCCTTTAAGGTTTCGAGCTCTTTCTCCAGGCTGCCGATCTCCAGTAACGCTTCGCGATAGCCGATGTGGCAGTTTTCGCATTTGATGGAATAGCGAAGTTCCAGTTCTCCGCAGGGAACGGGGAGTTTTCGGTACCACGGTTGGTCTGCCGCCCGCTTGCCCGCCGGGTTCTTCAGGTCCCTAATCGAATCGAGATAGGCTCCGATCCGTTCCAGACAGTCGTTCCGCTTTTGATGAACGATGTTGAAACAGGCTTTGTATCGGTTGCGCAACTTTTCAAAGGTGTTGTCGAGATCGGTTCCGAAACCGGCGATGCGGGGAAGGGTGTCCTTGTACTCTTTCACGAGCGCCGCTATCTCTTCGGCTTGCGTTTCGGCGAAGGCGATTTTCGCCAGCTCGCCTTCCATCTCAGCAATGAATTCCTTTTGTTTCTGTATCGGTTTGCGGTTTTTCTCCAGGAATCCGTCGGTTTTTTCCGCGCGCGCGCGCAGTTCTCCGATCACCTGTGCGCTTTCGAGAAGTTTAGCCAGGCAATCGTCGCCTTTGCCCGTAAGCTCGTTGATGAGGTTTCTGGTGAGGTTGAGATCCCAGTCGGGTTTCGCGCCCAGTTCTTCCATCTCTTTCTTCAAGCCCGTCAGCTTCTCGTCCAAGCGTTTTAACCCTTCCAACGCGCGCGTGATGAAGTCGCTTCTGGGAGACGGGACAGTCAGCTTTCCCTCTGCGAGAAGCGGGTTGATCAGTTCCATGAGCCGCGCTTTGTCGGAAGGATCGAGCGTGACGCCGCAGCGGAGTTTCGCGCTTCGGAAGTCGCTCGCGCTTTTGAGCGTCTTGAGAATCTCCGGTTTGCTGTAGGAATCCTGCGCGTTGATCGTTATCTTTCCCGCGCGCATCAGGCAGGCGGCGGCGTAGAGGACGGTCTCCTGCGCCCAGCCGTAGGGCGCTGCCGCAAATTTGTCGAGAAGGTCCGAGCCGGATCGGGTTTCGCTCAGGAAGGCGATCACCGGCGAAATGACCTTATGCGTTTCGATCAACTCTCCGTTTTCGTTGAACACGCTATGATCCGTGTCCGCCGCGAGGGTTTTGAGGGTATTTTGAGGCTTCGTCAGCGCATTTTCGATCTCCCGCGTCGTGATGGAAGCGGCGGTTATTTCGCTGTAAAGGCTCGGAATCACTTTATCTTTCAGAAGCTCTTTCAGCTTGTTCAGAAGATGTTCGCCGGTCAATGTCTCGCCGGCGTATATCAAGGTTCCCGAGTCCAGGCTCTGGCGTAGGTCGTCACGCAGCGTCTTGCGTTTTTCTTCCAGGATCTTCGCGTATTTGGTCAGGACGTCCTGGATTTCACCGCCCGTTTTTTTCGTCCGGAAGGCGTTGAGCGAAGCCTCCAGTTTCTTGATCTCGCCGGCCAGCGTCTCGATCGCGCTGTTATCTTCCGGAATCGCGTAGACGGTGTCCGATTGGTTCATCGATTCAAATTCCAAATCCTCGCGTTTCGTTCCGGCAAAGGGGCTGATTTTCACCTTCAATCCCTTTTTCCTGCCTCCGAATGCCTTGTCGGCAAATACCCATTCCACGGGGATCGACGGGCCGTTCTTGTATGGCAGTTCTTTATAGCTGAAGAGGTCGGACAGCCGCGTCCTGATTTCCTCATTTCTGTCCGGGACGTCCGCGGCCGCGTTTTCCACTTCTTCGATGAACTCCCTTTCCAAATCGGTGACCAGGGTGATCCCGCCGTTATACCGTGAGAGGCGTTTGCCTTTCTCTAAAAACGAAATCGCTTCGTTCACCTCTTTTTGCACTTCGTATTGTTTGTCATTCACGCTTTTACAAAGCATTCGCGCGATCACCGTTTCGGTCGCGGCGACTTTGGGAAGGTTCTTCAATATCTGAAGGGTTTTCAGGATATCCGACGCTTTCACCTGCCCCGCCTTGTATTCTTTATCCGCTTTTTGCACGTCGTTGACGACTCCGGAACCGAAAAAGCGTGTGCCCAGCGCGTCGAACAGGTCGGCAGCGTTGACCACCCTTCCGAATGACTCGTCTTTGAGGGCTTTCAGGATATGGTCAACCAGGAAGATGAACTTCCGCTCGGTCGCCTGGTTGTAGGTCGCGCCCGCCGAACCCTGAACCAAATCGGGGAGCATGTGGAACTGGTAGGGGTGAAACGGGTAGTAGGCCATAAACTCTTCTTTGGTTTCGGTCTTTTTATAGCTGCCCTCCGTGTTGGTGAGCGCGCTGATATTGCCCTGATTGTCCGCCATCATCCGGCTGAAAAGCTCGCCGTTTTCGGGTTTCTTCTTCAAGAGCCTCTCACGCGCTACTTCATCCACATTTTCGGAGGTGAGATCCAACCGCCCTTCAAACCGGTCGGTGAGTTTTCCCAGTTTGCGTTTGTCGTACGCGTTGTTCACGATGAGCTGGTCCAGTTTTTCCTGCGACGTCACGATGAGCCGTACCGCGCCGTTACCCTTTGAAGACAACATTTCCGCGACTCCCTGCAGCTCAAGGATCCGGTCGTCGTTGTTCCGTAGGGAAACCACGTATTGCCCGATTTCGTCGATGATGAACACCAACCGTTTTCCCGACTTTTTCGCGTAATCGACGCACTGTTCGGCAAAATCCGCGGGGGAGAGCTTGTCAAATTTTTCGACCGCCGATTTGAGAAAGTCGCTCGCTTCATCTTTTGAATAATCCAGTTTTTCTGCCATCGCCCGCAGGACCAGTCGGCGAAACTCGCCGGCATTCGTCGCGACCTGCCGGTAATTCTCACCCGACTCCTCGATATAGCGTTTCACAGCATTCAAGTGACCGAAGGCATCGAGCTCGCGTTCCATGATCGCGACGCTCGCAACGCTGGAATACCCAAGCCTTTGCAGGAATTTTTTGAACATCACCTGCTGCGGCGTTTCCGCGTTCATCGCGCCTTCGGCGATGATTTCAAACATGACGACGACCGCGGGGATACTGCTGAGAGATTTGATCCTGCCTTTCAGAAACTCCGGATTCGCGCAGTTTCCAAGCCGCTCGTTGAAATATTCCCGCGCTGTGACCCCCAGAGGAAGCGGTTCGTTCATCAGCAGGTAGCCCAGCATTTTCGCAAAATAGGACTTTCCGGAGCCAAAAAAGCCGGATATCCAAAATCCGATCTTGTCCGTCGAAGCCACTTTGTAGCTATCGAGAAAGGTCTCAAGGTGCCGCTCGATCTGGTGGGTGACGATGTATTGGGAAATCTCTTTCTGAGCGGTTTCGAGGTTCAGTTCGTCGGCTTTGATGACTAACGGGATCTCGTCCTCGATATTTAATTTGAGAAGTTCTTTGATTTTCATACCCTACCCCCTATTCCCCAAATTATAGGATAACCGCCCGGTATACCGAAGCGGTGTGCCTTCCGTCTAAAAATTTGAGAATCCGGTCCTCTCTCTTGCCGGGATAGATCATAAGCGCGGGATTGGCCAATTTCCCGGTGACGGCCTCGATCAGCGGATTGAGGCTGAAAAACCCGTTCAGGATACCCAACCGGCAGACCACCGTCAGCGGAAACGATTTTGAAGTTTCTTCGAGCGCGCGCGTCAACCGCGATAGAAAGCGGTTCGAAAAGTCTTTGACGCAGGACTTGCCAAAAAAATCATAGTCCTCCGCGAGATTCTCCAAACCGTAGTTTTCTGCCGTTTCGGAAAGGGCTTTGGCGCAGTCCAGCATCCCCGTATCCTCTCCAAGCCTCAGTTTCAGGTCTCGGAGCGCGACGATTTCCTCTTTGGGCGATACGGTCAGGATGATGACCTTGGAGCCTTCCGTCTCATTGGCTAACAGATCGGGCCGTTCCAAAATCTCTGAGATCAGATTCAATTTATCCGAAAGCGTCAGATCATTCCTCGAAAGCATCGGGCAACACCTCGAATGCGATTTTTGGCTCCAGCCTTACGACATTCCCCGCGCTTGCGAACGCGATCACTCCGACGCTTCTGAGGTCCGAGAGAATAGAGAGCAAAGCGTTGTCGTCCAAGAGCAGGTATTTGAAATCCGGCGCGCGAAGAATCTGGACCGGCGAGAGCCCAGAGTCAAAGAGAAAGAACAAAACCGCCGCCACGGCGTTTTGTTTGGGACGGAAAAAGTTCAGATTCGAAACACTCCCAATGCTAGAAAGAAACCCTACTTTCTTCGCCAGGGTGAAGTAGTTTTCAACGCAACGCCGAGCTGTCGTTTGCGATAAACCGCCCTTTGTGATGGCGATGTCGATGAGGGCATCTGTCGAAATGTCGGGTTCGTGCGCGTGGTAGGCGGTGTAGATCGGGCCTAAGGTGAGTTCCCGGGCGAGGGCGTCCCGCTCGCAAGTCTTCCAGAAAAGGACCTCTCGCTTTAGCTGCGAGCCGATCTTCTCCGAAACCATGATTTCCGAAAAGACCGAGAGCGCTTTCGCGGAGAAACCGGACACGAAATCTGAAACGAGCCAGTTCGCCACAAGGCTGCGATACTCCCTGGAACTGTTCGAAAACGGATCGTCTTCCACGAGATGGCTCTTTATTTCCCTGGCGGTCTTGCCTTTTCGCGCCTCGTTCATGAGGTAGATCACGGCGTCGAGATGGTCAAAAGCGCGGTTCAAATGGGTTTTTAGATAAGGCGGCATCCCCTGAGCACCCCCAAACGGTTTAACTGAAAAAGCGCGGCGCTAATAAAATTTTCTTCACATTTTGGGCCTTTCTTTCGCAAATCCCATCATAAGATTAAACCTTCGCAACCGATTGTCGCGCTCATCGAAAATATTGATACAGTCAGCGTAACAACCGATTCTATTGTACCACGAACCCGATGGCTTCGATAAGTCCAGAAATACCCGCGCTCGGTTTCTCAATCCCTTCCTTGAACCCATCGTTAGAGAAAGAGAAACCCTTGCCTTTTTTTGGAGCGCCCGACTTTAGTCGGGCATATTCTTTCATGCGGTTCGGCGTAAGGAGAAAAACTAACGAGGATGATCGCAAGCGTTATCGACCAACATTCTTCGAAACCCCATCGTTGGCGAAAGATAGAACCATGCCCGACTAAAGTCGGGCGCTCCATTACCGGCGCGATAACCCACGCGTTCATCGCGACGTAAGCGCCCCTTGTCTTTGCGACGGCGCGATACCCGTAAACCAAACGCGGGGCAAGAAGGCGGTTTACGGCTTCGCGCGCGCTGAGGGTCGCGGCGCGGCCGCCCGCCTTCTTGCCCAAAGTCTAACCCTCGGGGGGTTCCCCCCCGGACCCCCCGTAGGGGGTAAAGGGGTAAGGGACCAGGGGGTAAGTTAAAAACTTGTCCTGGAAAGACGGAAACCCAGGTAGAAGTAGCAGTCCGTCGGCGTGAAGAAGTCCCGAAACGCCACGCGGCAGGTCTGCGCATCGTTGCGCCAACTGCCGCCCCGCTTGACACGGTGGGAGCCGCTGCTGGGTCCCGTCGGGTTCGTCTGTGTCCTCGAAGCGTAACCCCCGTACCAGTCATGGCACCATTCCCACACGTTCCCGCTCATGTCATACAACCCCAGTTCATTCGCTTTCTTTTCCCCTACCGGGTGGGTTTGTCGGTCGGAGTTGTCCTTATACCATCCCACTTCGTTCAGGTCATCGCTTCCTGCATACTTGTGCCCGTTCGTTTTCTGCCCCCCTCGCGCCGCGTATTCCCATTCCGCTTCCGTCGGTAATCGGTATCCTTCTACTTTCATGATATCTGTCGTTCGGTTCCCGTTTCTGTCCAACAGATTCCCGTTACTGTCATACGCTTTCGCTATCCCTTCTTTTTCGCTCAGCCAGTTGCAGTACCCGATCGCGTCATTCCAACTCACGATGATCACCGGCCGTGTCTTTCGGCCCCATCCCAAGTCGTCCGGTACCCTCCGGCTCGTCGCAGCGCAGAAGGTGTCGTACTCGTGAAAGGTCACTGCGTATTTCCCGATCCAATAGTCGTAGGTCAGCTTCACCCTGTGTACCGGACGGCACTCTTCCCGCAAATCGCCGACCTCATCGCCCATCCGGAAGGTTCCCCCGTTGACCTTCACCAGTACGGAGGTGAGCGACAGAACCGTTTGTAGCCGCTCTTTCGTTTCGATCAACCGCCGCTGGAACTCTTCTTTATCGACTTCCCCACGTTCCTCCACGATTTGCCCGAGTATCCATTGCGTGTCGTTGAAGGTGAGCTTCCGTTCCCCTTCCCCGTTCCACGGTATCCAATACGTTTCTTGCTTTTCCACGGTGGTCTCCCCTATTTTGAAAGTTTTAGTCCGTTCTTAACCCTTCCCTGATTGTATCCGATGCAGGAGGGATTTTGAGCGCTGGCGAAAGAGAAACTTATGCCGTTTTTTTGGAGCGCCAGCTCTTTAGGCTGGCTTCTCTATCTTTTCTTTCGGTTTTTTCGCGACGTAACGATCGCATTCGACCATGTTGATCGCGGTTTCCTACCGGGAGAGCCTTCGCTCGGTAACGCGGGTGAAAGTCAAATGCGCCAGCTTAAAAGCTGGCGCTCCCTTTCGGATAGACCATCGCGGCGTAAGCGACCCTTTTCCTTGCGACGGCGCGATACCGGTCGTGACCACCCCGGCCTTCGGCCACCCCTCCGGGGGAGGGGAATTAAGCCACGCCGGCCTGATGTGATGCCCCCCCTCTGGTGATGGGGAATTATGTTATTACAACGTCAATTACTTATCTGGATAAAGCCAGAGTGTATCCTGCGACAACGGTGATTTCGGGATTATGAGCGACTAATGTATTCTTTTCTATGTTCTATTCCCCTCCTCCGGAGGGGTGCCCGCCAGGGCGGGGTGGTTCTTTAAAAACGCGATAACCCCTTCCATATGATTCAATACTGCCGCAACGTCAATATGTATCACGAGTAGTCCCAGGGATACAAGAAAATCATCCCGTTGTCTATCGTATTCTCCCTTGCCATCATGTGACGAGCCGTCAATTTCAATAACGGTATGTTTTTCTGCGCAATAAAAATCCACGATGGTGTCGCCAATAATCTTTTGTCTGTCAAAATCCAGTCCATTGAGTTTACCGGATTTAATTTGGTTCCAAAAAAGCGCTTCATGCAACATTCCCGCTTTTCTTAGTTCTTTCGCGCGGGAGAGAAGCGCGGGGTTGTAGGGCAGGGATTTATAGCCTTTCGTTTTTCTCAAGGGACACCACCCCGTCAGCCTTCGGCTGCCACCCCTCCGGGGGAGGGGAATTAAACCACCACGACCTGGCGAATGTTTATTCGCCCCTACAAGAGCGTACAGGATGTCCGTTTGTTTTTACTTATCTTAGTCCTTCAATTTCCTCAGAGGACAAGCCGGTAATTTCCGCTACCTCCGATAGAGCCATTCCTTTTTGAAGCAGCTTTTTGGCGGTGTTGAGCTTTTCTTGCAGCATCCCTTTCTCGAGACCTTCTACGATCCCTTCCGCGCGACCTTCTTCTTTCCCCAGGACACGGCCTTCTTCTCGTCCTTCTTCTCGGCCTTCTGCGCGTCCTTCTCTTAATCCTTTTTCCAATGCGGCCTTGCGAAAGGAGAGTTCGTCCCGTAGCGCTTTTTCGCGCTCCTCCGCGATAGCCCGTTCTTCTCGGCTTCGACTCAGTTCTTCCAGCAAGTTGATCGCTTTTCCCATCTCTTCCTTCTCCTTTCCCAACCTCATCAGCCGTTGGCTTTCCGGGTCGCTTAAGAATAACAGCCATCCTTTGAGGTCTTCGTTTATCTCTTGTTGGCTCTCTTCGATTTTTCGTGTCTCCAGGAAATGGATCTCTAAGAAATCTCCCAGCTTTTCTCCCGATTCTTTATCCCGTATTTGGTAGACCGAGTGTATTTTCCTGTGTGGAAACTGGTTATACCCTAAGACATTCACCACGACCGTATTGTTGAGCGCTCCGTAGTCTTCTCCCTGGTTTAGTTGGTCAGAATACAGCTTTGCCCAATAGTACATCGTCCTTTGTAGCATGTTATCGTAGGGGAGTATTTGTACTTCTATGTTGACGAGGTCGCCGTTGTCAAGCTTCGCTTTGATGTCCAGTATCGAAAACTTGTCTCTTTTGAATCGTTTTTCGTTCGCGTTGTTGAGTATCTGAAGATCGACGATTTTTCTGCCCTGGCTTTCGATCTCCAGGGAGTTTAGAAAACTTATCAGGATCTCTTTGTGCTTTTCATCCCCGAATATCTTCTTGAATATGTAATCGATCAAGGGATTCAAATATTTGGGTTTCATCATAGCCCCCTCCCCGTTTTCATATCATGAAATCATACCACTTTTATCGACGAAGGAAAGAGGAAATGTGTTCGAAATGATCGCCGTCGGCCTACGCGACCGCAAAACCGTGTCGCCGATATTCCTGTTTTCTGTTGTGGGGATCGCGCGGTCGCAAAATAATACTCCGCGGGTTTCGGATTATTCACGAAACCAACCCGCGATAACCCACGCGTTCATCGCGACGTAAGCGCCCCTTGTCTTTGCGACGGCGCGATACCCGTAAACCAAACGCGGGGCAAGAAGGCGGTTTACGGCTTCGCGCGCGCTGAGGACCGCGGCGCGGCCGTCCGCCTTCTTGCCCAAAGTCTAACCCTCGGGGGGTTCCCCCCCGGACCCCCCGTAGGGGGTAAAGGGGTAAGGGACCAGGGGGTAAGTTAAAAACTTGTCCTGGAAAGACGGAACCCCAGGCCGTCGCTGCTGTCCGTCGGCGTGAGGCTGTACCGATCCGCCACGCGGAAGTCCTGCGCGACGTTGCCCCAACAGCCGCCCCGCCGGACACGGTCGGAGCCGCTGCTTGGTCCCGTCGGGTTCGTCTGTGTCGTTGAAGCGTAATCCCCGTACCAGTCGTGACACGATTCCCACACGTTCCCGCTCATGTCATACAACCCCAGTTCGTTCCCTTTCTTTTCTCCTACCGGGTGCGTTTGTAGGTCGGAATTGTCGTCATACCATCCCACTTCGTTCAGGTCATCGCTTCCTGCATACTTGTGCCCTTTTGTGTTCTGTCCCCCTCGCGCCGCGTATTCCCATTCCGCTTCCGTCGGTAATCGGTATCCTTCTACTTTCATGATATCTGTCGTGATGTTCCCGTTTCTGTCCAGCAGATTCCCGTTACTGTCATACGCTTTCGCTATCCCTTCTTTTTCGCTCAGCCAGTTGCAGTACCCGATCGCGTCATTCCAACTCACGCCGATCACCGGCCGCTGTCCGCGGCCCATGTTGTATCCCCATTCCGAGTTGTAATCCGATGCCTGCCCTTTTCCCACCGCTTTCGTATACGCGTCGTACTCGTCGAAGGTCACTGCGTATTTCCCGATCCAGTAGTCGTAGGTCAGCTTCACCGTGTGCGCCGGACGGCACTCTTCCCGCAAATCTCCGACCTCATCACCCATCTGGAAACTCCCGCCTTTGACTTTCACCAGTACCGAGGTGAGAGACAAGGTTGTTTGATAAAACCCTAACCGCCGCTGGAACTCTTCTTTATCGACTTCCCCACGTTCTTCGACGATTTGCCCGAGTATCCATTGCGTGTCGTTGAAAGTGAGCTTCCGTTCCCCTTCCCCGTTCCACGGTATCCAATACGTTTCTTGCTTTTCCACGGTGGTCTCCCCTATTTTGAAAGTTTTAGTCCGTTCTTTACCCTTCCCTGATTATATCCGATGCAGGAGGGATTTTGAGCGCTGGCGAAAGAGAAACTTATGCCGTTTTTTTGGAGCGCCAGCTCTTTAGGCTGGCTTCTCTATCTTTTCTTTCGGTTTTTTCGCGACGTAACGATCGCATTCGACCATGTTGATCGCGGTTTCCTACCGGGAGAGCCTTCGCTCGGTAACGCGGGTGAAAGTCAAATGCGCCAGCTTAAAAGCTGGCGCTCCCTTTCGGATAGACCATCGCGACGTAAGCGCCCTTTTTCTTTGCGACGGCGCGATACCTTCATTTCTTAGGCGTTCTCGTTGCCAATAATTGCTTGTTTCTCCTCGGGATCGCGTCTTCCCGTGGGTTTGCGTGCCTTTTTTACCAGGGGCACGTCACGCGATTCCTCACACGTTACGCGATTTCCAATATTTCCATTCGGTCTTTGTAAGCAAGCAGGATATATCTGAATACCTGCGTTCCCTCAGAGAGGCGGAGGAATTTTTCGTCTGCCTCATATCTTTGTATCTGCTCTTTTGCTTCTTTTATTTTGCTCTCGGGATTTTCTTTCTCTTTGATGTATTTAAGCTCCCATATCTGGGAGTTCTTCACACCGTATCTGCTGTCAGGTACCAGTACTATGTCCGCGTATCCTTTGTTCATTTCAGGTTCGGAGTAGGGTATGTATACCTGATTCATGCTCAGAAATGACAACAGCAGTATTTTGATATGTTTTTCTTCGAAATGTATCAGGTCACGGTTGCTTACATATTTCATCACTTTGTCATAGGCATATTCTACAAATTCTTCAGGGTTTCCCGTTTCTGCAAGGGTTTGTGTAACATTGGCTATGGAGGCTATGTCTATTGTATCTCCCAGCACGCGGTTGACTTTATGGTACATATATTCCCAAAATATCTCCCGTATAACAAGATTTGGAACTTTGAGTTTCACTATTGCCATGAAGGGTTCTTTTATGGTAAGCATTCCCATATAGAACATCAGGGAGATAAATGATTCGCGGTTTGTTATCATTTCAAGAGGAAACATCTCCACAAGCTTTGTTACGATCTCATCCTTTTCAAGGATAGTTTCGATTTTTGAACTTTCTGTGGTGTTTCTGTCTTCGCGAATGAGTCTTTGGATCTTTCCGTAATCCGTTTTTACATTCATGTCTGTCATGGTTTTTGGATAGCGGCCTTCTGTAAAAGAATTCATAAAATGCAGTACCATATCCGGATTGTAAAGTCTCTCGGTACATTCTTCGCTAAATAGATATCCGTCGTAATATGTCTTCATGTCGTCAAGGGCTTTATTTTTTTCTTTTTCGGGTAAAATATTGTAGTAGTCCACCATGGTTTCTGCTTCTGACTGCGTAAACCCAAGGGATTCGTTGAAGGTTTTTTCAAGTGTGATATTTTTTGAAATATTGAACCCCGAGGTCATGTCATCCAACATGATAGGGCTTACTCCGGTCATGAATATTCTTGATAGGGCCCCTGTCTGTGCGCCTTCTTTTATTAACTCATAAAAGGTCCTTACAAAGCCTGTTCTGCTCAGAACTTCATAGTAAACATCATCCTGATGTGCCCCAATAAGGTCGTTGGCAAAGTTATCGTATTCGTCTATCAGGAGGTAGGCTTTTTTTTGATTCTGCTTTATTATAGACACAAATGAAGTCATCAGCTGTGTCGGATCAGATTCTTTTTTTACTTCATTCACAATAGAGGTCTTAAAATATTCTTCGTACCGATACAGAAAGGTAATTAATTGTTTTTTTACTTTATCTGTAAAAGATTCATATAGCTTTTCCTTCCCATAGCTCGTTTCAATTCCGCTGAAATCAAGACGCAGAATAAGGTAAGAATTTCTTTCTTCTGTGGGGTGTTCATGAATCCACAGTCCTTTGAAAAGATCATCGTACCTGTCTTTCCTCAATATATCATAATAATTCTCAAGTGTTGATATCAGAAGCGATTTACCGAATCTTCGTGGG
>Ga0209311_1001205_pt1 | contig 21410 bp, 22 predicted proteins | sample AD_UKC045_MetaG_FD_184417 | JGI IMG/M metagenome (GOLD analysis project Ga0209311, IMG submission 184417) | Active sludge microbial communities of municipal wastewater-treating anaerobic digesters from USA - AD_UKC045_MetaG (SPAdes) (version 2) | ecosystem: Engineered > Bioreactor > Anaerobic >... | reverse complement strand
TATCGGCTCGATGTAGGACGGGTGGTTATGCGACTCCATCTTGAAGATGCACGCCTGTCCGTCGCCGATATCGACAACGCCAGCGTTCTCGCCCGGCCCCTGAATGACCTTCGGCCCTTTGGTGGGGAATTTGCCCAGATGCCGGCGCGTGGATTTGTAAGAGCAGTGCTCCGACCACATCACCGAGAAGATGCCGAGCTCCACCTTGTTCGGCGCCCGACCCAGCCGATCGAGCAGGATGGCAAACTCATCCGCCTTGATGCCCTGCGATGCCGCATCAGCAGCCGTCTGTTGCGCCAGCAGTGGGGAAAGGTCGATCATCGTCATCCTCGCCAACGGGGCTGCGTCCCCGCATCTCGCGGGTCATTTACGCGACCCCGCCGATTCTGCAATGTGGCGCGGAAAACTTGGCCGAAACCGGCGCAAAACATTCGATTGCAAGGCATTTGACGTGCAGATCACAGCAGTGCAGGGCGACATCACGCGGGTGGCCGTGGATGCCATCGTGAATGCCGCCAATTCCAGCCTGCTCGGCGGCGGCGGGGTCGATGGTGCGATCCACCGCGCGGCGGGTCCGGGATTGCTTGCCGAATGTCGCACCCTGGGCGGTTGTCCCACCGGCGAGGCGCGTATCACCGGCGCCTATAATCTGCCCCAGCGCTTCGTCATCCATACGGTCGGCCCGGTCTGGTATGGCGGCGGCGTGGGCGAGGCGGAACAGCTCGCAAGCTGCTATCGCAATTCTCTTCTGCTTGGCGTCGCCAACGGCTGCCAGTCAGTGGCTTTCCCGTCGATCTCGACCGGCGTCTATGGCTACCCGATCCCCGCCGCCACCGAGATCGCCATCCGTACAGTGCGCGCGTTTATCGACGCAGAGCCCGCCGCGCCCGACGTAATCTTCTGCTGCTTCAGCCCCGAAGCACTCGCGCTCTACCAGGCAGCGCTGACGCCCTAGACGCTCGCCGCCACCAGAGCATTCCGCTCCTCAGGCGTAATGTGCCGCCACTTGCCCTCGCGCAGATCGCCCAGCTGCAGCGTCCCTATCCGCACACGAACCAGATCGACAACCTCAAGCTCTACCAGTTCGCACATCCGCCGGATCTGGCGGTTGCGCCCCTCGGTCAACACAAAGCGCAACACCTGCACATCATCCAGCGTCACCTTCGCCGGCTTCAGCTGACGCCCGTCCAGCTCCAGCCCGTGGCGCAGCTTCTGGATCTTCGCGCGATCCGCCTTGCCCTTCACCGTGACGACATACTCCTTGTCGATCTGGCTCTCGGGTCCGATGATCGCCTTGGCGAGCACGCCGTCTTCCGACAACAGCAATAGACCGCGCGAATCCATGTCGAGCCGTCCCAGCGGCGCAAAGCTCGTGCGCGAGTTCGGCGCGATGCCCGGCCCCACCTGGTTCTCCGCCGTCAGCAGCCGCGCCGCCGGAACCTGCCCCGGATCAGGCTGCGCCGACACAATGCCCACGGGCTTGTGTACGATCACCGACACCTGCGCGCCAAGCCCCAGCTCGGCGCGATCATTCAGCACCAGTGTTTGCCCCGGCTCGATCTTGCGGCCCGCATCGCTCACGCGCTCGCCATCGATCAGCACGGCGCCCGCCGCGATCAGTTCATCCGCCTCCCGCCGCGAACACACGCCGGATTGCGCCAGCCACTTGTTCACGCGCACGGGCTCGGCCCCGTCATATATACGAGAAAAACTCAACCGGCCTGCTCCCGCCCGCGCGCCATCGCCGTCTTGCGCGATTCTTCTGCTGCGGCCGGTGTCACCGCCGAATTGTTCTTCGAGCCGCGCTCGATCTCCATCTTCAGCGCTTCAGGCAAGGGCAGGGCGAGACCATCGTCAATCGCCGCCTTCATCCGCTTCAACAGCCCGCCCTCAACGCCAGCCATTTCGCTCGCCAGCTTGATCGCCGCCGGCAGCAGCTCGTCTGGCGCATAAACACGGTTCACCAGCCCCCAGCGTTCCGCTGTCTCCGCATCAAGATAGTTCCCCGTCAGCGACAGCTCTTTCGCGCGGCTAGCTCCGATAATCCGCGGCAGCTTCTGCGACAGCCCCCACACCGGCATTAGGCCAACACGGCTATGTGTATCCGCAAACTTCGCCTCGCTCGAAGCGAGCAGTACATCGCACATCAGGGCAAGCTCAAACCCGCCCGTGATCGCAAAGCCGTTGATCGCCCCGATCACCGGCCACGGGCAATCGGCAAAAGCCGCCGCCAGATCCATGTCCGCAACCGGCTCGGCTGATTTCTGATCGCCCACGCCCAGCGAGAAACCCTTTTGTCCCGCTTCCTTCAGATCCACGCCCGCCGAGAACGCACGCCCCGATCCCGTCAGTACGATCGCGCGCACATTATCCGCCGCCGAAATCTCGCGCACCGTCTTCACGATCTGCGTCCGCAGCGCCACCGACAGCGCGTTCAACTGCTTTGGCCGGTTCAGCTGCAACACAGCCACCGCGCCCTCGCGCGTCACCAGCAGCTGCTCTTCCACAGACTCGCTCATCGCTCAGTCCTTCTTCGGATCAATCTCGGGTTTCACACCCTGCGCCTTCACGATCTCCACCAGCGCATCAAGGCTGGTCGCGATCAAATCCGGGTCGCGGCTGCGCGCCACCAGGTTCACGCCGAACTCGGTATTCTTCCCGTTTAACCGCATGAACGGATACGAGCCAAAGCTTACCTCCGGCCGCGCCTTGGCCAGATCGCCCAGCGGTCCCGCAATGTCACCTTCGCGCAAACCAATGCCGCGCACCGTATGCGCATGCACCACCAGTCCGCCCTTGATGCGATGCCCCACATCCTGAAGCATCCCGCGCGTAACGGAGGGGATGCCCGCCATCACGAACACATTCTTCAGCATGAAGCCCGGCGCCGCCGAAACCGGATTGTGGATCAGCTCCGCTCCCTGAGGGATGCGCGCCATGCGCAGCCGCCCCTCATTCATCTCCTGGCCGCGCGCCTCGTACCAGGGCCTGAGGATCGCCACGGCATCCGCCCGCACGTCGATGGTGCGGTCAAACGCCGCCGCCACCGCGTCGGCGGTAATGTCATCGTGCGTCGGCCCGATCCCGCCGGTCGTAAAAACATAGTCATGTTGCGCGCTCAAGACCTGCACCGTGTTCACGATGGTGGCGTGCACATCAGGGATCACCCGTGCTTCCCGCACCTCCACACCCAGAGGATTAAGGAACTCGGCGATCGTCTTCAGGTTTGAATCCTGCGTTCGCCCGGAGAGGATCTCATCTCCGATCAGAATTACTGCAGCAGTTACGGTGTCGGCCATCCGCTCAGTTAACGCCGGGTTGAGATCACGTCCAGCGATGAACGGCGTGTAAATTTCCCACGCCGATTTCCCGCGAAATCCAACGTCCCTTTGAGCGGATAATTAAGCCTGATCAGCCATAACATACGTTGCGATAGAAGGCGGGGATTCCCATGCGATCGGCAAATCGCCTCTCCGGAGAGGAGGGCGGCAACGTGATGATCGAGTTCGCGTTGCTCGCGCCAGTCTTTTTCATGCTCATCATGGGCCTCGTGGAATTTGTGCTCTTCCAGTACAAATCCTACGCTCTGAACCACATCGTCTACGAAGCGACTCGCAACCTGCAGACCGGCGAGGTCCAGGCTGAACCGAACGCGATGCGCCAGAAGTTCGACGAGATGTGCGCGGAAAGCGCCGGCCCGCTGATGAACTGCAATGACATCTCGTGGGATGTCCGTGCGTACGACGAGCTCAACGAGATCGAATATCCGCCTGTCGAGTACGACGCGAACGGCCTCCCGACAAACTTCGTGTTTCAGCCCGGCGGCGCGAACCAGTATTCCGTCGTGCGCGCTACGATCCGCCACTCCTTTGTCACGCCCTTCATGGAAAAACTGTTCCAGATGGGTCCTGACCAGCCGGCGATCGCCAACGCGTTCTGCATCGTCAAGAATGAGCCGTGGACCTGACCATGCGCATCCGTTCCATGATCCCCCGTATCTTCAAAGACAGCCGCGGCGTCGCCGCTACGGAGTTCGCGCTTATCGCGCCCGCACTGATCTTGATGGTCATGGGCGTTTTTGAGGTGTCGTTCCGCTTCCGCGCCGCGGAAGAGGCCACGCGCTACGTCCACCAGATCGCCGACCTTGTCTCGCGTGATCCCACGTTGACGACGGCCTCACTCACCGAGATGCGCAAGGCTTCAGTGTTCATGATGAAGCCTGTCGACACCAGCAACAAGATTGACCTCGACGTCTCGTCGATTGGCTTCGTTGGTACGGATGCTGATCCCCAGATGCTGTGGCGTCGCGTCGCGGGTACTGCAATCACTTACAACATCGCTGAATCCGACGGCATGGGACTCACAAACGAATCCGTCGTCCGCGTCGGCGTCCGCTATTCATACAAATCTATACTCACCGATCTTTTCGGCGGCAGCACCATGACGGTCGAGCGTTCGGCCTATGCGCGCCCACGAGTCGAGCGCCTCGTGGCGCTCGACGGGAAGACGAATGATGGCGGTGCGATCGTGTATTTCGACGGCAATTGATTGGGTAAGGGGGGCGTGCTCCGGCGCGTCCAGAAAAAGCGAGAGCAGTTATGTTCCGGTCTATCGGCAAGCTGATGAGCAACACGCGTGGCGCCTTCGCCATGCAGTTCGCCCTCATGGCGGTTCCTCTCACGATCTGCACCGGCCTCGCCGTCGATGGCGGCCGCGCCTTCCTCGCTCGTTTCGAGCTCGCATCGGCGCTCGATGCCGCGGCGCTTGCTGTCGGCTCTACGCTGCAAAACCAGGGCACGGATTTGGATGCCGTCGCCGCCAGGTTCGTCGAGAAGAACTTCCGTACCGAACACTCCGGTCCGATCGTCCTAACCATGACGTCGGTCGACGACACGATTGTCCTCAGTGGTTCAGTCAAGATCAATACCTACTTCATGCCGATCGTGGGTCAGCCTACCGTGACTGTGAATGCCGAAAGCGAAGTCAGGCGCGGCGGTAGCAACATCGAAGTCGCGCTGGCGCTCGACATCACGGGCTCGATGAGCACATCGCGCATGAACGGCCTGAAAAACGCGGCGAAGATTCTGGTCTCTGAAGTCGTCAACGACGTCCAGACGCCGTTCTTCTCCAAGGTGGCCATCGTTCCCTGGTCACAGGCGATCAACCTCGATCTTGCCTCCAATCCCAAGGGCTACGTGCCCGCTGCGGCGCTGAACCAGCTGCGTGGTGCGCTCATCGGCGCCAAGCCGGTCTCTGGCGCCTCGTGGCGCGCCGCCAGCACGACGAACAAGACGATCACGCAAGCCGGCTGGCGCACGACCGCAGGCGCGAAAACGATCTCCAGTGTCGACTGGCGTTGGGGCAGCTCGCAATCGGCGACCCTGTCGGTCGACAGCGGCCGAATCCGCGCCACGACCGGCAACAACCACGGCTATTCCGACGGTCAGTTCGTGCGCCTCACGGGCACGAGCGGCAACTACTCGTCGCAAAACAACACGATCTATATGATCAGCTATCTCGGCAGCAAAACCTTCCAGCTGAAGGATCGCACGTCCGGCAGCTTCATCTCCGCGCCATCCAGCGGCACATCCAGCGTCACCCTGCAGCGCTGCTACGACAAGGATTGTAACGTCGCCGTCACGACGTCGGCCGACCTGGGCGAAGCGACAGGCAGTTTCGTCAACCTCACCGGCATCTCAGGCACGTTCAACTCGCTCAACAATTCGGCGACGACCACTTGGACCGTGACGCCGGTTCCGAGCTCCAACACATTCATCCTCGCCAACTCGAACGGCCCGAGCTTCACCGGCTCGGCCAGCACGAACGGCTCGGCATCCGAATGCCTCGTGGATAACTGCCGCTACCGCGTCACCACCAGCTCGGATCATGGCTTCAGCACCAATGACACGATCGCGATGTGGAACCTCTCGGAAGCGAACTCGGGCACCTCCGCGATCAACGCAGTTAACACGTCCTGGAGCGTGCAATACCCCGCCGGCACGCCGAGCACGGTATTCTACCTTCCGGGCAACGGCAAAACTTACAAGGACTGGACCTCGTCCTCGACCGGTCTCACTGCAAAGTGCGCCCTGTCCAGCTGCAACACGCGCATCACAGTCGCCGACAACAACATGAACGTCGGTGAGTCCGTGGAGCTGGCTAGCATCGTTGGCCCAACCGGCCTCAACAACGCCTCTTCGTCGCCTTCGAAGGTCCTGTGGAAGATCAACGACAAGAACGGCGCCGTTCTCACGTTGACCGACACCGGCCCCAGCATCTCGAACCAGGCCGCTGATTACACCTCGGGCGGCACGATGCAGTGCCTCAACTATGGCTGCGCCAAGATCGGCTATACGCTTTCCGGTTCCAGCCGCGTCTGGCCGGCCAGCCCCTGCATCGTCGAGCGCTACGGCGACGATCGTTACACCGATGTCTCGCCGGCCACCGCGCCGCTCGGCATCAACTACACGTCCAACGGCAACTGCACGCGCACCAACTACGTGCAGCCGATGACGTCCAACAAGGCTAACCTCAACGCGCATATCAACGCGCTGTCGACCGGCGGCAACACGGCCGGCCAACTCGGCATCGGCTGGGCGTGGTACATGCTCTCGCCCGACTTCGCGAGCGTCTGGAGCGGCAACGCCGAGAATGCGGCGAAGCCCTACGGCACGCGCGAACTCGCCAAGATCGCGATCCTGATGACCGATGGTGAGTTCAACGCGCAGACGTGCGACGGCCTCTATAGCTCCAGCGATTGTTCGCCGCATATGCCCAACGATGTTCCGGGACCAAGCGCCTCGTTCCGCCAGGCCCGCAAGATCTGCGACGCCATGAAAGCGAAGAACATCATCATCTATACGGTGGGCCTCGAGATCAACACGGCGCAATACAGCGACGACTTCCTCTCGGCTTGCGCCACCGGCCCGCAATACGCCTTCCTCGCCAACAGCAGCGCGGAACTTGAACAGGCGTTCAAGGACATCGCAGTGTCGATCAACCGCCTGCGTATCTCTCGCTAATACCCACGCGGCCAATCAACTGGCCTCGCTTTGAAGATAGACTGGTGAAGTCGGACGTGGCCGGACTGGAAACAGTCCGGCCATTTTTCGTCCAATCTCGCAGGAGCTTCAGCCCGCCACCCGCAGACTCTCCGCCACCGCTTGAGCTGCCGGCGCATCCATTGCGCCCAGCTCGCTGAACCGCTTCAGCGCCAGCCGCCACAGCCACTTCGCATTGCTTGCGCGCCCTGCCGCCGCCGCATGATCGCCCGCGAGCCCGGTCAGTTCCGCCAGCGCCAGCCCTTGTGCGCTGTCGCGCTGCGCATTCAGCATCTTCTCCGCATCGTCCAGCTTGCCGCTGGCGATCGCCGTGCGTATCGCGCCGAACCCGCCGACGGACGTAGCCGCGCCAGTTTCAGCCACGACGATTTGCTCAGCCGCTGGCTTCGCAACAGGCGTTTCCACCGGCGTCTTGCGCACGATTTCTTTCGGCTTCTCAGCGACCCTCTCAGCAGCGGGCGCCGGCTCGCTCGCCGCCGGTATCGGCGCAAGTGTAGCCGTCGCGGGGAAGAGCGGCGGCAATATGGGCTCGGGCGGCGTGGATGTCGCCACCGGCTTGGCCGACGGAGCAGGCGACGCAACAGGAGCTGGAGCAGGCGGCGCCACAACCGTCTCAACCACTTTCGGCTTCTCGGGTGCGGCTGGCGCAACGGGCATCGCAACCCGCACCGGCTCCACCATTTTCACCGCTTCGGGCGTTGGCGGCGGCATGGGCGCTGCCGGCGGCGCGATATCTCCAGACCGCCAGTCGCTGTCCGCAGCGCGATCCCGCCGCGATTCTTTCGACGAATAGTAAGCTTCCGCCGCGCCCAGCGTCTCGTCGCGCCGCTTCGCCTTCGCCTCGGCCAGCGCCCGCGTCTTCGGCCGCGGATGCACCGCGCTCACCAGGAACACCACGCCCGCGCACAGGCCAAACACGCCCGCAATCACCAGCCAGGGCATTCCCGCTTCCGGCGGAAACACGTTCATTCCCGCCGTGCGATGCGTCCAGGCGAGATACCCGCCCCCGCCGGCCAGCAAAGCGCCGATCACGAACTGAAGAATGCGTACCAACATCTCGCCATCCCAAGCGGGCACACCATCCCAAGTGGGCACATAGGTGTGCGAAGTCTCGTGTGTATGCGGTCCCGATCCGGCCGGGCTGCGGGGGCCCGCATCGGCAAAGGCTTAGCCCCTTCCTCGTCCGCCCGAAACCTCAAACTGGCGCCTCGTGCAGTGCGACCTTTTTCCGCCGGATGGTTCCGCTGTCCTGCAACGACTTGGCGCCGTCATTTGACGCCACGTCTGCGCGGCGCCCCGGACCGGGGCGAGACGACCCGCCCGCCGCACGAAAAGCGCACGCGTCGAAACGACGGGAAGCAGGGTGCATCTTGATGCACCGGGGTTGGTCGCGTGCATCTTGATGCATCGTACGATGCCGGAATTGGGGGATAGAGCCGTGTCGAAACTGTAGGACAGTTTTTGCGCCTCCCAAACAAACTCAGCGCGTTAGCGCGAAAGTTTGGGGGATACTCAGCGCCAGAATCTACGGCGCCCCGTGCCGGGGTATTCTCCTCCCCATGACACGCGCACGAAACCACGCAAACGGGGTACGATCCCCATCGCTTCCTCAGCTCTGGCTGACAGCGATGCTGCGCGCTTTCGTCGAGCTCGTGCTCCACCTCGCCTCAACGCTCCAGATGACCCGCCGCCGTGAAGCTGTGATTGCCACACAGCCCACGCCTGCGGATCTGCCCAGAGCTGCGACCGACACCCACCCCAAGGAAACTAACGCTGCTCAGCAAAGCAGCCCCCCAATAGCCCTCATCCTGAGGAGCGCAGCAAAGCTGCGCGTCTCGAAGGACGAGGGCGTGCTCACCACCCCCCTCCGTCTCGCTTGGCTCACGCCAAGCGATCCACCTCCCCCACACTCCGTGTGGTGGAGGCAACCAGCGCACCGTCGCGACGAAGGGGACTTGCCTCCACCAATCGAAGATTGGGGGAGGTGGATTGCGCGCCCTTGCGCGCAAGACGGAGGGGGCCGCGCCCCGCACGCCGCAATCTGAACCCCTGACCTAGACTCAGGGCCAAAATCAGAAAATCCCTCAACTCGCCACGTGCGAGAACGCACCTGCACGCCGAAAAACCAAGCAAAATCCAGTTGCCTGTTCCGCGCCTCGCGCGCACCATCAACCTCTCGCTAACCTCTCGCTAACCTCTCGCTAACCTCTCCAACAATCCATTCATCTGACACTCATGGAATCGTGCACATCCTCCGCCTCATGACACGAGTGGGATGGATCAGCGCGAGCAAGGTGGCGGCCAGTGGCCTGTTCGCTCTCTTCGCATCAGCCTGCGCCTCAACGCGCCCGGCGCCGATCGCCTACGCGAATGTTCGCCCGCCAGCCCCCGCCGCTGCGACGCCCTCGACCATCCCGCCGCCGCTGCTTCCATCGGCGCCTGACAGCGCGACCCCCTTTATCCTCACCGACCAGCCGCCATCAGAGTGCGTGCCCTACGCGCGCAACATTTCCGGCGTACAGATCTGGGGCGACGCTGTCACGTGGTGGGCGCAGGCCGACGGCAAGTACGTTCGTTCAGGCCGCCCAGCTGAAGGCTCGGTCCTCGTGCTGCGCGGCTGGAACGATGAACGCCGTGGCCACGTCTCCGTGGTGAAGGAGATCATCAACGAGCGCATGATCCGCGTCGATCACGCCAACTGGATGCGCGGCGGCGAAGTCAGCATCAACGTGCCCGTCGCCGATGTCTCGCCAGACAATGACTGGTCACAGGTGCGCGTGTGGCATGTGCCTGGGGGATACTGGGGCGGCCGCACTTATCAGGTGCAGGGTTTCATCCATCCCTATCGCCTCAACGGCGCCGCAGGCCTTACCGTTTCAGCGACGCCCAGATCGTAGCGCGTCGCGCTTTCCATTCGGCATCCGTCTGTCCCCACAGGTCGACCGGATCGTTCTGATAGGGCGGGGGCATCTGCCCCGGTCCGCGGTTCACCGAACCCACCCGCTGCGCCAGCTTCTGCGAAGCGAGATTGTTCGGATGGATCGAATGAATGATGTCTGTCCAGCCCAGCACATCGACCGCGAAGTCCATCGAGGCGACGGCCGCCTCCAGCGCGTAGCCCTTGCCCCACACCTCGCGGATCACGCCCCAGCCAACTTCATCGCCCGGCCATTGATAAGGCCGCCATGGCCCCACGCGCCCAACCCATCTCCCAGTGTCCTTCTCGAACACCGAAAACATAGCGAAGCCCTCAAGCTGCCACGACCCCACCATCGTGCAGATGCCTCGCCACACCACAGACGGCGGCTGCGCCTTGCCGATGTACTGCGCGGCTTCCTCGTCCGCCATGTAGGCGCACCACGGTTCGAACTCCTTCAGGCTCGGCACGCGCAGGATCAGCCGCGGCGTTTCGATCACAGTGTCGAGACGGTTCATGGTCTTGGCCCACAGGCTACTTGCAACAGCCGTGTCGCACGCCAACCTGTTGCGGCCAAGCATCATCGACGGATGCCCAGAACCACTCTAAGCCTCCGCGAAACCTCAGGGACAAACCACGATGCTCCGACCCATCCTAACAGCCGCAGCCCTGATGTCGCTGTCGGGATGCTCCGTCTGGGAAAGCTGGTTCGCACCCGCCGATCCCAAGCCGGTTGCGGACGCAGCCGATACGGCGGCGTGGGCGAAGTATGTGCCTTGGAAGAGCGACGCGAAGAATGTCGTGAAGACCGGCACGGGCATGGAATACATCGTGCTCGCTTCTGGCCCTGCTGACGGCGAATTGCCCGGCAAGAACGCCACCGCCCAGATCCACTATGAAGGCCGCCTCAACGCCGCCGGCGGCAAGGTGTTCGATTCATCCTTCACCCGCAACGAGGTGGCTGAGTTTCCGATCTCCCTCGTCATCCCCGGCTTTGCCGAAGCGCTAAACAAGATGCGCCCCGGCGATTCCTGGTTGGTGTTTATTCCCTCCAAGCTAGGTTATGGCGAAGAGGGCGCCGGTGGAGACATCCCGCCCAATTCCGATCTGGTCTTTGAAATCGAGATGAAGAAAACCATGACCCCTCCGCCGTCGAACGCCTCCGCCTGGTCGAAATATTCGCCGTGGAACAGCGCCAGCCCTGACGTGAAGAAGACAGGCTCGGGCGTCGAGTATGTCGTGATCGCCGAAGGTAAAGTGGGCGGGGCGCCGCCGACCAAGGATCAGGACGCGGAAGTCTTCTACGAAGGCCGCCTCGCCTCGGGCGGCGATGCATTCGATAGCGCGTTCGAGCGCGGCCAGACCGAGACCTTCCCTGTCGCCGCCGTTGTGCCCGGCTTCTCCGAAGCGCTCACCCTGATGAAGCCCGGCGATCACTGGCTCGTCTTCATCCCGTCCAAGCTCGGCTACGGCGCACGCGGCGCTGGCGGCGCCATCCCGCCGAACGCGGACCTTCTCTTCGAAATCCTCATGGTCGGCATCGAGTAGGATCATTCATGCGCACCCTCATTACAGCCGTATCTGTCCTCGCCCTCGCCGCCTGCGGTGAAGCCACGACACCCGCCACGCCCGCCCCCACAGCAGAGACGCCCGCCGCCACACCGGCTCCAGCCGCAGGCGTGAAGGCAGCCGATGCAGCCGCATGGGCGAAGTACGTTCCGTGGAAGCACGATCTGCCGGAAGTCGTGAAGACGGGTTCGGGCGTTGAATACGTCGTGCTTGCATCCGGCCCGGCGGATGGCGTGCCACCGAAGCCGAACGAACAGGCGGAAGTCTTCTACGAAGGCCGCCTCGATGCCGGCGGCCCCGCCTTCGATAGCGCATTCGAGCGTGGCGAGAGCGCGACCTTCCCGGTCGCTGCTGTCGTCGATGGCTTCTCGGAAGTGCTGAAGCTGATGAAGCCGGGCGATCGCTGGCTCGCCTATCTGCCCTACCAGCTCGCCTACGGCGCTGGCGGCAAAGGCCCCATCCCGCCCGCCGCCGACCTGATCTTCGAAATCGAACTGGTCAGCGTCAAACCGTAAGCCTCAAACAAAAACGCCTCCCGCGAGGGAGGCGTTTCGCTATTCGGAGTTGGCGTTGGCCTTAGGCCAGCGACGGCTCGAGCTTCTTGCAGGCGTCGAGCAGGCCGCGGACAGCGCCGACGGATTTCTCGAACATACCCTTCTCGTCGCCGTTCAGTTCGAACTCGACGATCTTCTCGACACCACCAGCGCCGATGACGCACGGCACGCCGACATACAGGTCGGAGATGCCATACTGGCCGGTGAGTTGAGCGGCGACCGGCAGGACGCGCTTCTTGTCCTTGAGGTACGACTTGGCCATTGCGACAGCCGATTCAGCCGGCGCGTAGAAGGCCGAGCCGGTTTCGAGCAGGGCGACGATCTCGCCGCCGCCGCCGCGCGTGCGCTTGACCATTGCGTCGAGTTCTTCCTGTGTGAAGAAGCCCTGCTTGATGCACTCGGGAAGCGGCACGCCGCCGATCGAGGAGTGGCGCACCATCGGCACCATGTCGTCGCCGTGGCCGCCCAGCGTCCAGGCTTTCACGTCTTCAACCGAGATGCCGGTTTTTTCCGAGAGGAAGTAGGCGAAGCGGGCCGAGTCGAGCACGCCGGCCATGCCGACAACGTGGCTTGCCGGGAGGCCCGAGAATTTCTGCAGCGCCCACACCATCGCGTCGAGCGGGTTGGTGATGCAGATGACGAAAGCTTTCGGAGCGTATTGCGCGATCGCAGCGCCGACCGATTTCATGACGCCGAGGTTGATGCCGATAAGGTCATCGCGGCTCATACCCGGTTTCCGGGGCACACCGGCGGTGACGATGATCACGTCCGAACCTTCGATCACCGAGTACTCTTCGAGCGAACCGCCCGAGAGCTTGCCGTCCTTGCCGTAAACGGCGGCGGCTTCGGCGATGTCCAGCGCCTTGCCCTTGGCAATGCCGCCTTTCATGTCGACGAGGACGACGTCGCCCAGCTCTTCACGCGAGCAGATGTGGGCGAGCGTGCCGCCGATCATGCCGGCGCCGATAAGCGCGATCTTCTTGCGGGCCATGGGGTCGTCTCCTGTAGGGTGTGCGGCAGGCACAGGTTGCGGTGCGGGTTGTTGAACAGGTTGCGGGGCAGGCGTTTCAGGCTTGCTGGCGGCGGCAGATGCAGAAGCCGGCGGCGTCGCCGCGTTCTTCTTCTTGTCGCCTTTGAACCAGCCGAACATTCTCGCCCCGGAAATATCGCGGGACCGTTAGCGCAAGCAGCCCTCGGGGGCAATGCGGCTTGGAAACAGTCTAGTCCACGGCGCAGACACGCGCTCCATAAGCGCATGTTTCGGCCGTGCAGGTTTTCATACGTATTTCGAGCGTCATGGGACGCGAAATCCCCTTCGGCTTCTCCTGCGCCGAGCGTTACTCAGATGCGGGAACCAGCTTCTTGCTCAGGTCCGGCACCGGATCAGGCGACAGGAATCCGCGCCGCGAGAGCTTCGATCGCCCCACGTACTTGCTCGGCATGGCTGTCCTGTTTCAGGCCATCGCTGGCCTGCCGCGCTAACGCCACCTGCCGGCTCGCACCCGGAATATCGCCAGAGCGGAAAAGGGCATCGGCCAGGTTAAGGTGCAGCGCCGGATAGAGGCTCAGCACGCTGAGGCTCGCCGTGTCCGGGCGATCTTTGACGATGCTGTCTGCGGCGGCGAGCGCGCGGCGATTCCACATCAGTTCTGCGTCAGTGTCATCCTGTGCGTTCGCCATATAGTGGCTCAGCACGCACTGATGGAACGGATCACCCTCGCTCTCGATCTCCGACCAGATGGCGGCGAACGCGGAACGCGCTTCGGCGCGGCGGCCTGCATTGAACAGGTCGAGCGCTTCGGAAATGTTGTCGAGCACCGGATCGGGTGTCATTTCGCGGGCTCCGCGGCGTGCTCGCGTTCAGCGGCGAGATAGTCGGCCGACCGCATTTCGTGCAGGCGGCTCGCCGTGCGCTGGAACTCGAATGCGCCATCGCCAGCGACATAGATGTCATCCGGCTGCGCATCGGCCGACATGACCAGCTTGGTCTTGGATTCGTACAGCGCATCGACGAACGTCACAAACCGCGCCGCCCAGTTGCGCTCATCCAGTCCCATCTTCGGCACATGGTCGACGAGAATGGTTGGGTAGTGTCGGGCAAGCGTCAGATAATCGGCAGCGCCGAGCGGTTGCTTGCACAGCTCATCAAACTCGAACCGCGCCACACCCATCGCCTGCCGTGAAACCTTCAGTGGCCTGCCATGCACGTCGAGTGTTTCTGCTGTCGGCGCGGTCCCGGCGGTGAGCCGCCTGAACGCGTCGTCCATGGCCTTGTCGGCGGCGGGCCCGAGCGGTGAATAAAACACCGGCGCCGCAACCAGACGATCAAGCCGATAATCGCGCGCCGACTTCAACTCGATCACGTCCAACTCTTCTTCCAGCCGCTTGATGAAGGGCAGGAAGAGCTGGCGGTTGATCCCGTCCGTATAGAGCGCTCCAGGCGCGCGGTTGGACGTCGCCACGATGGTCACGCCGCGCTCGAACAGCTGCTCGAACAAGCGGCCAAGGATCATTGCATCGGCGATCTGCGTAACATGGAATTCGTCGAAGCAGAGCAGGCTGGCCTGATCCGCAATATGCTTGGCGGCAGGCGCGATCGGATCATCGCCGGCATTGTGAACGTGCGCCGGATGTTTCTTCTTTTCCGCGGTCGACAGCTTGCGCCATTCGAAGATGAAGGCGTGTGTCTCCAGCATGAAGTCGTGGAAGTGCGTGCGGCGCTTGGCCTTCAACGGCGCTGCTTCAAAGAACAGGTCCATCAGCATGGACTTGCCGCGACCGACCGAGCCCCACATGTAGAGTCCGCGCACCGCTGCCTTGCCGCCGAACCAGCTGCGTGATCCGCCCAGCCGCTTCGCCAGATCGTTCAGTCGCTCGACAGCCTCGGCCTGCGCCGGATCTGCAGAGATCTGGCCGGCCGCAACCCGCGCCGCATAAAGCTGTTTGACCTTCGTCATGCCCGTTCGCGATAGCGGGATTTCACGTCCACGGGAAAGCGGTTTCGCGTCGCGGGGTGGAATTGGCCCGCGCTACCACTCAGACGCCTTTTTGGCGTCGGCCACAGGATCGCAGCCGGAGCCGCACTTTGCGTAGTATTCCTCGCGCAAATCTCATGACTGCTTCCCCCTTGTCGGAGAGAAGCCTGTGGCCCGATCACGGCGGAAGTTTGGAAGTCCTGCCTAACCCGCAGCCTTCGCAGGACCGGCTTGCGGCATCAGGGACTGGATGAAGTCGCGGAACAACTCCGGGCGGCGCACAAAGTCAGCCAACGGAAGGTTTTCCTTGCCGACAGCGTTTGGCGAACAATCAACGCCTGCGCGCGTCAGGCTTCTCACCACCTCGTCCCGCTTGTCGCTGCCGGAAACCACGGCGACGCGGAACTTGCCCATGCTGGCGATGCGCGTGACAGTCGCGTCCTCGTCGGCAGAGTCGGGGAGCATCAGGTCGATGACGACAAGGTCGAACCGTTCGAGGCGCAGCTTGCGCTCGGCGTCCATCAGCGACGTTGCGATGACCAGATCAATGCCAAAGCGTTTCCGCGAAGCCGCGGCGCCCGCTGCAGCCAGCAATTCGCCGGCACGAGCATGATCTTCGACCCAAAGGACCTTCATGCACTCCCCCTAGTCAGGACTTTATACACCGCCGCCTTCCCGACTAAAGGCGACCCACGGCGTCTAACTTTTACTGGCGACATGTTCCGCAACGGCGAAAAACTCTTCAAGTAGTTTTCGCGCGGTATCTGTTACGAAGCGTTAACAAGTAAGTCCAGATCGCATACTCACTTTGGGCAGTGTGAAAAACATGGCGGAAAACCCAGAAGTCGCAAATCGAGGCCTGTCCGCCTTTATCGATCCAGAAAAGAGCAACGCCCATATCGTGGACATCATGATTGAGGAGCGCTGTCCCACTTGGGTCAAGCACTGGTCATGGCCTGTCGTTCGTCCCGTACTTTATTCGATGCTGGGCTACCGCAAGGCGCTGCGCTGGGCGGATGAAATAAAGACGCTGCCTTCGGGCGATGCGTGTTTTGCCTATCTCGATAAGGCGCTTGCCCTGCGCGTCACAACGACCGGCCTTGAACGCGTGCCGCCCAAGGGGCGTGCGGTCATCGTCTCGAACCACCCGACTGGATTGGCCGACGGCTCCATCGTGCTGGCAGCACTCAAATCGGTGCGTACCGATGTCGAGATCATGGCCAATGCCGATGCGTGCCGGGTCAATCCGCGCTTCGTCGACGTCATTATCCCGGTCGAATGGGTGCAGGAAAAACGTACCATCGCAAAAACGAAAGAGACGCTGCGTCGGGCCGGGGCGACTTTCTCGTCCGAGCGTCTGCTGATCATCTTCCCGTCTGGCGCCCTCGCGCAGATGCGCAACGGAAAACTGGTGGACGAACCCTGGCTGCCAACCGCCGTCACGCTTGCCCGCAAGAACAAGGCGCCGCTCACGCCGCTGCATATCAACGGCAAGAATTCCGATCTCTATTACCGGTTCTGTGACCTCAACCGGGAACTGCGCGACATCACCCTGTTCCACGAGCTGCTGAACAAGCAGGGCGACAAATTCCACCTCACCTTCGGCAAACAGATCCCGTGGGAACACCTCGCCGGCGATCCACAGGCGGTGACCGACCACGTCCGCGACTATGTCGAGAACGTGCTGCCAAAAGACCCAGAGAAGCCGTTCGAGCCGCTGAAGGCGGAGTAGCCCGGGCTAGAAGTGGTCCTCGACCTGCTGGAACACGCACACGGTTGTCAGCATTTTCTCGCGGTTGGGCCGATAGAGCGTCCATTGCGACCCGTAGGCCGCGTGCTGAAGCAGATACGTTACGCCGCTCAGACGGAACGGCGTCCAGTGTTCATAGACGTCGGGGTTCTCGGTGATGGTCGCCCAATGGTGCTGTTTCGCGAGATCCTTGTAATAGGTGGTGCCGCTGCCGGGCTCCTGCACCTTCGACATGACTTCGCGAATGTCGGCGTCCGCGGCGTTTACATCGCGGTAGAACAAGACGTCACCCATGAAGAACTTCCAGTCGCCATAGAAGCGCACGACCGTGTTCGGGTTGCCGGTGTTCCAGAGATCGAAATGGTCGAAGGTCGCGTGTCCGAATACATAGTCTGAGCGTCGCTTGGGGTCTTTGGGCGGGTAGATGTCTTCCTCGCTACGCTGGAAGAACTGCTGGGCGTCCTCGGGGATCGCAACGCCTTCGCGCGCCAGTGATGGATAGCGCGCTTCGCGTTTTTCAATGAACCGGCGACAGAATTGCTCGCTGTGGGTTGCAGCGATTGTTATCGTACCGATACGGGCGATGTCCGCGACGCTAGGCGTTTCAGGATCGGGAATGAGAGCGTCAATCTTGAGCGGCGCGCTTGCGCAGGTCACCGGCGGCTTCTTCTCGTCAGCGCGCCGATCATCGAAGTCTGGAAAGCGGCAGATCTCCTTCACAGAGGGGCTGACGAAGACGCTGTTGAGATAGCCTTCGCTCGAAGCGTATCCCGACTTGAACTGCTCTTTCGAAAACACCTTGCGACCGTCGATCCACAGGCTGAAGAACCCTGGCGGATCAGCGCCGCCCATGCCCCAGCCGTAAGCGTTGTCTTCTCCCCATCGGAGCACGACCTCGCTGCCGTTCGCCAGCTTGCAACGATTGCCGTCTGCGAATGGGATACTGTTCCAGCTCGCAGCGTAGGCTTCCGGCAGATCGTGGAAGATCGCCGGGTTGTCGTCCATATCAATACTGCCGTTAAAGCGCAGGGCGACAAGGTTGCCTTGGCACTGCAGCCCTGCTGCCGTCGCAAACGCGCTCGGCGCAGAGATGCCTGCCATGCTCGCGAGCGCGGCTAGTGCGATCAGTCTCATGACGTGTCCCCAACACCGGTCTTGCGCAGTCTTGTCCCAAACGGTTTCCGGATTGCTTCAGCTTCCATCCGAATTGGATCGGATTGATGGCGGCAGCACGGAATTCGCCTGTTTGTCGTGCGACGACGGGCCTTCCCGTTGAAAGCAACGCTCCCTAGGGTGCGCCCCTTATTGCGTGTGGGGAGTGCGGGCGTGTCACCCGGCATGAAACGGTTTCTGAGATTCTATGGCGCGCCGATTGTCATCGTCGTGATCGGCCTCGCCGTGGCGTTCTTCTTCATGGCGCCCGCCCCGCCGAAGAAGGTAACGATTGCTGGTGGCGCATCCGGCGGCGTCTATGCGGCAACCGCTGAAGGCTATGCCAGGGAATTGCGCGAGCAGGGCGTCGAGGTCGATGTCCAGACCACCAACGGTTCGGTCGACAATCTCAACCGCATCAAATCGCGCCAGGCCGATATCGCCATCGTGCAGACCGGTCTCGCAGCAGACGTCGGCAGCGATGGCGCGCGATCGCTTGGCGCCATCTTCTACGAACCGCTCTGGGTGTTCGCGCGCTCAGGCCGCAAGGCGGAGGAGTTGCAGGATCTGCGCGGGCTCCGCGTCGCCATTGGGCCTGAGGGGTCCGGCGTGCGCGTGCTGGCCACGCTGTTGCTCACGGAAGCTGGCATCGCCGAAGGCGGCTACACCGCCGTGCCGCTCGCGGGACAAGCGGCTGCCGAGGCGTTGCAGAAAGGCGAAGTCGATGCAGCGATGGTTGTCTCCGGGCCCACCACAGCATGGATCGGCGGACTGATCTCCGACCGGAATATCCAGCTGATGTCGATGCGCGAGGCGCACGCCCTTGCGCGCCGTCATCCCTATCTCGACGAAGTCCCGCTCTATCGCGGCGTCATCAATTTCGCTGCAATCCTGCCCAAGGACGACGTCATGCTGATCGCGCCAGCGGCGCAGATCGTGGTGCGTGACGATCTGCACCCGGCAATCCAGTCCCTGCTGATCGAGACAGCTTACAAGGACAGCAGCGCGGGCTCGCTTCTTGCCGATCCGGGGCATTTCCCGACGCCGAACCTGTCCGATATCGAAATCTCAGATGAAGCCCAGCGCTATTACAAGAACGGTCCCGGCCTCCTGCGCCGCTTCTTCCCATACAGCGTCGCCAACTTCCTGGAGCGCGCCTGGGTGCTTGTGATTCCGCTGGTCACGTTGATCATCCCGCTCGTCCGCGCTGCCCCGCCGCTTTATCGCTGGCGCATCCGCCGCAAGATCTATGTCTGGTACAATGATCTCCGCGCACTCGAAGCGGCAGGCCGCGCCGCCGCTACGCCGGAAGAGCGCACCGAAGTCCGCGCCAAGCTGGCGGATCTCCAGGCCGAAACCGGTAATGTCGAAGTACCCGTCAGCTACACCGACGATCTTTATCGCCTGCGCGCACACATCCGTTTCGTCGCCGAATTGATCGACAAGCTGTCGGCGCAGGAACGCCACGCCCGGATCTGACATGCTGCTGCGGTTGTTCTTCGATGCGGGATCGGGTGTCCTGCTCTGGGCTTATGACGACGAAGCCAAGGCGCGCTTCGGCTATCCGGTCGAGGCGGAGATGCTCGACATCACGCCCGAACTTCGCGCCGAGATCGAACAGCTCATTACAGACTACGACGACACCTTCCCGTGGGGCGATCCGGCCAGTGGCAAGCATGTCGAACCCGACCGCACCATGTTCGGCTACGAAGACAATCCGCCGTTCAAGGATCGGGTAGGGGCGCTGCTCCCGAAACTCCGCGCCGCCTTGCCGCACGTCACATTTGAAAGCGACTATGAAGGCTAGAGCCAGCCCGCGTCCTTGACGGCTTTCTGGTAGGTGCGGCTCACCGGCGCTTCCGCCCCGGATTTCAGCTTCAACGTCACCTTGCCATCGCCCTTGGCGACGTCAGCCAGACCCTGTTTCGCCACCCACCACGACCGATGGGTCTGCTGTCCCTCCAGCGCCGCCAGTTCCCGCACCGCATCGGCCAGCCGCATCAGGATCATCGTCTCCCCGGTGCTGGTGTGAACGCGGAGATAGTGGTCCTCGGCCGAGACGGCGTAGACCTGTGCCGCGCGGAACTTCACAGGCAGCCGGTCCGCGAATGTTGACCCAGCCAGAGCCGCCGCCGAGGGGGCGTTCGCGGCGGCGAGGGCGGCATCCGCGGTCGCCTTCTTCTGGTCCTGATACCGGTCCGCGGCCCACGCTCCGGTGGTAAGGATCAGCGAAATTACCAGAACATACAGATATTGCAGCGCCCACCATTGTGGGGCGGAAACTGTCCCATCGCTGATCGCGTCGATCGCCACGATACCCGCCGTGATCGGCAACGAGATGATCAATGACGCGACCAGGATCGGCACGGCCGGGTGGAACTTCACCAGCCACTTCTCGAACAGCAGCGGGGTGATGATGAGGCTGGTGCCCGCCCCGATGGCGATCAGTACCGTCCAGTAGCCGAACCGCTCGGGGAAGGGGATCTGACCAGTCTGGTAGACGCCCAGCCAGGCAAAGATCAGCCCGAGGACGACCGAGATGGCCGTCCACTTGGCGATATCCACAGCCCAGGGCGGACGTGACCCCGACATTGACCGTTACAAGCTCCGTTAACTGGCGTTTCGCGAATGCATTTCGCGCTTCGCGAACGGTTTAGCGCGGGACTTCGCGAAGCAAAACAGGCGGTTCGCGCATTTGGGGTGGTTGGACTGCTCAAGGCGACCGATCTTCCACTGGCCGGACCAAAACCGGCTTCGACGCCTCCCCTGATACGAAGCAAAAAACATAAAAGGACGCCCCCCAATGACCAATGGCATGAAACGCCTCTCGATCCTCGAAACGACCCTCGGCCTCCTCGCCCCGGTCCCCGCCATGCTGGTTGCCGCAGCGATTCTGTTCCCCGGTTCCGCCGCCGCTGACCCCGCCCAAGCCAAACTCACCCTGACGGTCACCAACATCAAGGAGCACAAGGGCGCCCTGATGATCGCCGTCTACGACCAGGCCGGCTATGATGGTGACAAACAGGTTGCTGCCGGCATGGTTCCGGTCTCGGCGGACACCGCCACGACCACCTTCGAGCTCCCGGCCGGCCAGTACGGCATCAAGCTGTTCCAGGACGTCGATGGCGACGGAAAGATGGGCATGAACCCGTTCGGCATGCCGATCGAACCCTTCGCCTTCTCGAACAGCGCCCCGGCCCAGTTCGGCCCCGCCAAATGGGACGCCGCCAAGTTCGACCTGCCGGCCGCCGGCGCGACCCAGACTATCAAGCTGCAATAGTCCGGTCCGACAGGAGCTCATTGCCATGAACCTCTCCCGCCGCATGTTCCTCCACTCCGGCCTGATGACCGGCGCCGCCCTCGCGGTCGCCCCTAACGTGCTGGCCGAACCGACCCTGCCGGGCTGGCATGTCAGGGGCGACCGCGAGGGCG
>Ga0209311_1001200_pt1 | contig 21460 bp, 12 predicted proteins | sample AD_UKC045_MetaG_FD_184417 | JGI IMG/M metagenome (GOLD analysis project Ga0209311, IMG submission 184417) | Active sludge microbial communities of municipal wastewater-treating anaerobic digesters from USA - AD_UKC045_MetaG (SPAdes) (version 2) | ecosystem: Engineered > Bioreactor > Anaerobic >... | reverse complement strand
CGCGGAATCCCGGTAGACCTGCATCCGCAGGTGAAACGGCCCGCGTGCAGCTTGGTCATGACCACCTCGAGCGCGGGCCGTTTCACCTGCGGATGCAGGTCTACCGGGATTCCGCGCCCGTCGTCTATCACCGTAACGCTGCCGTCTTCGTTGAGAGCTATGGCAACATTCTCGCAGTAACCGGCCATCGCCTCGTCTATGCAGTTGTCGACCGCTTCGTACACAAGGTGATGAAGTCCGCGCGCGCTCGTGCTGCCGATGTACATCGCCGGCCTCCTGCGCACCGCCTCCAGACCTTCAAGCACCTGTATCTGTTTTGCCGTGTATTGCGTTTCTTTTTCGCTTCCGCTTTTGGCCATTGCCATTCCTCCGTAAATTCAACTGCAGGGGGCTTGCGCCCCGTATTCGCCTTTTCAGTTGCTTGGCATGCCGAATTGGTTTCTACAAATAAAAAAGTGTCTTATCGATGCCAAACAGGTCGCATTTGCATATACTTGCCTATTCATATCTGAATTAATATATTATATATACAATAATATGTCAACATATTTTTTTGTAACAAAAAGAAGAAAAAAAAGAATGCCCCGGAAGCACAAAGCATGTTTAACAATGCTTACATATAGTTGCCCATCTGTCCGCTTAGGCGCTGTATTAAATATCGAAACTTCTACTCAGCGGGCGATTTCGCGCAGGTATTTGAATATGTGGAATTTGCGTTCTATAAGGATGGCGAGCACGCCGATCACGGCGGCCGGGCCGGCAAGAACGAACAGGATGGTTCCCGACACGCCCAGCGCCATCAGACACACGAATATCTTCCACGCGTTGAACAACAGGAACGAGACTGGCAGCGACACTCTGAAGAATGCGGCGAGCGCGAATGTTACATCGGGAAGACTCACGGCGGCCGTTAGCGCCAGCAGGGAATAAAACTCCGCGCCGGGCATGAAGAAGCTTAGCAGCGTGGTGTTGAAGAACCAGAACCATATCAACGACGCGTAAGTGACCAAGAACAGCGTGAACTCGTTTCTAAAGACGCGGGAAATGAGGATGAGGAAGGGCATGTCGATGGAGCCGAGCAGGACGCGCGGCGCGCTTCTGAAGAAACGATTGAACAGCACCGCCCAGCTCAGGGCGGTGAATAGCGTGACGTAGAACACCGCAAGAGTCGGCGAGGGATAGGCCGACACGAAGCCTTTGGGGTCGTAAGCGAGTTTGGAAATGACGGACGGGTTCAGCGCCAGAAACAAAGCGGAGAAGGCGATCCACAGCAGGGCGAAGCTTTTTGAGATGGTGGTGATGGGAGTGCGCAGGCGGGCTACGGAGATTTCAGGCCTGACGTTTTCCTTTATATACGTCGCCAGAGCGCCGAAAGCGAGTTTATCCCGCCTTTCGATGGTCATCAGCCCTGTGCGCCGCATGAAGGGGTCCGAGCCGTAAAAAATGCCGGGGTCTCGGTGGTCGTTCAGGGTGGAGACAACCCAGCCGCTGTCGCGCTCGCTGGCGTCGAGCCTTTCGACCAAGTCGAGGAGGGCGACGGCCTGATTTTCCTCCGTGCCGGGAGCGCCGGCTTGGCGGGAGCCTGCGGAGCGGAACGCGGCCGCTCCTGGGAGGAACACGACGCGGGGGATATTAAGAGCCGCCGCCGCGTCTACGGCGGCTTCCACGCGTTCGGGGGATTTCACGTCGGGTTCGACCGCAAGAAAGTCCACGATGTCGGCGCAGGTTTCGCGCGAGGGGTCGGAGGTGGAGATGTAAACCGGGCGCGCGTCTAGGCCGCGAGCTATGGCGGCCATGCGCTCTACGAACCAGCGGGCCTCGCTGGTGTCGCTCTCGATTCTGGCTGCCAGCCCCCACGCCAGAAGACAGGCCCGGTTGCGGTCGCGCAACACCATCTCGCGCAACTGGGTCTCGGCGGCCTGTTGGTAGCCGGGATCGCTCAGGTCGAGCGCCAGCGTCCTCCACACGGGTATCTCCTGAAGGACGAGCAGGCCCATCCTGTCGCAAAGCTCCAGCGCCTTCCTGTGCGCCGGCATGGGGCCGAACCGCACAGCGTTGAACCCGGCGGCCTTGACCGCTTCGAGGTCTTTCTTCAGCGCGTCCGCCGACAGCGACGCCCCGCGCGCCGGGGAGTCGCTTAGGACGGAAACTCCGCGAAGCCTTGTAGGTTTTCCATTCAGCAACAATCCGTCAGGCCCCGCCTCGAAGCTCCGCACTCCGAATTTAAAGTTCAGCTCGTCGCCGCCCGGCTCCGCCACGCTCACCCGGCATCTGTACAGCGCCGGGTTGTCCGGCTCCCACAGGGACACGAACTGGGCGCGGAACCTGTGCTGCAGCGTCTGCATCGTCCAGCCTTCGACGACGTGCTCGTGTATCACCGCGCCCTGCGGCGAATATACCTGTATGGAATAGTTCCTCGGCTCGAGTTTCGGGTTGTGTATCTTCGCAATGAAAGCGATATCGGCGCGGCCCTTGAGGTCCGGCTCGGAATAGATATAGATGTCGTCTATGTGTATAGGGGCGCGGGTTTCGAGATAGACCTCGCGAAGAAGGCCCCCGTCGTTGCTCCAGCCTACAACGTTGGGCACAGTGGACCTGCTCAAGGAGTTGTCCACCGCGATCTCAATCTCGTGGTCTCCGCCGTCGGCGAAGAAGTCAGCCACGTCGAACTCGAAAGGCGTGAAGCCGCCCGTGTGGGTTCCCACAAGTTTGCCGTCGATATAAACCTGAGTGAAGTAATTTGCGCCGCGGAAGCGGAGAAACAGGCTGCCGAGGGACCATCCGGCGGGCGTCCGCGTTATGCGCCGGTATCTGGCTTTTCCGGTGTAATATTTCAGGCCGGGCACGGAGTTCCAAGGTTTCGGAACGTCGAGCCGCCGCCACCTTTTTTCCCGCTCTATCTTGAACTCCCACGGGCCGTTCAGCCAGATGACTTTACGTGATGGGTTCGAGAGGTCCTCGATAGGCTCGGCGGGGGAAGAGTCGTCGGAGGAGAAGTCGGGGTTGGGAGCGGACCAAGAAAGCCCGATAAGGAGAGCCACAGGCGGAGCCAGCAGCGCCGCGCTCTGCCAGAAGCCTAGTCCGGGCGCGATGGAAAGCCCGGCCGCCGCCGCCAGATATGCCGCAAACCATGTCAGTGAAAGCGCGTGTTTTCTATGCATCGAGCAGGTTTTTTCTATAGTCCCTGATGTAGGCCGAACAGAACGGGTCCTTATCGGTCAAAGCTAGCGCCGCGCGAAGGGCCGACCTCAGTTTTATGTCCGTCGGGTCCATTATCGCCGAGTCCAAACCGGAGGCGATAAGCATCGCCAGATATGTCCTGTTCAGCAGATGCCGGGCGGGAAGACCGTGGGAAACATTCGTCAGCCCGCACGTGATGTGAATGCCCGGAAACTCGTCCCTCAACTCGCGGACCGCCTTGAGTATCCCCGCCGCGAGCGCCGGGTTTACTCCAGCGGGCATTATCAGCGGGTCGGCGAAAATCCGCTCTTGCGGAACGCCGTCGGAGACCAGCCGTTTCACAAGCGCCCTGCCCGTCTCGATCCTTTTCGCCGCGTCTTCCGGCATTCCGGAGTCGTCCATCAGCAGCGCCACCACCGAAGCATTGTGTTTGACCGCCACCGGCAGGACTCCGTCGTATCTGTCTTTTTCGGCGGACAGGGAATTGAGCAGCAGCCACGGAGCGCCGTCGGGTTCGAGTCCGTTTTCCGGCGGCGGGCCGCTTCGTTTGGCCGAGATTTTCGCCGCGGCTTCCGAGAGCAGAGACGGGTTCGCCGAATCGACGCACAGAGGTTTGTCCGTCGCGCCCGCCACGATATCAATCAGCCAGTCGAGATTCGCTCTTTCCTCGTCCGGCCTAGTGCCGCCGTTCACGTCGATAAGCGAAGCGCCTGCGGACGCCTGCGCGATTGCCTCCGCTTTTATCGCTTCGGCGTCTCTCTTCTCTATAGCCTCGCGGATGTTTTTCCTTGTGGCGTTTATTCTTTCCGCTATGGTTATGAACAAAACGAGGCGGCTCCTTTGCGGGCTCGGAAAAACGCTTCCGGGCAAGTTTCAGTATTCTATTTTATTACATATACAGTGTCAATAAATTCACGCGCGTGAACTTGAAAAATCCGAAAAATGACGGAGTCAATAACCGCATTGCAGTCGATGTAAAAGAGAGTCTGTTTTCTATTTTGTTTTTCTGAACAGGGTTGCCGCGACGGCTTCTCGGCCGGCTCCGGGTGTTTCCGGCCTGACGGTTATTGAGATAGATGCGGACGACAGGTTTCCGGCGCGGTCTCTGATAGAAGCTTCGATTACGAGTTCAGCGCTGGAAGAAATCTGCCACAAGTCCTCGACGAGGAAACTGCGTCCGCCCGCCCTAGCCCCGCCGGAAGCGGGAGCGGAAAGAGGAACCGTGCGCGTCACCGCGCCTGTGGCGGCGTTGATTGCGGACGCCGTTTCGTCTCCCGCGTTAATGACGACGACTTCGCCGTCCGCGTCGAAAATGGATGAAGGCAGGGAACCGGTCGATATGGTGGTCGCGGCGCCAGTGGACACGTTCATGGAGCGGACGTCGCCCTCGGCGCGGCGCGGGGCGAAAGCCTTGTTCGAGGCGGTCGCCAGCGCCAACCCGCGCGGCGACTGCGGTCCGATGTCTGCGGCGGCCAGTTCCGCTCCCGCCGCGCCGACCCTGAATAGCCTGTAAACCACGTTCCACGCGGTGTACAGAACGTCGCCGGCTATTGTGGGCCAAGCCCTCAGATGTATCGGCGTCGCGCTTACGGGAATCGGTGAAAGCAGCGTCCCTGAGGCGGGACTATAAACACCGATTTCAAGGCGGCTGTCATAGGCGATGTAAAGGCGGCTGTTCGCGGGATTATAGGAAAGCGCGGTCGGATCGTCGGGCAGAACTACTGTCCCCGCCGCCGCGCCGGTGGCGGCGTTGTATATACGGAGCGTCGCCGAGCCTGACACTGCCGCAAAGATTAGGTTCCGTTCGGGAGCCGCCGCCGCCGCCGTCACCGCCCCCGGCGCGGATATCTTAACTGCTTCGGCGTCCGCAGACGGAACTGCCCATATATAAGAACAGAGAGTATCCCAGAAAAGAACCGGGAAATCCGACCCAGTGACAGATGCCCGCAGGTTCGAGCCGCCGCCGCATCTGTCGATTGTCCAAACGCGGTCAGGAATGTCGAAGCCGGTCGAATCAAATCGTGTAACGGACGTCCGGTACAGCGGATTGCTATTGCCCGCGTCCGTCCTTGATGTCGCCGCGTTTGCTACAGCATCCCGCCCGAACAAGTCCGTTATGCTTAATTCTCTTTCCATAAGAGTGAATTTCACTTCAAGGTCGGCGGGGTTAGCTCCTGAGCGGTCATCCGAATATGACACCGACACGATCGAAGGCGGCTGGGAGGTAAACCATGAGGAGCCGTTATCCGGGGCGGTTATCTGGATGGCAGGCGGGACTGTGTCGATGGTCAGGGGGACATGAGTATTCGTCGTTGCGGTGTCCGCGCCGCCGGAGCCGGAGCACGCGAGGTATATCACCCTCGCGCCGTCCGAGAGGCCGGACACGGAGCATGACTGCGAAGTTGTTCCTGAGCCGGAACAGTTGGAAGACATCGCCGAATACGCCGAATCCGTCAAAGCCCACCGGCATGAGGCGGATATATTGGTGTTGAAAGTCAAGTTGAAAGAGCCAGAGTTGTGGAAACCGTTTTTTGCCGGCGACCAGTTGCTCTGCGTTGGGGCTGAAGTCGGAGTGGGAATAGGCGCGACCGCTCCGCCGCCACCCCCTCCTCCGCCGCAGCCGGAAATGGCTGAAGCCGAAATGAACGCGGCAAACGCCAGCGCGGCAACTTTTGCCGGGTTCCTTCGCCGATGGTTTGCGCTTTTATGTTTTCGTTTGGAAAGTGTCATTTCCACGTAGATGTCTTTTGCGGCGGTTCCGGGTTCAAGCCCGGATAACCGGTCGGGTGTCAACATGCATCAGAAACCCGGAGGCGGCGGCGCGACTGCCTGCTTCAAGGTTATTGAGAACGGGGTCGCGGAGACAGAGCCGCTGACGGCCCTGACTGTGGCAGTTCCGGGAATCGTGCCCGCCTCGAACCTGACCTCCGCCCTGCCGCCTTCCGTGAGAGCCGTCGTCTCTATCCAGCCGAGCGTCGTCGAGAACGTCACCGTCGTTCCGTCTTTGATAAGGTTGAACGCCGAGTCCCGGACTGTCGCATAGACAACTGTTTCATCCTCATCGTCGGCGGTGAGAGTCGCGCTGTCCGCTGAAATAACCACATATGCGGCAACGCTGGTATATCTGAGAAACGTGTTGGGGTCCTGAACTTTTATGAACCGCCAGCCCTCTTCCTCGCGCCTGAAAAAGAACACCGCGCTCTGCGCATATCCGGTAGTCGAGCTGTTAGCGTCCCAGTTAAAGGAGACCTGCCCGTTGTCTCCTGAAACAGTCGTCGCAGAAACCTGATATCTCAGATAGATAGAAGATTCAGCTATGAATTTGTTGTCAAGCGAGGCTTCTAGGGAACTGGAGTCCTCGACGCCCTGATAGTCCGACGTGAAAGTGTCGGAAGTCAGCTCCATGAATCCTGACGAATTTTTATCGATATAAGCTTGGATAAGCCTGCGGAAGATATCGAGCAGCTCCTCTTCTCTCGTGAGAGGGGAGTATTGGATTTCGAGCGACTGGAAAGCCTCGTCGGAAAGATTGCCTGCGGCGTCCACCGCGCGCGCTTGGGCAAGGTACGATTCCGAAGACGGGTTGAAGGCAAGGCTCCAAGAGGAAGTTCCCTCGGCCGGACGCCAAGAGGCCCCGTCGTCCAGCGAGACCTCGACGCGCGCCAGAGAACATGCCCCTGCTGTGGCCGCGCCCCGGATCGCTATCTTGCCGCTTTCGAGATCGTTTCGATAAATTTTGACAGGCTCGTACACGTCCGTCGCCGGGACGCGGCATACCGTCAGCAGCGAGGCCGACGGCGGCGCTATATCTTTTTCAAATGATATTTCAATTTCTAAAGGCTCGCTTTCCACTCCCGCCGAGTTCGCCGCTTTGACTGAAAGCCTTACCGGCTCGTCAGTCGCCTGAGTGGCGTCCATGTTAAAGGATGCGGACCATGAGGTAGTCCCCGTCACCGTCAGCGGAGTCCCGTTCCGAGCCGCGCTCACGCCGGTTATAGTCCCGCAAGGCGTGGAGGCTTTTCCTGATATGGCATAAGAGCGGCTCGCGCAGTTCGTCAGCGTTATCTCGCGTGAGTCGCCGGAAGAAACCGTTGCGCCGTCGAACACGACGTCCGTGAGAGTTGGCGGGGCCAGCGGGTCCTGTTCCACCGTATATTCGAGATCGAAGTCGTAAGGCTCGCTTTCGTTTCCTCTTGAATCTTTTGCTGTTATTCGGAAAGACGCGGAGCCGCCTTGAGATGAAACCGAATGAGACGCGCTCCAGTCCGAAGTTCCGGTCGCCCTTAACGGAGTTCCGTTCTGCGTTATGGACACCGAGCTTACAGAGCCGCAGCGCGCCGTGGCTTTTCCGGCGATGGCGAACAGTTGCGAGTCGCAGCCCGAGATGGTCGCGTTGAGCGCCGCGCCTTGCTGCGCGGCCCTTCCGCCGTATGTCACGTCTTTTATCGTCGGCGGGGTCGTCATGCTTTCGTGCAATTGCAGTTGCGATGTGAATGTAAATGCTGTTTTGTTGCCGAAGCTGTCCGTCGCCGAAATCTCCACCGTCTTAGGCTCTGCGTCCGCAAGGTTGAGGGTCACCTGTTGGGAGCCTGTCTGGCCTTCGGCTAGCGCGCTGAAAGTTTTCGTTTCAGTCCCCACTTTTACAGCTGAAGAAGCGACGTAACCGCATTCGGCGGAAACTTTCCAAGTTACAATTTTCTGAGCGGACGCCGAGCATTCGGCGCTTTCGATGGTCATCGCCGCGCCTTCCGACGCCGCCGCTCCCCCCGCCGTGACTTCGCTTATGACAGGCGGCGTCTCGCATTGCGTCACTTTGAACGCCGCTGTCGTTGCGCGCGTTATCACGATTGTCTCATAATACGCCGCTTCCGTCTGAGGCTCCGCCGAAAACACCAGAAGACCCGTTTCATCAACAATGCTCTTCTCGTCTTTGACTTCCCGGCAGGTCCCGTTGTCGCATACGCCGCAGCACTCGTCGTCCGACGCGCATGCCTGTCCGGGTTCGAGACACCGCAGAAACGCCACTGCAGAGTTGGAAGATAAGCTGATTGTAATGTATTCCTCCGACTCACCGGAAGAGCCTTCGATTATGGTAGCCTGCTGAGCCTGCGCCGCCGCTTCTCCGCCTGAAAATGAAGCCGAGCCGGAGGAGGATATCACGATGAGCGTATATCCGTCATCGGTCTCGATCGCTTCGACCGTCGTCAGCCCGGCTTTGATGGTCGCCTGCGAAATCTTTTTCTCTTTGCACGAATAAGCGTCGTTTGAGATGTCGAAAGCGGAGCGCATTTCCGCTGTTTCAGGCTCCGGCTGGTCATGTTTGAAAAGAGCGCGGGTGTTCTGCTGGATGGCGGAAGGATTCATGGGGGCAGACGCCGAGCGCACCGTCATCGCTCCGGAGAACACGTCCACGCACGAGCTTTTGTCCGCCGGGTTCGCCTCGATGAAGAAAGCCCCTTCGCGGGTGTCCGCCGCCCCGCCGGGAGTTTCGATGATATAGCGTTCCAGCAACTCCGCCGGCTGAACGCTTATCCACAGCCCGCCGGTTTCCACAGAAAGAACCCTGCTGGGTTTTCCGTCGGATTCCGCCATGACTTCGTAGGAGATGGACGCGAGCGGGGAGATTTTGACGAAACCGCCTTCGTGGAAGTTAATCAGGACGGAGGATCTTTCGCCCGCGCGGACGCGGGTTCCGGGAGCCACTGCCGCGCCCGCGACGGCCTTTTCCCACAGCGCCATGCCGGGTTTGAGCAGACGCGCCTCTCCGTTGACCGAGGCCAAAACCGGGTCCGGCAGTTGCTGCGCCGACGCCCCTGACGTGAGAAATATCACAGCCGCGCTCACAAAAACACACATGAAAAATCTGTTCTTCGTCATCTTCCGCCGCCTATGGCAAAGGGACATCCGCACAAAACAACCGCGCAACTCGCGCCGCCGCCCGGCCGCTCGGCCCGCGACATCGTCTCAAGTTTGCGTTATCGCATCGAAATAAACCGGGGTTGCGCGGGCGGCCCGGACTCTACCGAACCGCCCGCCGTCCCAGTAGAAACTTTACTTCTTAACCTTTATCGTCAACTGCGCGGACACAGTGACAGTCTCCGTCGACGTCGAGGTGATCTCCAGAGAGAGCGCGCCGTTCGAGTCCGTCGTCGCGGATATCTCCGGCGACCCGTTGCTCACGAAGGTGGCGGAGCCGGAAAGATTGAGTTTCACGTTGACTTCCCCTTTGAAAGGGGAGCTGTTTCTGAAGAGTTGAACGTTGACCGTGGCGTTCTTGCCCGGCTCGACGACCTGCGGGGAGACTGAAATCTGCAGGTCGTATGTGGCCGCCGCGAACTCCTCTTCGGAGAACCCGGAGCGTCCGGCGTCATACTCGTTCGCCGGGATAGCCGAAGGGGCCGAGGGGTTCTGATTCGGGGCGACGGTCGAGCGCTGCCTCGCGCCGACCATTACCGCCTGATCCGGGTTCGCCGAGCTGGAAACAGCGACCGCTCCCTCGAAAACGTCGAACGTGCTGTCCGATGTCTGGGCCACTTCCGAGGAGAAGAACGTGCCGCGCACGCCTGCCACCGCGGTCGGGGTCTTTATGCTGAAATCGGACTGTTCGTTGAGCTTATTCACTCTGCTCCACGTCTTGCCGGATCCCATGTCGATGTTGGTCTTGCTTGCGGCTCCGGTCTTGTCGAGCTTGTCCATCTTCATCGTCGCCAGCGGCCCGACCTTCACCATGGTTCCGTCATCCATGCGGATGATTGCCGTCGAGCCGGCGTCTGTTTTAAGTTCATCGCCTTCTTTCAGTTCCATTCTCACAGCAGCCGGAGCCCAGTCTTTCTGCCCGGACTGTTTCACGCTCACTGTTCCCTTCACGTTCGCGATGGACGCCACTCTCTGTTTCTGCGCATACCCCGCCGTATATGTCATCGCCAGAGCCGCCGTAAGAGCTATCGCCGCCGCCCATGCCAATACTGTCCTGATATTCATGTTGTTGCCTCCTTTTCCCTGCCGAATTTTTGCGCGCCTCATTGCGCGCCTTTCCCTTTCGATGCGATTTGTTCGGATGTCCCCTCCTCTCATTGTTTTCGCCTGTCTCTCCGGGCGCGTTCCGTCTATCTGAAAAAACTGTACGTCAGTTCGAAAGCCGTCGCGTCGTAGTCCCTGTAGTTGTGCCTCTGGCACTGAACCCTTACTTCCCAGTCGTTTATGATGTCAACTTTGTGGAAACCGAGCTTGAATGTGCTCCTCGCGTTAGCTGGAGTGTTATAGTAGCGCCCGAATCCGGTCGAAAGTTCCACCCACGGAGCTATTTCATAGTTGAGACTCAAGTCCGACTGTCTTGTCACCGACTGTCTGTCGAGATACCACCTCTCGCGCTGGGTCCGCGTTTCCGCGCTGAGCTTCTCGTTGATATTCGTCCTCACGGACACCGAATGTTTCTGTCTGAACGACAGGTCGGTCGTCGTTTTCCTTTTTCTTCGCTCGAACGAGGCGTCCACTCTGCTTGTGCCCAGTTTGTCGACTATCCTTATCTCGCGCGTATCCTGTATCCGCATCTGGTCTCTAATGGTTTTCTCGAAGTTGCGCCTTACAGTCACGTTCATTCTGCTCCGGCTTTTCAGCGGGCTGAACTTGAAGCTCGAAGGATAGATGTAAGTCTGTCTTCCGGCATGGTTCCTGACCCTCACTCCGGCTCCGCCCACCGCGTTCGAGCCTATCCGCGTGTTGTACATCGTGGATGTTTCGTTGCGCCCCCGCGTGAAATAAGATGTTTCCGAATAGAAGTCCGACCCCGTCCTCTCGTGCGTCGTTTTCCAGCTTGACTTCTTTGTGGTTCGGTCAAGTTCGATGGATCTCGCCGTTGACCCGCTCGACGAGACGCCTATGAAATCGTTGTCGCTGACGGCGAAATCCGCGTTTATCTTCCAGTCCCCGTATTGCGTCGCGGCGTCTACGGCGACGGCGATATTGTCCTGTTTCAAATAGCCGGGCCTAGAGCCGGTGTCCCGCACGCGGACAACGCCCGCTCCGAGCGCCACAGGTTGGAGCGCCTTCAACGCGCGCGGCGCGTCCACCGTCTTTTCCACCCTCGCCCCGGCCACATATCTGGTATATTCGGACGACCTCATCTGCTTCGAAACTTTTCCTGCGGCTCCCATCAGCGTAAAATGATTGCCCACCCGTTTGTAGTCCAGCCCCTGTATCGGATAGCTCCTAAACATATAGCGACCGAACTTCGGCTCAACGTCGTATGCCGATATTTTTATTTTGTTCTTTGAAAATCCCAGTTCGAGCCTTTTCAACTCGCCCTGTTTCAACGTAGGATCGGACGTCTGCGATGTCCTCATGACGCCCGTGAAGTCATATCCGTTTTTCATCAGTCCGACGAACCGTACATTCAGGTTGTTGTATGCCTCTTCCTTGTCGTCGTGAAAACTTAGCGTCTTGTCTCCCGACACGTACGCCGACAGGATGCGCGTCTGGTTTTCGTATGTGTACGCAAGAAAAGGAACGGTGGTCTTGAATTCTTCAGCCGCCGTTTCTGGTTCAGGCTCCGAAACTTGAAGGAGGGCCGCCAGCCTTTCCGAAGGGGGCGTGGAGATAATCGTCGCATCGGCGGAGAGAACGCCCGAAGGCTCGTCCCAGTTGACGTTCAGCCCCAGCGCCTCGAAGAGCGTTTTCGCGGGCACGAAAACTATGCCGGAGTCCCGGAACGCCGCTGCGTCCGCGGCGACCCTTTTTCCGGCGTAAGTCGCGAACACCCCGCCGATTTCGAATGTGACGTCTCTTCCCATTGCGGTCAATGTCAAACACTCCCTGTCGCCGCAAGGCGACAGCGCGAGAGTCGCGCCGAGCGCGCCCAGAACGCTCTCGTCCAGCGGCGCGAAAAGAGTCAGGCTCCTCACAATAGGAGTCTCGTCCGTGGGCAACGCCATGCCGTTGACAACAATCTTCGGCTCAGGCGCGGAAACCTGCGCCCGGGACTCCCCTGCCGAGAACGCCGCCAGCGCTATCGCCGCCGCCAGCGCCGCCGCTTTGAGAATGGACCGTCTCTTCGCTCGTGGTTTTTTCGCGATGGCTTTTCTTATGGTTGTATTATTAAGCTGCATGCCTCCGCGGCCTTGATCGCGTATCCCTTCCACGGGCTTAATGGAACTCCGATCTGGTGTCGCTCATACCCTCCGGTGACATTGTTGAACTCGAATATGAATGGCGCGATCCAGCCGCGCTCCACCGCCTCTTCCGCGCTCACGCTTTCCCCGCTCCGCTCGAACCGCATCCTCTCTCCGTCCACATCGACAGACTCATACGGGTTTCCTATCAGGTTCCATCCCTGCGTCAGCGGTATCTCCACCGCCGCGCCCTCTTCGAGCTTCTTCCCGGTGAACTCTATGTCTCTCTCGTCTTCGAGGTACGCCCAATACCCGATACCCGCCTGTATGTCCACCTTCTGCTCGTGGTCGGGGTCGTAGAACTCCCGGTCGAAATACTGGAACACCTGAATGTCTCGGATATGGTCTGCGAGTTGGAATCGGACATCCGACGGATCCGGCTCCAGCGGGACCGAGAACATCGTCCAGCCGCGCGGGAACCGCTTCGTCAGCCGCGCCGCCGCCAAATCCGCCATCTTGCGCGCCGTCAGCGTGAACTGTCTGGCGCTCCCGGTCTCAAAATAGCTGTATGTGTTCTGAAGTTTCGGGTCGAACTCCGACCCGGTCAATTCGTCCTTGATGGTGAACTTGTAGTTGTCCGGCAGGTTTTCCACTTCGGGCACGGTTAGGGCGACGTTCCTGCCGGGGTCGCTTATCTCCACGACAAAGTTCCATGTCTTCGTCTGGTTGACTACTAGGTTCGGCCTGACGTCCATAGCCAGCCTTGCGTCCTGTCCGTCCGCCGGGTCGCTCTCTCCGCGGAACGAAAGCGCGACGTACGGCTTCACCACCGGCGGCTCTCCGGAGTCGGCGGGGTCGAACCCGTCCGCTGCTCCGAGCAGAACCGCCGCCACGTTGTCCGCGTCCGTCAATCCTTCCGTCTCGGCGGCCAGCCTCATCTTCCATTCGTACGCCGGTCTCACTATGCGGGCCAACCCCATCGGAAGCCCCGCTCCGGGATCGAACAACAGGTGGCAGTCCCTGAACGTCTGGATGAAATACCCCTTATTCGGAACAAGCCCGTCCTCAGGCCCCCGCCCCACATATCCGCTCTGCGAATATTCGTATATTCTGCTGTCTATCCATCCGGCGGTTATCGCGTCCGCCATCGTTTTCGTTTCCTGTCCGGGCGCTCCCTTGTTTATCATCACCTGAACCCGGCCCCACTCGTAATTGTCCAGACTTGTTCCGCGCTGCTTGAACGGCGAGCCTATCTGGTTCCATCCCTGTCGGATTTGCATCTCGACCGTTGCGGAAGTGTTTGTCGTGTATGCGTTCACGGAATAGCTTATCGGCGCGTCGTAAGGCTTCACCCAGAAGCCCATTCCCGCGTTGCTGATGGAGATATTGTTTATCTTGTATTTCAACAGGTCGGGGTCGGTCGGAGCCGTGGGATCCCACCTTTGAACCTCGTAGCGTCCGCCGCCGAGGAAAGTCCTCGGATCGCTTTCGGTAGGCGTTCCGGGAAGCGCAACCATCGTCCAAGTCCCCGCCGGAATCGTCCCGGTCAGCGCCGTCAGGTTGGTCAGGCTTATCGTCCGCCTCGCTTCGCTGGTCGTGTTGAACGGCGCGCGGTCCGACGCCGTAAGTCTCAGGGTGTAAACGCCCGACAGTCCGGTGGTGTCCCATGTCGCAAGCGTGCCGTTCGCGGCGGCTGACCCTATCGCGCTTGTCCCCGTCGATATCGTTCTCCAAACCGTCGGATTCTCTCCCGCTCCGTATTCGAGCGTGTAGCTCTGCATGTGGTTGAGCGTATCATACGCCCTGCCCTGCACGGCCACATTCGGCCCCACCACGTTGTCGCTCATCGATATCGTCACAACAGGGGCTTGCTCGTCGTTGTGAACCGTCAACGTTTGCGCCGCCGTGTTGCTCATCCAGTCCATCGCCGTAATCTGCACCTGATTTGCTCCGGCGAACAGAAGAACATTCTTGTTGAAGCTGCCCGACGGGCCGACCGGCACGCTTTCGACGTACTGCTGTCCCGACAGCGGCCCAATCACGTTCACCGTCGCCGTCACTCCGGGAGCGGTCACTCCTTGAAACGCCAGCAGCCCGGCGGACGTCTCTTGCCCTTCCATAGGCGACGTTATCGTCAGCGACGGCGGCACGGTGTTCACCATGTCCCCGCTGGAAACCGACGCCGGACCGGCATAGCTAAGAGAGTTGTATTCCGAATCGTATGCCCCTCCGGGAAGTCCCGGAGCAGGCCCTATCGTTTCCAGCGTTATCGAAAAAGCGGCGGTGGCCCCGTGCGTCGCCCCCGCGCCGTTTACCCTCATCGTGAATGTCGCCCCGCTTCCGGGAGCCACGCTTATCCCCGACGTCGCCGTGTCCCCGGCCACGCTCGCCACGCTCGTTCCGCTGTTTCTCCACGCCAGCCCGGACACGAACGGCGAGGCGTCGTCAACCTCCACGCTCCACGTCACTCCGGGATACATCGCGGCGTTGCTCATCGCGCTGACGTTCACGCGGACGGCTCCCGCCGCGTTGCCGTTGTTGACAATCGAGAAAGTGTACGCGGCAGGCTGGCCGCCCTCTATCTTCAGCGGCACGGCGGTCGGCGTAAATGGATTTTCCCTGAATCCGTATATCGGCTGAACAGTTGACGGCGCGGGCGCGTTCGATTCTGCTTCCCCGCCCGGCAGGCTCACGGTGTATATCCGGGCCACAGGATGGTTTATCGCCGTTCCGGCGGGCGTCGGCATTGCCGCAAACGCCGCAGGCGAGCTAAAAACAACCATTGAGGCGCATAGCGCCGCCACAAGAACCGCCGCAGCGGGGCTTGTCGTCTGTTTTCTGATCCTGCTTAAAATCATCTCTTCCGTTCCATGCGCGTCAGTCTATCGACGCCTCATATTGAATCGTCCGGCCAGTCTCTCCGGCGGCGATGTCGCCTATGTCGCAGGTTATTGTCCGCGCGACGCCGTTATATTCGCATTCGTCAGCGTCCGCCGCGTCCGTCATCGCCCCGAACTTGGATGTCGTTATTGTGCCGGGCCTGTAAGTAGTCTGAGCCGGCAGAGAGTCCACAATCGACACGCCGAGCGCGGACGACGCCCCGGCGTTGCCGTATGTTATCGTATATGTTATCCTTGCGCCCGGCACGGCCGCCGACGCGCCACCGCCGAGGGCCTGATACTGCGCGGGCGACGTCACCGCCGCCGCCTTCACCACCGATATCGTCGCTCCGTTCACCGTGGTGGTCATCAGTTCGGCGGTTCCGGGCAGCCCCGCCGTCCTCTGTGCCACCGCCAGCCCTCCGTATCCGTTTCCGTTGTAGCCGACGTACATCGACGCAGGCGAAGACAATGTCTGCATCTGCAGAGACGCGGTCATCGTCGCTCCGTCCGTCGCGTCGGGCGCGCTTGTTATCCGTATCGTGTATGTCGCCCTCTGCGCCGGGCCGAGCGCCGCCACCACATAGTCGCCCCCTGCCGCCGCGGCCGCCGTCCCGCTATTGGCCCACGTCAGGCCGGACACGAACGGCTCGTTGTCGTCGATTTGCGCCGACCACTGGGCGGTCGTCCCCGCGCCCGCGCCGTAACTCCTCGCGCCCAACTCCACCCTTATCGAGTCCGCCGCCGTGTCGTTTGAATAGTTTTCAAACGAGAACGTGTAATCAGCCGTCGTTCCGGCGGGCGCTGTCAGGTCGGGCGTTTCATAGTCAAGCTGAACGCCGTATATTGACACGACCGAAGTGGCCGCCTGCGCCGTGGTGTACGCTAGATTATCCGCGTTTATGCTCGCGTTGTCCGCGCTGATTTTTCCTGTCGTCGTGATAATCGTCCCGCCGGGCGTAGGCTGCGCAAAGGCCGCCCCGCAGAGGAGCGCCGCGCACATCGCCATTATTGCGGCTCTTTTGTTTCTCATAAGCATAATAAGACTGACTTTCTCTATTTTAGCATTAATGGTTAATCGGGTAAATAATTATATATATATATAAATGTGATTGGCGTCACGCCGTTCGGCTACTTGATTACCGCTCTGAACACCACCGCGCCCGTCGCCCCGGCGGCAATATCGGATATCTCGCACACGATTTCTTCCGCCACGACATCGCAGGAATCGACCCCGACTGCCGGGTCTTGAATAGTTTCAACATTATTGAGGACCAGTTTCAGCGAGCCGGTGGCGAACCTGTCGAACTCCAGTTCGGAGGGCAGAGGGCCGTCAGTGGAAACCACCGCGTTGATGGCCGCCTCGCCCCTGTTCTCGAATTCGAGCCTGTAGGTTATCCTCGCGCCGGGGACAGCGTCCTGAGGCCCGCCCGAATGTCCCGCCGGAGCCTCAATCTCCGCTATCGCGTTGTCCAGTATGAACGCCGCCTCGATGCCCGACACGAAACCGCCTTCGAGCGAAATCCCGCCCCCGCCGGTCATCGTTCCGGCTCCCGCCGACTGCCCCACGCTGTACAGAACCCTGTATGTCGAATCCTCCACAACCCCCGCCGACCCGCCGGACGTCAGCGAGTCCGACATTATCTTGTACGGCCCGCCCTCCTTGATCTGCCCGGCGAACAGAACCGCCCCCGATGTCAGCAGAACCGCCGCCAAAGCAGCCGCAACTATCAGGGACGCTTTCTTTTTAAGGAGTTCGATTCTCATGTCTTAATGGTACCTTCCGGGCAAATTTTCGTCAAGCCGAACCCCGTTCTTGCTCCATGCGCGCGTTCCTTTTTGCCTCCTTTCACGCCCCGCGCGCCGCCCCTACCACGAACTGTGCGAACTATGAGACCCGTGCGTGTTCGCGTTTGAGTGAATATTTATAGCCGCAATGCTCGCATGCACATTTGACGCGACAGCGCTGGAATGTGATGTGATGTGGGCATGTCTGTTGAGAGCTGGCGTTGTTGTAGTATTATTATGGTTTCTGTGCATATCAACCGCCCCGGCGTTTGCGTGCGCATTTATGTTTGTGTGAACCGATACCGCCGAAGCATTATTGTGAGTGAAAACCGCCGGAGAGTTCGTATGAACGCTAACAGCATTGTTGGCATGCCCCTTCCATGCTGTGTGTTTTCCTTGAGCCCCGCTATTGTGCGCGCTTCCTTTTACGACCGACTGGTTAACGTGGGAGCCGATCTCGTTTATTGCGGCTTTGTTTGCGTGCGTATTGACCACCGCCGCGCTAGTGTGCACATTCACATTGCTATGCGCGTTAACCGCCGCAGAGCTAACATGCGTATTCACATTTGAATGAGCGGTCGTCGCAGATCTGTTTGAATGAGCGTTAGCGTTTACATGCTGATTTATAGCCGCCACGTTAATATGATATGCTTCAGCTACTCTGTTAGCATGGTTGTTCCAGCTTACATGAAGGCTCTCGTGGTCAGATCTAACTTTGTCTGGGAAAGTCATCATTCCCAGTGCCGCCAATAACAACCCGCCTTTCATAACTGACGACGAGGTTATTTTTGCTTCTTCGCTGTTAAAATAATCCAGAGCGTCCGCCGTGATTCTCGGAATAGAAGTGCTTATAACAGTTTTTTTCGTGTATGTATGTTTTTCGTCTTTTTTCTTCATGCTCCACCTTAGCTAGCCTGAGCTGTTCTCATAAAAGTTCATTTTCGCTTCTACCATGAAGCATGCGAACCATGATTAACATGAGACGAGGAATTGCTGTGAAGATTGACAGCCCCGAGGTTTCTATGTCCGCTATAAGCTGTCCTGCTAGCGTGTGAATTGGCGTTAGCGTGTTGATCCTGAGCCGCGCTGCTCGTGTGTGCCGCCGCGCTGGCATGAACATCGACTGCCGTTGCGTTGCTGTGATTATTAACTGAAACATGCCTTGAAATCGCGGCTACGCTGGTGTGAGTGTTCGTGCCAGCAGCGTTGACGTGGCTAGATTCGTTTGTGTTTGAGTGGGCTGTCCATGCCGTGTGTTTGCCCTGAGAACCATTGTTGTGTGCGCTCCCTTTGGCGACGTTTTGATTGGCATGACTCGCAGCGACATTCGTGTGCGCCGCGCTTGAGTGCGTGGATACGGCAGCCCGGTTTGTGTGGTTGTTCAAGTTCACATGCTGATTCACTGCCGCCGTGCTCGAATGAGTGTTCACGTTTGAATGTGCGTTTATCGCCCCCAGATTGACATGCGATGAACTGTTCATATGCATATTGATCGCGCCTGCGTTCGTATGCCCATTCACCGCTTCTTGGTTTGAGTGAATATTGATATTGCTGTGATTGCTTGCATGGAATCCGTTTGCGGGCTCTACTAAAATTCCCAACACAACTAATAAAGATGCCCCTGTTAAAATACCTCGCGCGCTAATTTTTGCTTCCTCTCTCTTGAAATAAGCTATCGAGTCGCTTGCAACCACGGGCAGGTTGCTTTTCTTTATGATATCTAACAAATATAAATTGTTTTCTTCTTTTTTTTCCATTTGAATCCTTTTGTCTTATTAAACCTTTTCAAAGAATTTCTAGCGACCAAAAAACTCACCAAGACGCATGAGAATCGTGGCTTGTATGCGTGGCTGCATGCGCATGGTTATTTATCCCTGTGACATTTGTATGGGCGGTGAACCCCGCCGCCGAAGCGTGATTGTTTACGCTTATATGCGTATCTACAACAGGAGCATTAACATGCGCGTTGACGTTTGAATGGGAATCAATTCCGGCCGCGCTGGTGTGGATGTTAACGTTGTCGTGGTTGTTCAGTCCGGCAACACTGGTATGAACGGAAGATGCCGCAGCGTTCGCGTGCGACGCTGCCACGTTCGCGTGTCCTTTCCACGCCGTGTGTTTTCCCTGCGTCCCGTTGTTGTGAACATTGCTTTTCACAACCGCCTGATTTACCGCAGGCTTGACCGTCACGTTGGTTGCAGCCGCGCTTGCGTGATTCGACATATTATCGTTGTTGGCATGGTTGTTGGCATTCGCATGGGCGTTAATACCCGGTTTGCTTGCATGATTCGCCAAACTGTGATGTCCCGTCGCCGCTGTTGTGTTTGCGTGAGAACCTGCATTAGTATGCAAATCCAACGTTGCGACGCTTGAATGCGTATTCACAGCAGATTGGTTCGTATGAACAGCAAAACTAGCATGATAGCTCAAGTGATGCGCAGGAGTAACGGGAGCAGCGGCGATGCCTAATGCGATGACGGCGAGCGCGCCCGTCATAAGCCCCCGGCTGGAAATCTTCGCCTCTTCACTGGAGAAATACTGAAGCACGTCGCCCGCAGCCGCAGGGAGCGCCGCCCGCGCTACCGCTTCTCTCTTGTCCGTTTTTGCTTTTTCTTTCATAGCTTCTTTTCTCAAGTCATCCCGCGCGCCCCATCGCTACTGACACGGGCAACACATGATTTTCAACGATGTAAAATCCTCAAAAGCCGAGTTGAAATATAGGCTAGCGCCGTCGTGCTTGCCTATGCCCATAGCTATGTCCGTATCCGCGTTAATAACCGCCGCGCAACAGAATCCCGCCGCGCATGTGGTATCCTGCGCCGTCCCTGTCAGCGTGGTGACGGACGAAAAATAGCAGTTCGTTTGCGACTTGTCCAGAGACCACGTCGTCGATGCTGATCCGTCATAGTTTGAACCGGTAAGCCCTGTCCCTCGCGTTAATGTGTTAAGCGTGGTAGTGTATGTCACCCTTTTGCTGGCCGGTGTAAACGCTACTGTCGTCCTCCCCCCGGCTGCAAACTGTACGGTGTCGTTGTTTGTCGAAGCTGAGAACTGCGTTGTGGGCGTTGTGTCAGCAATATTCTTAAAAATGTACTGCGACGAGCCAGCATCGGTATTTGTCAGTGTGACAGTTCCGCCAGCGCCAAGCGTGATGCTTCCGCCGCCGCTCATGCCGGTTCCCGCAGTTATGGTTACAGTTGTGTTTCCTTGCACAGCCGTTCCTGCGGTTGTGCCGTAGGAAACCGCCCACGTCGTCGCCGCCGAGCCATCATAGTTCGAGCCGGTCAATCCCGTGCCGCGCGTCAATGTCGCGTGCGTGTGGCCTGACGTTGAGAATGAAGAGGCATGATTGCCGTCAAGCAGGTCCGCATTTAAGTTTGTAACCACCGTGGTCGAAGCCAGCGTCAACGGCGCTGTTCCTGTCGCTATCGTGGATATCAACCTCGTGCCCTGCACCGTGCTGGAGCCGGTTATCGCTCCCGTCACACCAAGTGTGCCGCCTAACGTCGTGGCGCCTGATATGTTCGCCGTGCCTGACACGTTCAACGCGTATGTTCCGGGGGCCACGGCAACGCCAAGCCTGCTGTTAGTGTTATCCCAATATAGGCCACCCGACGACACCGTGCTTGCCGAGTTCCAGTATGCCACCCTATCCGCAGTTCCCGACCCTGACATCATCCCGGCGTGAGCGTGGTTGCCTTCGGCGACTGTTCCCGCCGTCGTCCCGAAATCTACCGCCCACGTCGTTCCGGCAGTTCCGGCATAATTCGACCCTGTCAGGCCCGTTCCGCGCGTGAGAGTCGCCAAGCTGGTTGTATACGTGACTCTTCTGTTGACGTTGTCGAATGACACGCTCGTGAGGCCGCCCCCGGCAAACTGCAACGACCCCGTCAGCCCGGACGAAGAGAACTGAGTTGTTCCCGCCGAATCCGCCACGCTCCCGAACAACGCCAGCGGAGACCCTCCCAAATATATCCCTCCCGCCAGATACAAATAGCGCCATTCCAGCGTGTCCGCTCCGAGGTCGTACAAGTTGGTCAGCCTCGGCTTCATATGATACGCGTCCACGTTTCTGAACCTTGCCGCCCGGCCGTAAATATTGTTCCATTCAAGATCGGTCGTGCCAAGACTGTAAACGCCGGACACTGTGGGGGTTAGGTTCTGGGTGTTAAGCTGTCCTGTCATCGTGTCCCCGGTCTTCAGGACTTTAGTGTTGTCTGTGGCAGAAATGCCTGTTATCCCTGTGCCGTCTCCCACGAATGCCGCCGCCGTTATCGTCCCTGTCGCCGCAGTGATATCCCCGGACGTGATTATATTTGCGTCAACCGTCAGCGGCCCTGTCATCGTGTCGCCCGTTTTAGCCACTCCGCCAGTCGCCACTATCCCTGTCAATCCGGAGCCGTCTCCAACGAATGCGTCGGCGGTTATGGTCCCTGTCGCCGCAGTGATATCCCCGGACGTGATTATATTTGCGTCAACCGTCAGCGGCCCTGTCATCGTGTCGCC
>Ga0209311_1001190_pt1 | contig 21571 bp, 13 predicted proteins | sample AD_UKC045_MetaG_FD_184417 | JGI IMG/M metagenome (GOLD analysis project Ga0209311, IMG submission 184417) | Active sludge microbial communities of municipal wastewater-treating anaerobic digesters from USA - AD_UKC045_MetaG (SPAdes) (version 2) | ecosystem: Engineered > Bioreactor > Anaerobic >... | reverse complement strand
TGGAAGAGATTGGTCAAATCCGTTCCTTTGAGAACTGGATTGGGTATTTCGTGCCATACACCCAAAATGCTGAAATTGCTTTGTCACGCTTGATCCCGGGCACTTTGTCGAAGTATCTGGACTATGTCCACACTATCAAAACCCGCACCTGGGGTACCTGCAGATATGCTCCGGAACTGGGCAGTCCCTGGATCGCTGCACCTGAAAAATATACCTTTTCGGAAGGAGACATGGTGATATTGCTCCTGATACCTCATGCACCTGATGAGATGTACTGGAGTAATGATGGAGTAGATACCAAGCCGGTAATCCGACCCCATGCCACTGCCTTCACTTATGAGGAAAAGCTGGATTACACCTCTGTTTTTATCGAATTTAATCCTGAAGATATGCCCGATGAAGTGGGTCTGTATGTGAATGGAGTGTGTATGGGTGCCGCGGTGGTGGATAGCAGCCTGATCGATGTATGCTTCTATAATGAGACGGCTAAAGACGGAGGCGAACTTGAGATTGTCTTCTATTATGAAGGCAAAGGCAAGCAGGCTGCCAAAGGCTGGACAAGCTACAATCCCGATTCTATGGTGTTTGAGAACAGTGGTATCGATGTGAACAACATTGGAGACTATGCCTACATCTCCTTCAAAAGTGGAGCAGGTGACAGCCCGGTTCCGCTTTTCACGAGCTTACAGCTCAATTACCCTAACCCCTTCAACCCCAGCACCAATATTTCCTTCATCCTGAGCAAGGATATGAATGCCCGGCTGGATATCTACAATGTGAGAGGCCAGAGAGTGAAAACCATGCTGAATGCTGCTATAGGAAAAGGGAAACACACCCTTGAATGGAGCGGAAGAGACGAGCATGGACGCCCAGTTTCCTCAGGAATCTACTTCTCCAGGCTCACCACTCCTGAGGGTGTCTTTTCCCAGAAGATGATGTTAATGAAATGATCCAATATATGAAGGCCATAAACACCTGCTCCAGTGCCTGCCTTTCAGGGCAAGCACTGGAGCTGATTTTCAGGAGCTGGATTCATTCAATGGCATTGGCCATGCTAGTTCTATGCAGTACTTTTATCCATGCCACAGTCCTGTCCGTGGCCCTGGACGGTTCTCAACCCTACACCTCTATCCAAACCGCGATCAACGCTTCCGCTCACACAGACACTGTGCTGGTGTATCCAGGCAGATATTACGAGAACGTTTGCTTCAACGGCAGGAACATCACTCTGGCCAGTTTGGAACTAGTCACTGGGAACCGGGATTACGTGTATTCCACCATAATCGACGCAAACCATAATGGTACAGGTATCTTTGTAAATGATTATGAAACAAATATTACCATACAAGGGTTTACTGTGGTTAATGGTACAGGGTACTACAACTCGCAATATGATTGGACTTCTGGTGGAGGAATCGCTATCGGAGGGATGAGCGGTCAGAGATCAGCCAGAATCATCAACTGCCATGTGACTGGAAACCGGGCAGACAATGGAGCTGGCATAGTGTTAAGTGCATTAAACGCTTATTTGAGCGGAGTAAGTATCCATCACAATTCTGGAGGGATTGGTGCCGGGATCTATTTCGCGGGTTCAAATGATCAATACAACACAGTGTTTGACCCCGATAACCGCTGTAGTATCTACAGCAACTACGCAGCTAATGGCAGCGATCTGTATTATTACAATGTGAATTCGGTGCATGTGATTGTGGATACATTTACGGTAGCCAATCCCTGGAATTTCTATGCTTCTGCCGTTCCCCAAAACCCCAACATAAGCAATCCATACATCTTTGATATTCTGAACACCGTGCATCAGGAGGTGAATCACGACCTCTTTGTGGCTCCCTGGGGGGATGACAACCACAGCGGTCACAGTCCTGCTGAGCCAATGCGGAGCATTTTCATGGCCATGTATCGTATCGCCTCTGATAGTGAAAATCCCAAGACTGTGCATGTTGCGAACGGTCATTATTCACCCTCTCTTAATGGGCAATTGTTTCCCATACCCGTCAAAAGCTACACCCGACTGGTTGGAGAATCAAGAGAATCTACAGTGCTGGAGGCAGAATTCAACAGCAATATAGTGTTCGTCTCAGCTCACACTGAAGAATTCCATATACAAGAACTCACCTTGAAGAACGGTGTTACAGGCTTATCCGTGCCATATGCGCAAGATTACCTCTTAAGGTATATTCGAATATCGGGACTGATGGATGTTAGATCCAGCCGTGGTATAAACACCACCAATGCAAGAGGTGAATTACTTATTGTGGGAGTAACTATAGAAAACATCAGCAGCCCACAGATCGTGGGAATCTATGGCGGTTCAATATCAGGAAACCTGGTTGTCAGAGATGTGGAAATGAGAGATTTTGTAGCCAGCGAGCGATTGATGGCATTGGAAATATCTCCCCGGGGCGAAAGTGAAATTCTTGTCGAAAGCTGCAACATCCACGATATCAGCAACCACTCCCCGGATGTGTCGAACACGCTGTTTCAGATTTCTCCGTATGACAGTTACGGCACCCGCTTACGTATCGAGATCAAGAACTCCGCTTTCTATGATAACTACCAGGCAAAGTATTCTCAAATGGCAAACACCAGATCTCTCAACGACACTCTCTTCATCAGCAACTGCACCTTTGCCGGCAACTCAGGAGGCAGCAGCACCATAGCCGTGCAGGGAACCTCGGTGCTCACCAACAACATCTTTCACAACCCGGCCATGAATACCCAGATCTGGATTCCGAACTATATCTCAAGCGGCATCAACAGCCATACTACCCTGCGTTACAACAACATCCTGGGCGGCGCAAGCGGTGTATCCAACTCCACTTCGGTCAATCCGCTCATCTGGGGAGAGGGCAATACAGCCTATGATCCCCTGTTCAGTTATGAGGGCAACCGGCCCTACACTCTGAGCCCCGAATCTCCATTGATAGACAGTGGCTGGCAAGCTGCTTTCTCGGAGCCCGGATTGGACGCGGGAGGCAATGAACGGCTCTGGGACGGTGACGGAGACGGCCTTGCAATAATAGACCAAGGTGCCTATGAATATCAGCCAGTCTATAGTCCAGTCAACCTGAGCGCGGAACTGTGGAACGGCCAGCTTGTCTTAAGCTGGGATATGACAGGTATCCCCAGAGGCCTGACTGGTTATAGAGTATATCGCAACAACAACCCCCATGCCGATATCGAGGGAGCCCAAAGCACCTGGTTCCGGGAACGGATCACCCAGCCGGACACCCTGGTCTATAGAGTGGCGGCTCTGTATGGCAACGTGGAATCCACTCTCAGCGACAGCGTGGTGGTGATCGTGACGGCAGTGGATAATTCCGATGATCTGGCCCCCGGGCTGCCAACTCTGAGCGTGGGCCCCAATCCTTTCACCGATCTGGCTGTGATCCGTTACACCCTTCCCAGGGACGCCAAAGTGGAGCTGAAGATCTACAACCTGCGTGGCCAGTTGGTACGCGTTCTGGACAGCGGCATCAAGACAGCCGGAGAACAGATCCTGGCCTGGGAAGGCTGTGACGACAGGGCTCAACCTTTAACCAGCGGGGTGTATCTGCTGCGCCTGAGCGTGAGTGGCAAGCCTGCAAGACAGATGAAAGCGGTGCTGGTTAAATAGGGCCTGCCAATCCTGAACTGGCAAGATTTAGGTTGACACCTTTGGGCGGGGCGGATAGAATGGCTTTATTGAAAAAAAACCTTATGGAGGCTCTCATGCCAAAAGTTCTGATCGCCACAGAAAAGCCTTTCGCGGCCGAAGCCGTGAGCAAAATCAAGGCTGAACTGGACCAGGCCAAATATGCCTATGAGTTTCTGGAAAACTACACTGAAGCAGCCCAACTGCATGCCGCCGTGGCAGATGCCGAAGCCATGATCATCCGCAGCGACATTGCCGATGAAGCCGTCTTCAATGCAGCCAAAAAGCTCAGGATCGTGGTCCGGGCCGGTGCCGGATATGACAACATCGACCTCAAAGCCGCTACCGCTCATGACGTTGTGGCCATGAACACTCCCGGTCAAAACTCCAATGCCGTGGCCGAACTGGCCATTGGATTGATGATCTATATGGCCAGAGGAAAGTTCAACGGCAAATCCGGCAGCGAGCTGGCTGGCAAGAAACTGGTGCTCTACGGATACGGCTTTGTGGCCCGCTACCTCGCCAAGATGGCCAAGGGCATTGGCATGGAAATCTTTGCCTATGATCCCTACCTCACCAACGAGATCATGACCAAAGACGGAGTGACCCCTCTGGCCAGCGTGGCCGATATCTTCAAGACCGGCGACTTTATTTCCCTGCATATTCCCGCCACAGCTGAGACCAAGAAATCCATCAACTGGGACCTCTTAAGCCTGATGAAAAACAACGCCATCCTTGTCAACACCGCCCGTAAAGAAGTAATCGACGAGGAAGCTCTCGTAAAAGTCCTTGAGGAAAAGAAGAAATTCCGCTACGTGAGCGACGTCGAGCCTGGCAACTCAGCCGAGCTGGCCGAGAAGTTTGCCGATCGCGTCTATTGGACCCCCAAGAAAATGGGCGCCCAGACCGAAGAAGCCAACATAAATGCCGGGGTGGCTTCCGCGCGTCAAATCATCGCCTTTTTTGAAAAGGGAGACAAGACCTACCGGGTCAACTGAGCAGATCTTTGTTCTGAGACAATAAAAAACCCGTCTTTGGACGGGTTTTTTGTCTGTAGCGGAAATCGTCAGGTTCAGTATCTGTAGGGTGCTTTATACCCTGTGAGGATGTCGATAGCGGTTTTATTGTTGATTTCTCTGGCGATGTCCAGAGCGGTTTTGCCATCTTTGTTCACGGCTTTGAGGTCAGATCCAGCCTCCAGAAGCCGGTTTAAAGTATCCCAGCCATACCAGTGGCGCACCGCATACATCAGAGGGGTCCAGCCATTTTTATCCTGAAGCCTGGGATTGGCGCCATTTTCCAGCAGCAATGGTACCCAGGAGCTGTTGCCATATTGGAAAAGCTGTATCAGGGGAGTTTCGCCTTGTTTGTTTTGGTTGTTTACCTTCACGCCTTTCTTGATCAGGTGGCGGATAGTCCAATGGTCTCCACCCATGGCGGCCAGGTTTAACAGATTGTCTCCCAGAGGGGAAAGCACCTCCAGATTACCGCTGTAATCGATCATGGTGACGGCCAGGTAATCAAAGCCTCCCCGCCAATTTGGGTTTCGCACGCTGATCTGGAGAGGGTTCCAGCCATAGCTGTTGACTTCGTCCACGGAAGCTCCGTTTTTGATCATTTCACGCAGATCTGTGCGATATCCCACCAGGGATTCGATGGTCAGGTCAGAGTAATCTGTCGTTTTGGCCTTGGCAATCAGCATCTGATAGGCGTCGTTGTTGAAAATGCGGGATGCCAGCAGAGCGCTCATCCCGGCATTGCTGCAAGTGTTGATCTTGGCGCCTTTCTGCAACAGCATCGACAGGGCACCCAGACAGCCATATCTGGCTGCCGCCCACAGGGGCGTCTCACCTTGAGAGTTTTTGGCGTTGATCTGGGCTCCGCTGTTTAGCAGCAATTCGGTGGTCGCGGGACGGTCGTTGTACGCGGCGATGTGCAGAGGAGTTTCTCCCCAGGTGTTGGCACGGTTCACATCGATGCCCAGGCGAATGTATTCCACCACATCGTCATAGAGCTCATTGGCGTAGCGGATGCAGTCGTAAAAGTCGTTGTAATCTTCATTACTGAAGACCCGTTTCTGAGGGGTGGGAGTAGAATTGTACTGAGCGCTCAGAAGCGTCGCGGCGAGGATCATCAGGATTAGAATGGCAGTTTTTGGGCGTCTTAACATCTTAGAAACCTCCGCTGGAACGCGCCAGGCGCATTCCGATCACGTTGTAATAGCGGTTGGGCTTGTCATAACCCCTCTGGCTCAGTCTCAGGCGGTAGGCATCGCTGTAAAATGATCCGCCTCTTACAATTCTGAAGCTTCCTGCCCTGGCCCCACTGGGATTGTTCTGTTCCATGGCACTGTAGTCTCCAAACCAGTCCCAGCACCATTCATAGACGTTGCCGCTCATGTCGTAAAGGCCAATTTCGTTGGGATTGAAGCTGCCTACCTGATAGGTGGAGTAGACATAAGAACCATCATAGGCGTTGTACCATCCGTAGGACTTGGGGTTGTTGCTGCCAGCGTAGAGAAACCCCCTGCCATATATTCCACCCCGGGCTGCGAATTCCCATTCCGCCTCGGTGGGCAGTCTGTAGCCGAGGGCGAATTGATCGTAGGTCACGGTCCACTTGAGGTCGTCGTCCGGTTGATAGTTGTTGGAGTCTTTTTTGCCTTTGTCAATAGTGTAGACAGGCTGCAGGCCTTCCCGGACGCTGAGTTTGTTGCAAAACTCGATCGCCTCATACCAGCTGATCATTTCCACCGGATTATCCGGATAGCAGAAGTAAGAGGCGTTGTATCCCATCACTTCCTTAAACAACTGCTGCGTGACCTCGTGTTTTCCGATGTAAAACGGGGAAAGATTCACCGTGTGGTGAGGACGTTCGTCCCGGGGGTATTTACCCGATGTGTCTCCCATCGTGAAGGATCCCCCTTCCACATAGACGAGGCCTTTGTGGGTCAGGTCCACGATGAAGTTGGCGACCACGATGTCATCGGAGGGCACGTTTACCCGCTGGGTCAACTTGCCCTGGGGAGATCTAAGCTCGATGGTTCTCAGGCCTGAAACCACGTCGTAGATAGACTTGCTTTCTCCGATGGTGATGGGACAAATCAGCTTGTTATCGATGTAGATATCGCCTGAAACGCTGGTCTTGATGACCACACTGCCCACGGAAACGTAAGCGCCGTATCCTCCTCCCTGTCCATAATAGGCCAAGGGAATGCTCAGCAGAATGAGCAAAAGTAACAATCTTCTCATAGTTTGAAACCTCTTTCGGCAGGATTTCCAAAGCCTCCAAACTGTCAACATTTTTCCTTAACCGCCCTTGTTCATTGCCCCCCGGATCACTTGGAGCAAAGCCGGACCACTTCGGACTAAGCTGGGTGTGGTCCCGAAGAGGGTGAGCCAAGGCGGGGGCCATCGGTTTAGGAATGAGCAAAAAAAAGCCCCGTCTCCATGCGAAAACGGGGCTTAAGCTGATGGGCTGAATTTACTTATCTTCGGGGAGGGGCTCCACGGAGACGTACTTGCGCCCCAGACGCTTGGTCTCAAATTTGACGGTGCCGTCGATCAGGCTGAAGATGGTGAAATCTCTGCCGATGCCGACATTGGCGCCGGGATGGAACTTGGTGCCTTTCTGGCGGACGATGATGTTGCCGGCTACTACCAGCTCGCTGCCATATTTCTTCACGCCGCGGTATTTGGGATTTGAATCGCGACCGTTTCTGCTGCTTCCAACACCTTTTTTATGTGCCATGTTTCACCTCTTAAGACCGGATATCGGTCACCTTGATATTGGTATATTGTTCACGGTAGCCCTTTTTCACGCGATAGCCTTTGCGGCGATGGGTGTGAAAAATCACTTTCTTCTTGTCTTTACCGTGTTCTATCACTTCCGCGAGAACAGCAGCGCCTTCGATCACGGGTTGGCCAATCTGGATGTCAGCTTCGTCCCGAAGCATGAGCACCTTGTCGAATTCGACGCTTTGGCCAGGTTCCGTGTTCAGCAAGGGAACGCGCAGGATGGCGTTTTTTTCAGCCCTGAACTGAAATCCTTTAATTTCAACGATGGCGTACATCATTTTCTCCTTGTATTTTACATGAAAGAACCACAAATCTGAGGGACGGCTTCGCGTCAAGCAGTATTTTGAGCGTTACATGTTGTGCGTTACGCATCACGCATCACGCGTAACGCGTAACCCCATTAAATGATTATTGCAGATGCGATGGTATAATCAGCTCCGCCTGGGTGGCTTTGACCACGTCTTCCACACTGAGGCCTTCAGTCACCTCTCTCAGCAGCAGGCCTTCCGGCGTGACTTCAATCACGGCCAGGTCTGTGACGATGAGGCTCACTTTGGCTTTGGCGGTGAGGGGAAGGGTGCACTGTTTCAACACTTTGGAGTTGCCGTTCTTATCACAGTGTTCCATGGCCACGATCACTTTTTTGGCTCCGGTCACAAGGTCCATAGCGCCTCCCATCCCTGGAACGAGCTTTCCTGGGATCATCCAGTTGGCCAGATTGCCGTGCTGGTCCACCTGCAAAGCGCCCAGGACGGTGACGTCGATATGGCCGCCTCTGATGATGGCAAAGCTGGTGGCGGAATCGAAGAAAGCGGCACCCGGGAGGGCTGTGATGAACCCCCCACCGGCATTGATCATGTCCTGATCTTCCTGTCCGTCAAGGGGTTTGGGTCCCACGCCCAGCATCCCGTTTTCACTCTGGAAGATCACTCTCACGCCTTCCGGGATGTGGTTGACGGCCTCAGTGGGCAATCCGATCCCGAGGTTCACATAGTCTCCGTCTTTGAGTTCACGGGCTATTCTGGCACCTATCATCGCGCGCTTATCCATGTTTGACCTCCCCACTTAGCACCACATAACTCACAAATACGCCTGGCGTCACGATCTGTTCGGGATCGAGCTGGCCGGTTGGAACGATCTCATCCACCTCGGCGATGGTGATTCTGCCCGCCATAGCCATGATGGGATTACTGTTGCGGGCGGTTTTGCGATAGATCAGGTTGCCATTCTGGTCGGCTTTTTGGGCTCGAATGATGGCAAAGTCGCTGGCAATGGCAGGTTCCAGGATATAGTCCTTGCCGTCCACGCTGATGATCTGTTTACCTTCTTCCACCACGGTGCCGAGACCGGTGGGCGTCAAAACGCCACCCAGGCCCGCTCCATAAGCCCGCACCCTTTCCATCAGGGTACCCTGTGGCACCAGTTCGATCTTGATCTCACCCGCGTTCATCTGGGCCTGGATTTCTTTGTTGGTGCCCAAATGGGAGACCTGAGCGCTCTTTATCTGGTGATTGACCACCAGTTTTCCGATGCCGCGGTTTTCCCAATCCGAGGCGATCACGATGATGTGAAGGTCTTTGGTGCCGGCTGCCACGATCGCGTCGATCAGGCCTTCCGGAGCTCCCACGGCCAGAAAGCCACCGATGGCAACCCGGCTGTGGGGTGCTATCATGGCAGCCGCTTCAGCCGCTGTGATCAGCTTGAACATTGATTCTCCTTTTTCCCGGAGAGCATAATCTCCGGTATATGTATATTGATGATTGCTATTAATGGGTGTGGGACTTGATCACTCCACGATATACTTTTCCACCAGTCTGAGGTCTCGGCCGCTGAGGCTGAGCTGCAGCCAGATGCCGTCTTCACGGTATTCCTCTGTGTGAATATCGGCAATCTCATGCAGGCGGGAAGCCAGTCCACCCTGATCAAAGGGCAGATGGAGTGTGAGCTGCCTGGTGTCGAGCAAAGCCTGTTCCACTCTGCTCAACAGGTCCGGGATCCTGTCCTGCTGGCTGGCGCTGATAAATACTGCCCAGGGAAAGCGCCGCTTCAAGAGAGTGAGATAGGTGGCGTCCAGCAGGTCAATCTTGTTGAGCACCAGGATTTGCGGAAGCTGGTCTGCCCCGATTTCATTCAGGACCAGATTCACCTGATCGATATAGTATTCAAAGCGTTCATCCGAGACGTCCACCATGTGCAGGAGCAGATCGGCGTCCCGTACTTCCATCAGCGTGGCGCGAAACGATGCCACCAGATGATGTGGCAGCCGGGAGATGAATCCCACCGTGTCTGAGATCACCAAAGGCTGGCCGGTGCTGAGTTTTAGCTGGCGGCTGGTGGAATCCAGAGTGGCAAAGAGCTTGTCCTCCACCAGAACTCCAGCCCCAGTCAAAGCGTTGAAGAGAGTGGATTTACCGGCATTGGTGTAGCCCACCAGGCAGAGCTTGAGGGTTTTATCCCGTCCCTTGCGTTGGGTTTCCTTTTGATGGGTGACGGTCTCGATCCAGTGAGTGACCCTGCGGATCTGCTGACGGATCAGCCGTTTATCGATCTCGATCTGCTTTTCACCCATGCCTCTGCTGGCGGCACCACCTTTGGCGCGCATACTGCCACGTTCTTTGTCAAAGTGGCCCCAGAGCTTGCGCAGACGGGGAAGCTGGTATTCCAGCTCGGCCAGTTTGACCTGCAGACGCGCTTCCCGGGTGCGGGCATGGTCGTGAAAGATGCTGAGAATCACTTCGGTGCGGTCTATTACTCTGATGCTGAAATGTTTCTCGATGTTGCGGCCCTGGATAGGGCTCAGTTCTTCATTTACGATCAGGAGTTCCGCCTGGGCCTGATGCATCTTTTCAGCGATCTCGTTCAACCAGCCCCTGCCAAAATAGGTTGAACGCTCAGGCTGATTGCGTTTTTGGGTGTAACGCCCCAGCACCATGATCCCAGCGGTGTCGGCAAGCCTTTCCAACTCATCCAGACTGGCCTCGGCGTCCGCGTGAGCCTCGTTCTGGCGCACGATCGCGGCTATAAATGCTGTCTTTTCAGGGGACTCCAGCTCTTCCCAGGATTCGTCTTCCTGGTCAAACTCATCGAGTTCAAATTCACGTTCTTCTATCATATCTCTTCAGGGGTTAAGTCTCGTTCCACGGGCATCCTTGCGACCCGGTGAGCTGTCATAGACCTCTACGTTATAGTAGATTACAGCAATATAGTCACGCGGGAAAGCGCCATGGAAAAAGCTGTGCATGAGGTTCACATAACGGGTGACTTTACGCTCGTAGTCTGTGATGGAGGGGTCCATGGGATGCAAGAGCCGGGCGACCTGTTTGATCTTGAAGGTGGGGATATCCAAAAACACCGTTACGCAGGCGGGATTAACCATCTGGTTGATAAAGGTTTGGGTGTTGTATTCCGGTTCTGAATAGAGCTCCAGAGACACCAGCGCGTAGGGGCTGAAATGTTCAGTGGCATGCTGGTAAAGTGAATCCAGCAGGTTGAGCTTCTGCTCCATACCGGCTTCCATGTTGCTTTCCAGCAGGTTAAGCAGGTTGTCCACGCTTTTTTCGTCGGGACAGAAGCCCATGCCCTTGACCGCGTTGTTGAGCTTGAAAGCGCTGTCTTTGCGGGCCTCACCATAGGTGGCCACCATGCCGTTGTGCGGGCCGGAAAGTTGAGGTTGACGAGTGGCATTGGGTCCTTTGCTCAGCATTTCACGAAAGATATCAAGATACTCAGCCCGGCGCGCGGTATTCCAACTCATAAACTCATCCGGAAAGGCAGCCAACGGAAATTCCTGCCAGTTGCCGTCCATCATAGCGGAAATGCTTGTATCACCATGGGAGGGAGTGCGCGCCGTAGTCTGGACGCAGTAACCATCCTTCCAAAATATGCTGGGGTCAAAACTCCCCGCGACAAGGGCATTGCACAAGCCCAGAATCACCAGAACCAGTAAAGTTAAGATAATCTTATCCATGACATCCCTAAAAAGCTGAGAGCGGATGGACGTCAAGTGTTTTGTGAGAACACTTGGTTGGTGAGAGCGTTCCGCTGGTGAGTTCGCATAACGCATAACGCATAACGCATAACGCATAACGCTTTCACCCTACTTCAACAGCACCACCTTGCGGATATCTTTATGTTTGCCGCTTTCCATCACAATGTAGTAAATGCCGCTGGCGCAACGGAATCCATTGTCACTCAGGGCATCCCATTCCAGTTGATACCGTCCCGCTTCTTTCCAGGTCTGCACCAGTGTTTTAACGCGTTGGCCGCGCAGGTCATAAATGTTGATCCTGAGCGGGGCGGCCTGATCGAGGCTGTAATGGATGAAGAGCCTGGGATTGAAGGGATTGGGATAGAGCTTGTCAAAGCCGGTATAGAGGGGAGGCGCTCCGGCACCTGTTTCACCGTCATGCGAGGGCTCAAAGCTGATGGGGCCGTGATAGTTAGCTGTGCCGCCCAGGCTGAGGTCCTGGAGCCAGTACCAGAGGGTTCCACTTTGCTCAAGGTCTTCATCCACAAACAGATAAGACTGCTGAGTGGAGCTATTGGCGGCCGGAATCAATTCGCTGACCAGCAAGGCGTCTTCCAGCTCAGGGGAGTTGGAACGATATATATTGAAGCCCAGGCAGGCAGTTTCGGATTCCGTAACCCACAATAAGGCAATGCGGCCAAGGGGGTCCTGATAGGCATAGAAGGCTGTAAGCGTCACTGGCAGAGTATTATCCGTCTCACCGAGGACAATCTCGAGATTGCCGGCTCGACCTTTGGCTAGGCTGCCGATCGTGAGCACGGTCTGCAAAGCTGTGCTGCTAAAAGCTCCGCTATTAAGCTGATACCAAATCCCGCCCCAACGATAGACCGCGGTCTGAGGGATGAATCCCAGCCCCTCATGATGGAGGGTGTAAGTTCCCGGCAGCATTTGGTCTGCGGATGGGGTGATCAGATATCTCAGCCTGAGATAGCCAAAGCCCTCATAGCCAGTGGGATGCCAGCTTACACTGACGCCGTAGTCTCCCTGGTCGGTACTCACAGGATCGATGCTGATATTCAGATTGGCAAAATCCGGGATTCCGGAACCACTTAAGGGAGGTACCAGGATCGTGACGGCGACGCCCTCAGCGGTGGAATTGGCTGCTACACCAGCACTCAGAGCTGTTGTGTTTACTGAGATCAGCTCAGAATTGGCGCTGGAATATCCCTGGGAATTCACAGTCCTGATCCTGTAAGTATATGCGGTGGAAGGATTCAGGCCCGTTACTCTCAACCAGTTGGTCTGGCAGGATATATCCGTCCATCCAGAAACGGGTGAACCCTGGTACAGCAGATCAAAGCGATAGGAAGCAGCTCCGGAGACGCTGTTCCATCTAGCCGTAAAGGCATCCTGCATTACCGCGCTTGCAGCATTGGCAACGGGTGCCAAAGTGGGCAGAGTGACACTCATCACCGGTGAATACATGCTGTAACCGCTTGTGAAATATGACCTCAAGCGGAAGTAGTAGGTGGTGTTGGCGCTGAGCCCTGAGATGGCCTTGCTAGTATTGAGGCCGGCATTATAGCCTTGATAACCAGCCACATAGCTTCCGAAGGAGGGATCAAGAGAGAGGTCCAGACGATAGCTGCTGGCATCGATGGGAGCACTCCATTGAGCGGTGAAGCCATTGGCACTAACATTCGAGACCAGCAGAGGGCAGGGAGCCCAGATTTTCTGAGCGAAGGATGGCTCGTCGATAAAGGGATTGCGGTTACCCTGACGCTCCTGAATGCGGTTGTTGCGTCTCAGTTCCCACTCGTCGGGAGGGTCCTGAGTGTGCCATTGCAGCAGGGTTGTGAGCTTTCCATACTGGGCTTGGCCACTGGGAGCAGTGTTTACAAAGTCCACAAGCTCCAGATCATAGCTGGTGTCGCTGCCTTCGTAACGCACCGCCATATACATGATAATCCTGGCCACATCGCCTTTGTCCACATCACGCGGCTCCCAAATATCTGTGGCTGTTTGGCATCCGGTAATGCCAGAGTAACCTGAAGGGGGAGATGCGTCTGTGTAGGAAGAACTGCCAATATCGAAATCTCGGTTGTCCTTGGCTGAATTGACCGTGCCGTCGCAGGGTCTCAGATGATGCAGATCAGTCCCGGCTGGAGCTGTATCACCAAAATCACCATGACTTTTACTCCAGGTATGTTCTTTATTCCAGTCGGTCACCCCGCCGCCATAGGAACTGGCTGGCACGCTCCATCCAGTGTAGATTTCGATCACTTTGGAGCTGTTATTGGGATCGGCATCTGTATATTTCAACTGTTCGGTTGCCGCGGAATAGGAATATCTGGTAGTGTGGGTTGTCCTGATCAGAGAGTGCAGATCGCCTTTCAGATCATCCCCATAACCTGTTATCCCAGCGTAGTATCCACTGTATTCTGTGTTTAGCGTCCGGCAGAATAAGGGATTGCCGCTGGCAGTGGACAGGTTGTACAGTGTATTGCTACCCATGCCGTTATATTCATATACCCGGAGCCAATAGTCATTATTGGCGCTTAGACCCGAGATGCTTACGCCGTTGTAGGGAAGACCTTCCAAGAGCTGAGTGGCACCGTTGTAAACCACCTGTTCGCCGGTACCAGAATAGACTGGATTGGCGATCGGATCGCTACCATTAATCGGGGCACTGAAACTATTGATAGTGTTGATCTTGACCAATCGGCGGGACCCGTTTCCGGGAGTCCATTCAGCGCTTATACTGCTGGTGCCGGGATAACAGACCAGGTTTGAGGCCTGGACGGTTGGGGCCGATGAGCTGCTTGAGGTAGTGAGGTTGATGGTGTTGGAATCTCCACTCGTTCCAGTAGCGTTTTCAGCTCTGACTACATAGTAATAGGTGGTATTGGCAGCCAGACCGCTTACAACTTGTGAAGTTCCAAAGACCTGCAGATTCTGATAACCGGGCACGTAGGTGATCTGAGTGCCGGGATTGAAAGTGTGGCTGCCCAGATAGCTGCTGGTGTCGATTGCGTATTGATCCCACTCGGTTGCCAGAGAGGGAAATCCACTGGCGGGATTGCTGCTGATACCGGAACTGACGGTGGCTTTTCTGACCAGGGACTTATCGACAGTAGTGATGCCACTAGAAGTCCAGGATGCACCTGGGTCTTCTCCGATGCGGCCGAAGATATCCACCAAGCTGTTATTACTTATTTTTCTAAGAGCTATGGCATCGTTTCCGTTAAAGCTTGCCACACCGCTGGTGACATCAGCTTGAGCGAGTATGGATGCGTTAGCGCTCGAGTTTGCAATTACATAGACCTCTCCCGATGGCAGGGTTCCAGTAAGCGTCAGAGTGGAACTGGTACTGGAACTGCCATTTGAGTACAACTCCACCTTATAATCACTCAGGTTTACGCTGCTGCCTGTACCATTGAAAATCTCGATGGCTTTGTTGTTGCTGCTGCCCTCAATGTACTCAGAAATAAAGAGATCGCTTACTCCACCCGAGGTGCTTTGAGTATAAACGTCCAGACGATAGGATGTGGCATTGGTCGCCGTGTTCCAATTGGCGGTAAAATAGCTGTCGCCGACCTGACTGGCTGAAGTGGCAAGTGGTGGACTGGGGATTGGAAGGGCTGCTGGAGTGCTCTGGTTGACAGGGTTTCCGGTGGCGCTGTTGAGATTGTATAGTGTGTTTGAGCCGGTATTGTTGAATTCATAGATCCTGATGGAATAGCTGGTGGATGGCGTCAAGCCACTGAGATTGAAGCTGTTGCCGCTGCCTTCATAGACCACATAGTTGCCGCTGCCGATCTGATCACCTGAACCAAAGTCTGCGGAGGCATTGTAGTCACTCCCATTGCTGGGATTGCCGCTCACAGCCCCTCCAGCTTTGGCCAATACCAGTCTCTGGGCCCCGTTTCCATTAGTCCAGGAGATGTCCATCCCGTTCTGGGTCACATTGGCAAAACTGATCCCGCTGGCCTGTGAAGAAGGAGCGGGTAGGACAGCCGAACTCACTGTCCCGGAGATAGTAATGGGACCCTGCAGTCCAGCAGTTCCACCCGAAGCTTCCGCGTTAAACAGATAAAGCCGGAATCCGGCACTGCTGATATTGCTGTAGTTGCTGCCTGGATTGAGGATATTGCCGGTCCAATTGCCGTCCACATCTGGATTTGTGAGAGTGCCGGAGCTGTTTGACAAGACTGAATTGAGAATGCTGTACGCGTTTAGTGCCGTTCCATAAGTATCACCGCTACCACGCCATTGGGCTTGCCTGGTGCCAGTTCCGCTTCTGCCTATTCCGAAAGTAACGGTATTGACGGTGAAGGTATAGCCTTCGGTGGCACTGATAGTGAAACCGATATATTTGCCTGTGTCGATACTGCCAGTAAAGCTGTTGGAGCCATCCGTTGCTCCAGTCGGCCAACTATTAGCCCTGAAGTTTCCAGAGCTCGAAGAACTCGTCACACCCACTTTGTCGATATTGCCGAAACTAATACCGGTGTAAGCAGTTCCATTATAGGCAAAACTGGCGACGTTTCCGTCTGAGCCAAAGGTATAGGTGGCGGTGAAGCTGGTTTGCCCAAACAGCGCCAGGCATATAGACAGCAGTGTCAGGAGCGTCAGAACGCGTGGATTCATGGTTTCCTCTGGATTGTTGTTAATGGCTTAAGGAGCAGTTATGTGCAGATCGCAAACGATAGGCTTCTATACATATTCGCTTCTGGATGATGCCATGTTTCTGGATAGCGGGATTTGTCCATAGCAAAAAAAGTGATGTTCACCGGCGGGTGGAATTATCTCCACAAAATCAGGCCACGGCTTTGAGACCGTGGCCTTGAGATTATGTCAAATATGGTACTTACAGGGATGAGGAGCGGATAAAACGCCGCGTCTGCTTCAAGAGATTTTTCACAGGGTCGGTTTTAGCGGTTCCGTAGCTTTTATATTGACCTTGCACGGCAGAAATGGCGGTACGGCCATCACGGGCAAAATTGAGCTGGGAAACCAGCAGTTCATATTCGGTGCCAGCTCCAAAACCCGTAACAGCGTTCGCGGGAACGGTGTAAGACCGCGCGGAAGCTGGAATCTGTTCAATGGCATCGTCACTTTGTTCCGCGCCGCCATAGCAAGACACACCCGCAAACTGGTATTGGTTGTTGTCAGATAGGCTCCATGTGATGTTGGCGGAACTGGTGGGACTGAAGTTAGCCGGGAAGGTTGCTGTAGCTGGATAGGGCATCTTAACATTGGTATCGCAGACCTTGTTTCCATTTCTGTAAAATTCAAAGTTGTAGGTATAACCGGGATTTAGCTGTACTTCACCAGTTATAAACACCATGCCAAACATCCAGTAGCTGCTGAGGGGATATTCAACATTATCCAGTTTCATTGAGTAGGTGTCGGTTTCTGCCAGCGCGCTGATGTCACCAAGCCAGTCAACCATCACATAATAGGTTTCCAACTTTTGGGCATCGGGGTTGTGGATAAAGGTGATCTCCCAATCCGTATTGGCAGGTGTGATATCGCCTGGGCCGGTGAGATCGTTGTTGTCGTCATCATCGTCATCCTTGCCGCAGGCGACAAGGCTGAGAGACAGAACTAGCATGGCAAGCAAAGCTATTCTCCAAATCGCTTTCATGATATTCTCCTTAAGTTTGTTTTCTACTGGCAAGTATGAAAGAGGCGGGAAAACTGTCAACTAAAAAACTGGGATGAGTCTCTTTGTGAGGAAAAATTGAGTTGACGGATTGACGGCCCTGAAGAAATTGTATAAAGATGGGAGTGTGTCCCCTGATGAAACTTGGCCGCTCCCTTTACAAGCTTTATATTGTGATACAGGCAGGCCTTTTTCGCTGCCGTTTTTTACCCTCTGGTTTCAATATCTATACCGGTATGCCGGCCTCACGGTATGCCAAAACTTATTTTTTTAGACTTAAGCAAGGAGATGAACATGCTTAGAAAGATTTCGCTCATGATAATGCTTCTCGCATTGGCAGCTTTTTCAATGGCCCAAACTGTTTTCTACAGCGAAAGTATGGGTACCGTGTCAGGCACAACTACGATCGCAGCCCATGAAACAGCGGACGGGTTTGATGTTGACAGTGCTACCTATTCAGGTACAGCTGACCTGAGGACAACTACTGCCTCAACAGGCTATGAAGGCGCTTCTGGCTCTGCTAATGTATTTATCACCAACACCGTCGGCAGGTATTTGCTGATCGAGGGGATTGACTCATCGGCTTATTCCTCTATCACAATGGCTCTTGGACATTTTAAAAGTAATACCACAGGTAGCAATGAATTAACAATCGAAGTTAGTGATGATGGAACTACCTGGACAGCTTTAACTTACTCCAGACCAACAGGCGCAGGAACAGCGAGTTGGATTTTAATCAATCCCGCTGGTTCCATTCCTTCCACTTCAAATCTCAGGATTAAGTTTACACAAACGAGTTCTACGACTCAATTTAGAATCGACGATTTAAAACTATCAGGGTTTTCCGGTACACCAACACCTACGATTACTGCAGTTGGTACCCTCAACCCCTTCAGCACCTATACAGGAACTCCTTCCGCCGCTCAGAGCTATACCCTCAGCGGCAGCAATCTGACTGCTAACATAGACGTAGCGGCTCCCGCTGGATATCAGATATCCTCAAACGGGACGGATTATAGCAGCTCCTTGTCCCTTGCTTCTACATACAACGGCTTGGTCTATGTTCGTCTTACGGGTGCTGAAGCTGGAACATTTGACGGCAACATCACTCACACCAGTGGCAGTGCCACGCAGGTGGATAAAGCTGTAAGCGGGACAGTGACAGATCCCTCTCCAATGATCAATGTAACCGGAACGCTTAACCCCTTCAGCGCAGAGGTGGGAACCCCCTCCGCGTCACAGAGCTATACGCTTTCCGGAGCCTTCCTTACCGCTAATATTATTGTGACTCCCCCAGCCGGTTTTGAGCTTTCAACCGATAATGCCAGCTTCCAAAGCAGTCTTTCATTGGCCTCTAGCTTCAGCGGCCTGGTTTACGTGCGCCTCATTGGAACGACCGTAGGCGACTACAGCGGCAACATCACGCATGCCAGCGTTGGCGCCACACAGGTGGATCTTTCAGTTGCTGGTACCGTAGCCGAACCTGTTAGCCCAACAATTTTTTGGGAAGAGAATTTCGCTTATACCGTTGGTACAACTGTATCATCTAACGGCTGGATAGCCCATAGCGGAGTTGGAACAGATTCTCCTCTGGTGGATGCAACTAACCTTTCATATTCTAGTTATCCTCCAGTGCTTGGCGGTAGTGCCAGAACTACAGGGGTGACAGGTGAAGACGTGTCCAAAAACTTTGGACAACAGGCATCCGGTGATATCTATGTCTCTTGGCTCATGAACATTACCGGTCTTCCCAGTACAACTCAGGATTACAACTTTCATCTTGGCGATGCGGCTGTCCAGACAGGTGGAACAACGTTCCGCGGCCGACTCTATGTGCAGCGCAACGCAGAGAACCTGGTGAGATTCGGTATCTCCAAGGGCTCCACCAACACCACGATAATTCAGTTCACCGATTATCTTTACGCTTACAACACCACCTATCTGATGGTAATGAAGTACAAGATAGTTGATGGCACAGCCAACGATGAAGTTTATCTATGGATAAACCCCACGATTGGTGCCACGGAACCTGCCCACACCTTGTTTATAGGTACCGTAGACACAACTTCGGATCCCAGCAATATCGCTATCGTGGCCATCCGCCAGTCAGATAAGACTCCAGCTGCATATTACGACGGTATCCGTGTAACCAATGACTGGGCTAAACTTTGGGAAGAACCTGCAACTCCAGTCATTATTACTACCGGAACACCAGACCCGGTTTACAACATTGTCGGCAATCCTTCCGCTGAAGTGTCCTCCTATACCCTCAGCGGAACTGACCTGCAAGGTCCAATTAATATTGTGGCTCCCACTCACTTCGAAATCTCCACAGACGCATTGACAGGTTATGCTACTACTCTCCAGGTTCCAGCTAGCTTTAACGGGCTGATCTATGTGCGCATGATCAGCTCTGTCGTGGGCGAGCATGCTGGCGATATCACGCACAACAGCGCTGGTGCTGATGAGGTCTTGGTAAGAGTGGAGGGAGAGACCTTCCCTGCCGATGTGACCTGGAATATTACCCAAAGCCTTACTCCCTTTACTCAGGAGGCCGGAACAGCTTCACCTGCACAATCCTACACGCTTAGCGCAACAAACGCGACGGGTAATATTGCTGTCAGCGTTGACGAACCTTTTGAACTAAGCACCAGTTCTACCGGTCCTTGGTCGGCTTCCCTGGATCTGCTATCTTCCTTCAATGGTTCAGTATATGTGCGGATGAACTCGGCAACAGCCGGAAGCTTCAATAAAACGATTGTCCACGCCACTGCAAATGCCACCAACAATGAACTCGCCATTTCCGGCACAGCCAATCCTCCGGCAGGGAACTATGCTACCGACTTGTTCTTCTCTGAATACCTTGAGGGTGGCTCAAACAACAAAGCACTAGAAATCTTCAACGGAACCGGTTTGCCAGTTGATCTTTCTCTATACTCAGTTAAACTTGCTGCCAACGGCAATGCGTGGAGCACAACCCTAGCCCTTACAGGGATGCTCAACAATGATGATGTATATGTCATTGCCAACGCTGGTTCAAACGCTAGTATCCTGGCAGTAGCAGATATAACGTCAACGGTTACTTACTACAACGGAGATGACGCCTTGGGTCTGTTCAAAGAAGATGTGTTAATTGACGTAATAGGCGTACCTCAGGAGTCTCCAGTTGTTAAATGGAATGTAGCGGGCGTGACCAATGCAAGTGAAAACCACACTCTCATCCGTAAGCCAACGGTAGTTGAGGGAAATACTGATTGGTATGCATCCGCTGGCACTACTGCAGATAACAGCGAATGGATAGTCCAGGCTCAGGACTATATAGACGATCTAGGCTTACATAGCTTTGCCGGTGACCAACCTGTTACAGAGGCTCCCGTGTTTGATCCACTGCCTGGGACCTTTTATTCACCGATCAATGTGAGCTTGAGCACCGCTACTCCTGGTGCTAGCATTCGCTACACAACGGACGGCAGTATTCCTACAGAAGTCATCGGAGAACTATATTCCACTCCCATTCCAGTCAGTGCTACAACCACGATCAAAGCAGTAGCTTACGCGCCCGAATATGCTAACAGCAGTCTAGCAGCAGCTACCTATATGTTCCCAGTTGATGTAGCAAACATAGCAGAACTGCGCGCTCAAGCGGTGGGAACTACTATCTACAAGCTTACGGGTCAAGCAGTATTGACCTTCCAGCAATCTACAAGGAACCAAAAGTATATCCAGGATGCCACTGCCGCAATTCTGATCGATGACAATGCTGGCGTTATCACCAGCACTTACAACCTCTATGACGGAATCACCGGCGTAACCGGCACCCTGGGCCTTTACAACGGATTCTTGCAGTTCACGCCTGTGGCCGATCCCGGTGCCGCTACTTCCACCGGCAACGTGATCGTTCCGGAAGAGCGTACCCTGGCTAGCTTGACTACCACTGATCAAGCCAGGCTAGTAAAAGTAATGTCTGCAAGCTTGGATGCCAGCAGTGGTAATTTCCTCGCGACAGCACAGAACATAACGGTTACAGATGCAAGTGGTAGCTCAGTTCTGCGCACCTTCCCCGCTACGGATTATAGCGGCACGGCTATTCCAGCGGTTCCAGTCCATATTACGGCACTGGTGGGTCAATATATCGCCGATATGCAGATATCTCCCCGCTTCCTGGCAGACTTTGAGATTGCCGGGACTGAACCTGTAGCTACGAAGCTGGTTATCACTGCTATCACTCCTGAATCACCAACTGAGGACACCGGTTTCAGCGTTACGATCCAAAGCCAGGATGATGACTCAATTCCTGTAGCTGTCGATCAAGATACAGCAATTCAGATTAGTCTGGCAACTGGAACTGGGATACTCAGCGGTACACTCACCGGGACTATCCTCAGCGGCCAAAACTCCGTCACTATCAACGGTGTCATCTACAGCATAGGTGAAGTCGGAGTAAGCCTCACCTATGCTGTAGATGACACCGTTGATAGTGACGGAGT
>Ga0209311_1001182_pt1 | contig 21660 bp, 15 predicted proteins | sample AD_UKC045_MetaG_FD_184417 | JGI IMG/M metagenome (GOLD analysis project Ga0209311, IMG submission 184417) | Active sludge microbial communities of municipal wastewater-treating anaerobic digesters from USA - AD_UKC045_MetaG (SPAdes) (version 2) | ecosystem: Engineered > Bioreactor > Anaerobic >... | reverse complement strand
GAAGTCACGGCCATCCCAGCTCAAAGTGTGGCTGCCTTCAGACCTGATATAGGTCCTGATAACCTGGCCCAGGATGTTATATATTTTTACGGATGCTGTTTCACCGGCCTTGACTGAGAGGGTGAAACTGGTTTGAGTTTTGAAAGGATTGGGGTAGGCATCACCAATGACGGTGACTTCCGGAAGTTCCGGGACCTGGTTTCCCAACACGTGCACAGTAACGGGACCAAAGAGGGTGTTGCTGTTATAGTCCACACTTTCCAGCCAGTAGCTGTAAGTGTTTTCGGTTTCCACTTGGTTGTCCGTGTAGTTATATATGTGCTGAGTGGATGTATTTGTAGCTCCGATCAGAGATGGAGTCAGCAGCAGTGCTTCCGTAAACTCAGCATTAAGGCCCCGGTAAACCCGATAGCCCAGTAGATTGGTCTCGGATTGAGAAACCCAGGTGAGTTTGACGAAGTTCTGAGCTGTGAGGACAGCGCTGAAGCTGCTGAGTTCGACTGGCAGGGTATCCACATGGGCCAGGAAATCCTGAGTGTCGTTATGATCAGCAACGATGGTCACGGAAGGAGGTAACCAACCGGTCCAGCCTGCTTTGACCACGGAATAGACACCTGACAGGAATGGCAAATTGCCGGGAGCGCCAAACACATAACTGGTATAGACCGGAATCGCGAAAGGCGAGCCATTGAAGTAGATCTCGGCATTGAGGTCCGGCCCCAAGAGATCATTTTCGTCGTGGGAGGTGATGCTGAAGGTATATTCCTCCGGCGCGATCGTACCGAGGGTGTAGATGTCATGGATTCCAGCGGCGGGTTCATTTCTCTTGTCCAGCCAGGCATAGATCACGCCGTTGGCGGCAGTAGCGCTGTAGGCGAGCATGGGCTTGGTCTGATCGGTATCCCAGGTGCAGACTATATAGCCGCCTGCTACTCCGGCACCGTCAAAGTTGCCAGCCTGGTTGATGTGGTTGGCGTAGATGTCATAGCCGTTGGCGGCGAGGTTTTCTCCCGTTTCATAGGCGATGATGACTCCACCTGATCCATCCGACACAGCCTGGGGATTTCTTTGATAGGAATCATGCAGGGTGCTGACAGCGATGGGTGCGACCCAGGGAAGGCTTGGAGTGGTTCCGGCAGCTCCACCAAAGATCTTGTGGACATAGATGTTGCTGTCGGTAGCACTGAGATAGTGTTCCCAGGCAATAAAGGCCGTGTATTGGGCCCCTGCCACGATCACAGGATGGATCTGGTCCAGAGCTATGGCCATGATTGCCACACCGTTGGCGGTCCACTGGATGGCACCGGTGGGAGGAACTGAGCCGACTCTCTGGGCATAGATATCCCAAGTGAAATTGACATTATCTTCCCAAACGATGATGGCGCTCCCCACCGAGTCGTTAACCAGGGAGGGATTCTTCTGATCGTTGGCAGCGATGCAGGCAGGCACGCCACCGTCTATCCACATGTTTTGGTTGAGGGCATCGATTCTCTGGGCATAGATATCCCAGTTCGCGCCGTTGTACTGCTCGTAGGCTATGATGGCGCCATGATCTCCGTCGCTGGTGATGGCGGGATTGATCTGGTTCATGTCTTCAGGTGCAAGCTGGAGGGATTTTTCCGCGCCCAGAGTGCCGTTGAACAGGATATGACGAACGTGGATATCATAATCCCCGCCCCGGTTGTCTGACCAGACCACAAAGGCCCCGCCGTTACCGTCTTTCACCATCTTGGGGGGCGATTGTACTGAGGGGTCGACGCTGATGGCAAGTCCGCTGACAGGCCAGCCCATGGCGATTTCGCCACTGGAATCTATCCACTGAGCGTAAATATCGGTGTTGCCATTCCGGCTGTCCTGCCAGGCTATGATGGCCCCACCATCGTTGACGGCAACCATCGAAAGGTTTTCTTTCTGGCTGCTGCCACCGCAGATCAATTTGCCGGTTACCGTGTCGTTCCACAAGAGAACGCCGCTGTCGCTGGCCCTTTGAGCGTAGATGTTGTAGTTTGTACCATTGCGGTAGTCCTGCCAGGCTATGAAAGCACTGCCATCGTTTCCACCTACGACTACTTGATTGATCTGATTGTTGACATCCATGACCACTGGGATGCAGTCAAGGACATTCTGGGCCCCAAAACACTGCTGATTATCGCCAGCAGAGCGACGAGTAGAGTATGCTTACGCATATAGGTCTCCTTGTTGGTTGGAGGTTGGGGGTATTTGCTTGAGCTTTGTCATCGCTATGTGCCGTCTGAGGGCTGCCAGGCCAAATACAGCATAAGAAATCACAAGTGTGATTATCACGTTTTTCATCTTCAGATCGGCTAATCCGCCCAAGTGGGCATCGGTCGGGGACTCGTTTTCTTTTCGGCAGACAGACCTCAACACCAGTGCGATTTGCAAGACCGGCAGCAAGATGTAGATGCTGGCGTGGATAGCTGCTTAGAGTTTGGTCTTTACTAAACGTTTCATGTTCGCTCCTAAGTTTATCAGTTGCATTATTCATTTGATCTAATCATTTGATACTGTCATCTGATAGTATAAGCGGGATTGCCGCTCAGGCAAATTAAATCTTTCTGCCCAAACATTTTCCACCAATATGGCCTCCACGTCAGACGGGGTCGCAGTTGAGGGTCGGGAGGAGAATCAGGACCACCAACCAGGAGATCGTTATTATATTGCCAGCCAGAGATGCTCCCCCTGTTCCGGCAGACGCAAATGATGCTTTCAGAGCTTGTTTTATGGATTTATCGGGTTATTATCTCTATTGACTAAGTCCAATGATATTGTCACACTAGAACCAACTTATTTTTGGAGCAGTCGAGGGAGAACAGAAGTTGATGACAACCATATACAGAAACCCGATCCTCAAGTTCAAGACAGGCTTCGCTTTGACGGAGCAGCCAGACCTTGCCAGTCCGCAATACCGGATAGAAGACCTTCCGGAAGCTCCGGACCCCAAGACCCCCATGGGCAAGTTATTCATCGCCGCCAGCACCTTGTTTTCAGAACGGGGATTCAAAGGCACTACCACCAGGGCCATCGCCGAACTTGCCGGTGTAAAACAGGTGATGCTAAACTACTATTACGGCACCAAGGAAATCCTCTATGAGGCGGTCTTGAAGTATGAAGGCATGCATATGCTGGCCGTGATTTTTGGAGAAAATCCCCAGGACAAATCGCCCGAAGAGATGCTGATCGATACTCCTATCCGACTGATGACGGTTATGCACGATAATCCACAGTGGGCCTCGCTGTTAAGGCGGGAGATCGCGGACGGGGCTATTCATCTGCGCAATGCCCTCAAAGACGTCTCGGAACATGGCCCCCTGGGGGCAAACATGCATTTCCATCATGCCTATCTGGAATCCGTCAAAACCGGTAAAGCTGTGGAGCTGCCAATCGAAGCTGTGCGGGAATGCCTCCTGGCCATAGGATACAGCGCGATCTACCTCGCTCCCCTGATCTCTATGATCAACGAGCGGGACTTTCATGACGAAACCGTCTGGGAAGAATGGAAGCTGACTTTGAGTACCATCCTGAAACGAGGCCTGTTGGTGAGGACGGACTGAACAGCTGTCCCAGCCTGGAATCTATCCCCTTTTCTTCATACCGGCCAGTAGTTCACGGCTGACATAACGTCTGTATTACAACCGCGCGGCCCGCTTTTTCCGCTTGCCTGCCACTGCTCTTCAGCTTATTATGGCTGCAGAGAGGTGAAAATGAAGCACATATTCGTGATTGTGGTTTTTAGCCTGGTTTGTCTGGGTCTCAGCGCTCAAACGGGATGGTTCAACATCAGTTTTGACCAGGACAGGGGCGAAACCCTCGCCATCCTCGCTGAGCAGGGATTCAAGATCGAGGAGGACAAACAGGAGCGGGTGAGCTTTACCGGCAGCACCTACAAAGGTTTTCTCAGCTTGGAACTGTGGTTCAACGCTGAAGACAGGGTGAGCTCCTGGAGCATCATATATGACGCCAAAGCCTCGGAAGACTTTGTGGATGACCTGCTGGACGAAATGGACGAGATGAGCGGCTTCCAGGCCATCTGGGACGAAAACAACGACACCTGGGTCTGGGAGCTGGAAAACCACAAAGGCGCTTATCTCTATGAACTGCCAGGCGATAAGATCAGAATCGAATACGGAGAATTTGACGACAGCGTGTATGATGAGTGGTATTAGAGTTATGGGGTTTGAGAGTTTTGGGGTATTAGAGTTGTGGGGTTTTTTACTATGGAGATACAGAGGTTTTTTTTTCACTACAGAGCTACGGAGGCAACAGAGAGAGGTACAGAGCGGGGTTTTGGGGGTTCTATGGTTGCCCTCACCTGGCGAAGCCATCTCACCAGCACGCAATGCTCTCACCTACCGCAGGCTCTAACCAGCCGCAGGCTCTAACCAGCACGCAGTCCTCTAACCAGCACATAGTGCTCTAACCAGCCAAAGGCTCTAACCAGCACGTAGTGCTCTAACCAGCAGGAACTGCTCTCACCTACGAAGTATCTCACCTACCGCAGGTATCTCACCTACGCAGTATCTCACATGACGCAGTCATCTCACTTTTTCCCTTGACGTCCAGCCCCCCTTTTGCAAAGTACCGCCCATGAGATATTTGAAGATATTTGGGATCGAATACGTCCTTTGGCTATATATGCTGGCCTGTGTCGCCTGGCTCTTGTTGAGGCTGGCGGAACTCACTGTGCCGGGATGGCTTATCCTCTCAGTACCGGTGGTCCCGGCAGCTCTGCTGAGTCTGGGGAAGGACTGCATCGGCACCAAAGTTTTGGGCGGCGCGAAGTCCGCGGCCTGGATCTGGAAGCTGGAGACGGCCCTGGCGCTGCTGCTCAGCTTTGTGATGGGCTGGGTGATCGTGGATGTGAAGCCCCTGGCCTTTTTTACCCAGGCGGCCAACACCGAAAGCATCATCCGCGGCATCTTCAATCCCAATCCCAGTGAACTGGTGCCGATGCTATCAGCGCTGGTGGAGACAATCTTTCTGGCCCTGCTGGCCACTGTCTTTGCCATTCCCTTTGCCTTCGCGCTCAGCTTTTTTGCCGCCAAGAACCTGATGTTTGGCAGCCTGGGCGGCCAGATCGTCTATGTGCTGATCCGCACGATCTCCACGGTCTTCCGTTCCATAGAGGCAATCGTCTGGGCCATCATCTTTTGCGTGTGGGTGGGGATCGGTCCTTTTGCCGGTATGTTGGCCCTCTGGATCCATTCTATCGCCTCGCTGATCAAGCTCTACAGCGAACAGATTGAAAACATCGATCCCGGTCCCGTGGAAGCCATCCGCGCCACGGGAGCGTCCACTCTCCAGGTGTGGAGATATGCCGTGGCGCCCCAAATCCTGGCCCCCTATCTGGCCTTCACTATCTACCGCTGGGACATCAACATCCGCATGGCCACCATCGTGGGTTTCGTGGGTGGCGGTGGTATCGGTCTGGCCCTCTATCAACAGCAGCAGATGCTGGCCTGGAGGAATGTGGGCCTGATCATGTGGTTGGTCGCGCTGGTGGTGTGGGTGATGGACATGTTCAGCGCCTACATCCGTGAAAGACTGATAAGCAACTGAAGGAGAAATACATGCCAGGTTTCAACCCCGTGGAGATCATACTGAAGAAACGTGACGGAAAGACCCTCTCTCCCGAGGAGCTATCCGCTTTTATCACAGGCTTTTTGGCCGATCAAATCCCCGAATACCAGATGAGCGCGCTGCTGATGGCCTGCTATTTTCAGGGCTTGAATCCGGCTGAGATCGCAGCCCTCACCCAAAGCTATATCGCCAGCGGAGATAGCCTCAGTTTCGACGCCTCTCTGGCCGTGGCCGATAAACACTCCACCGGGGGCGTGGGCGACAAGATATCCCTCATGCTGGCCCCCATCGCGGCGGCCTTAGGTCTCACCGTGCCAATGATTTCCGGTCGCGGTCTGGGACACACGGGGGGCACCCTGGACAAGCTGGAAGCGATTCCCGGCTTCCGGGTCCAATACACGATGGCGGAGTTCAAAGCCCTGGTGGAAAAGCACGGCTATGCCCTGGTGGGACAGTCGGAACGCCTCGTGCCGGCCGACAAGAGAATCTACGCCCTGAGGGATGTGACCGCCACGGTGGAAAGTCCCGGCCTCATCACCGCCAGCATCATGAGCAAGAAAATAGCTGAAGGGGCGCGTCACCTCGTGATCGACCTCAAGATAGGTTCGGGCGCCTTTATGCCCAACATCCGCAGGGCTTCCGAGCTGGCCGAAAGCCTCATCCGCACCGGCGAAAGCTTTGGCCAGAAGGTGAGGGTGCTCTTCACCAACATGAATTCCCCCCTGGGCCGGGCCGTGGGCAACGGACTGGAAACCGCTGAGGCGATTGAGTATCTGAAAGGCAACCCGCTGCCGGACACGCGTCTGATCACAGAGGCCCTGGTGAGCCGGATGCTGCTGAGCGCCGGTCTGTATTCCTCTGAGGAAGAAGCGCTTACGGCCATCGCAGAGGTGGTCTCAAACGGCAAAGCTCTGTCCAAACTGGAGGAGATCATCCGCGCCCAAAACGGCGATCCACGTGTGGTCGAAGATTATAGCCTGCTGGGAACAGCCGCTCACAGAGTGCCTGTTTTGGCTCCTTGGGGAGGCTATGTCCACAGCATCGATTCCCGAGCCATCGGCTATGCTTTGGTGAAGGTCAAAGCCGGACGCATGAAGGTCTCGGACACGCTGGATTACGGAGCGGGAGCTCTTCTGGACCCCAAGATCGGTGATCAGGTTTCAGCCGGACAGGCCATCGGCGAAGTGCTGGCCAACGATCTAAGCGCCGCTGAAGAGGCAGCCAGAGCAATTGCCGCGGCTTATGCCATCGCGGAGTTTCCCAAAACCCCGGAAGAGCTCATCCTGGGAGAGATGTAGGCAACAGCTGAAACGGCAAACGCCTCATTTGTCTCCCTCATATGAGACCGTTGAATGATCTGGATCACTGGCTTTAGGGCTTGTGTATTAATACCACCTTGGCCGTCTTGGAGCTCAAAGCCCCGGTCCTATGTCATTGTTATAGATTGGTTTCGGGCGCTTTGGACTTCAAGCAAGGCTCGGTGCGGGATTTTATCTGCTGTGTGCAACGTCTCAGGGGGGGGGGCTTCGATGTGCTGGTTGAAGTCCAAGCGGCCCGTAAACTCGCTGCCTTGGATAGCTTTATCCTGGCCGCTTGAACTCCAACGGGACCAGATTTCACCAAGCCCGAAAAGATCATAGGCTCCCCTCCCGAAGAGCCTATGATGCTTATATGAGATCCAGGCCGGATGGATCAGAACTGTCTGTATTTCTGGCTTACTTTTCCGGCTTTGCGGTTTTCCTTGAAGATGCGGACATCCTCCTGTTTGCGACGCTGTTCTCTGCGGATATTCAGAGAAGCCAGCTCGGATCGCAGGGCGTGATATGACTCCAGTCTTTCCGGATCGAGGGTTCCGGCCTCGATAGCCGCTTTGACGGCGCATCCCGGTTCCGTGTCGTGCCGGCAATCGCTGAAGCGGCACTGCTTTTCCAATTTGACGATATCCTGGAAGACCTGTTCCAGGCTCTCTTCATGGCCGGCGATCTTGATATCCCTCAGGCCGGGATTGTCTATCAGGACACCGCCCTGGGGCAGGATCACCATTTCTCTGCGGGCGGTGGTGTGACGTCCTCTGCAGTCAGCCTGGCGGATTTCTCCCACATCCAGAAGGTCTTCACCTAGAAGAGCGTTGATCAGGGTGGATTTGCCCACTCCTGAGGATCCGATCAGCGAGATCGTAAGCCCTGGATTCAGATAGCTTTGGATGATATCTGTGCCCCAGGCGTCGATGGCGCTGATGGCATGCACGGGCACCTGAGGGCAGATTGCTTTCACCTCATCCACCTTATCCTCATAATCACCGCAAAGATCAGCTTTATTAAGGATGATCACCGCTTTGGCGCGGCTTTCACTGATCAGGGACAGATAGCGCTCAATTTTGCGCAGTTTGTAATCCGCGTCCAGGGCCACCACCAAAAACACGATATCCACATTGGCGGAGATCACCTGCTCATCAGAGGAACCGGGTTTGCTGAAATTTCTCCCAAAGGTATTCTTGGCCTTGCGGGAAAAGCAGCTTTGACGCGGCAGCACTTCCATGATGATGAAGGGATCCGCCGTCTGCTTTTGATGCAGCGCCACCCAATCTCCCACTGCAGGGAGCATACCCCGGTTTTTGGCCGCTTTCCACAGCAGATCGGATAGCCTGGCGGCCACTTCCCCGGTTTCAATTATGACCTTGTAGCTGTTTTTCACCTCCCGGCTGATTCTGCCAGGGATGAACCCTTTGCTTCTATATGGCCCAAACGCGCTTTCCCAAGCATCGTTCCAGCCTAATTCATGTAATCGGTACACGATTCCTCCATTGTGGTGAGTGATTAATTCTGGGTGCTGAGGAATCAAGCAGCTTGATTCCCAGCTAATCTTTACTCTGCCTCTGCGGCACAATTTCCTGGCTCATGTTCACTCCTTCAGGCTGAAAAAAATAGCGCTCTGAGGAACCAATTCCCCAGAGCGCTTTCTGGAAACAATCGAGGGAACGGCTCATTCACCGATCCCGGGATCTATATCGTGATACCGCGTTCAGCCTTGATTCACAGTATCTTATATGATGTCATGGTATGAGATAAGGATCGGCTTTAGTCTGTGACGGGTCCTTGGGCAGTATTTCTAACAGGCATGTTAATCTCCTTATCGCAATATTTTGATGCCATTGATCCATAGGGGATAATCGTGTCAAGCTTATTGTGCCGGGCCCGGGAGGATAGGCTGGCGACACGTTTATCCAGGGCAGATAATCGTGGTATTGATGACTTTAGGACGCCTTGATGTCTTTTCTTTTTTAGAACAGAGGGACAGAGGAACAGAGGAATGAATTTTTCGGGTATTGATATGGCATCCAAGCTATTACAATCCATTAAATCCTGATGATAGTGTCATCTGTGTTCTATCATAAATGATGCTTTGTCAACAGCCTGAGCCCGGAGGGCGGCACAAGATTAGGCTGCAGTACTGGCCCCCGGACCGGAAACTGAGCCTGGCTTTGAATAATTCAGGCCTGGATATCTCCAATCGAGGAAGAGACACCGCAGCCTGATTTGACTTAAAGACAGGCGGACACACGCTCAAGTTCTGCCAGGCCGGATCAGTGAATCCATCAACCCAGCAATCTGACTCAGCAGGCGAAGGCTCTCACTATATATAGGGCGACACTCCCTCAGCTTAGATTAAGCATAAAAACTCAACTTTCTAATCCCCTCATGAGTATGAGGATATACAAATGTTGTAAATATATACCCATTCCTGAGCCTTGGTCTTTTTTGATCCCTTCCCAAGCATTGACTGCCATCGATAACTTTCAGCAACATCCCAATGTAAATGACCAGTGCTTCAAATCTATCCAAGTGTTTGTCTGCATTATCCAAGACTTCAGGTATGCAGATAATCAGATTTCATTCTGTTAGCCACATGAGGCAGCTATCCACAAAGACTCCAAAAGACCGTTGAATAATTCGTAACACTGGCTTTAGAGCTTGTGAAATAACAGCGTTTTGAGTCCCAGCGGGACGGCAGTTTAGATAGAAAACCGTGTTCCGAAGCTCCATAAGAGTCCTGTAGGGACGGCAGTTTAGATTGAATATGATCACCCCAAGCTATCTGAAATGTCGTCCCGATGGGACTCATGGGGTATCTTAAGCATGCGTTGCTATCTAAAATGCCGTTCCTTTGGAACTCGAAGCTCAATTTATGTCAGGCAAAACTTTGCAGACACCCTCTCCAAAGCCATTGTGCAGGGCTATACTAAAGAGATGCTTGCCGATACCCTCAAAGACCAGTTCAATGACCTCTCCAACCGCTCATCAAGCTACTGGCAGGGACTGGCAGAGCATACGGCTCTCCGGATACGAGAGTTCGGAAGGCTGCAAGGCTACAAGAAAGCCAAAGCCAGATACTACAAACTCGTGGTGATCCTGGATGACCGTACCAGTGACATCTGCCGGGCTCTGGCTGCCCAAGACAAGGTTTATCCGCTGAACGATGCAATCGAGGTGATGGATAATCTCATGGCTCTGGATACCAAGTCCAATAGCCTGGATGATGCCAGAGAGTACATCAAAGCACTTGCACCCTGGATCAAGGACGATCAGATTGAATACGACTCAGAGATGAACCCTGTAGGTGTCTCTGGAGCGCATACTCCATTCCCACCGTTTCACTGGAAGTGTAGGACAAGCACTGAAATAATGACCATGTAAACTGCAATACAGGATGGGGTTTTCGCATAAAATGCTTGAATCCACATAAAAACCGCCTCCCAATTCGGAAGGCGGTATGAAATGGTCATGGCTTATATTATTGACGCTGTTTTAGAGTATTCAATTTCTCCTTGATCTCACCCCAGGTAAACCGGTCTCTGCTGCCATTCAGGCTCATCAGATAGGCTAGCGCTTCCTCGCGGTAATTCTTTACCGCCACGATCCGGTAAAACATCTCCGTCCTGTACTGCGCCACAAAGGGATGCACAAAGTTGGTCCCGGACACAAAGGAATGGAAGTAGTAGAAATGTTCGTCCTCGTAGGGTGTCTCGTTATACAGTACAATGTATCCATCTGGCTCGATGGGCGTGCCATAGATTGTTGTGGTAACAGGCTGCCAGGTCAAATGAGCATCGTTTCCTATCACAGATACCACCAAACTATCCACCGCAGTGGGAGGCACATATTCCCCCACAGCACTGAGTTTTACTGCCAGGCTCGGGATGTTTGATGCGTCGCTGTGAATATAGATGGAATCGCTCACCGCCCCGCTGATGGTGGGAACGAACACCACACTCAGTTGGGTAGTCTCGTTCACCGGTATGGAAATGGGAAGTTCTGTTCCCGACAGGGCAAACTGGCTATTGGCAAGATAATAGGATACGGAGCTGATGATCATAGGCGCAGTGCCTATGTTTTTAACTACAATGATTTGGGTGGGTGATGTATCGCCCAGATAGACCACGCCGTAGTTCAGACTGCTTGCGCTCAGCAACTCTATCCTCGGAGTATTGGGCAAGGCGGTGATGTAATCTGTCTTGGTCTCGGTTGTAGTTCCCTCAAAGTCGTTGGTGACGGTCAGGCTCACGGTATAGGTCCCCGCCACGGTGTAGGTATGCAGGGGATTGGTCTGGTCGGAAGTGTTGCCATCACCGAAATCCCAAAGCCGGCTGGCTACATTACCCACCCCGGGATTGACGTCCTCTGTGAATTGCACTGCCAGGGGGATGTCACCCTCCAGAATGTCCGCGCTGAAATCAACGGTGGGGGCAATGATCTGTAAAGGTGATATGGTGAAGGGGAGATCGCTTTCCAGCACCATCCAGGGATAAGTCTGGTCCTGTAGTTTGATCCGGCAGTTCACCGAGGGTGTTTCCGGCACGATCCAGCTATATGTAAGTGTGGTTGCCGGCACGTTAGTGGCGACCTGGGTCCAGGTAGCTCCATCGTCAATAGTATAAAAGATACTTAGGTTAGTCAGGCTAAACTCATTCCAACGAATAGTTTGCGAGCTGAGGGCTGAGTAATCCTCACCCCCATTTGGTTCAAGCAAGTGAAGCTCCATATCCGCCACTCGAAATGACGAATCAGATCTACCAACAATTCTCGAAGATCCACTTTCAACAGCTCGCAACCAGAGATTTGCACCATAACTAGAAACAACATACCAATTCATTGCTTCATCAGTAGCTAGTACAGCTATTGAATTGATTCTTGTCCAATTGGCATTGTCAGATGAATACTCCCAGTAAATTTGGGAACTAGGATCCAAATCCTGAACGCGCCAACGTATGTTGAATTGTGAGTAATTGGTCACAAAGCCACCCCCATTAGCATTGACCAACTTTAGCGGTGTGCGGACATTAAAGGGTAAATCACTGATATCAAAGATTGCATTATTGGAGGTATTTGAGATCCGAATCATGGCGTTACTAACATTGCAACTTGGTATTGTCCAGTACCAAATGCCATAACTTGCTTTAATTGAAGAAATGGCTGTCACCCAATTAAAACCACTATCGATCGAATACTGTATTTTTACATTGTTCATACCGACCGCAGACCAAGTAATGGGATATGTATATGATCCTGAATAGTCCCCGGTAATAATTTCACCACCATTAGGTGTTAGCAGTTGGATTTTACTGATACTGAACTTGCTGTCTGATATGTCATTTACATCAGCAATGTCTGAACTGCGAACCCTGATTCTGCCATCCAGGGTAGGGGTATCCGGCAGTGTCCACACACAAGAGTCTGTACTCAGTTCACTGGCAATCTCAGTCCAAGTCTGCCCGTCGTCAGCACTGAAGTCTAAACTAACTATACTCACATTCTGGCGGGACCAATTTATACTAATTGGTTCTCCAACTTTGAGGTTTATTCCTCCACCACTAGGATAACTCAGCATTACTTTAGGATAACTGCTGCTGCTTGTATTGATAAATGTCCCATCGCTGATGTCTGTGATACTCTCATCCAGAACTGAAGCTAACTTCATGCGGCAGTTCATCGAATTGATAGAAGGAACCTGATAGTGATAGAATCCCTTACTTCCGTCGATACTGGCTAGATGAGTCCAGTTGTTGCCATTGTCGTAGGAAACGCTTAGGTTTATCTGTGGTGTCGAGTTGCTATTCCAGCGGATAGTTCTGGTTGTACCCGCTACCCAAATCTCACCCCCATTGGGATAGCTAAGCGTGAGGGCATTATCATAAGTAGTGAATGACCAAATTGGGCAGTTCAGGGCAGAACCAACAGCATTATATGGTACTATCTTCCAATAGTATGTAGTGTTTGGTTCAAAGTCCGGAATGGGGTCGTAACTAATTGTATAGCCAATATCCAAGCCGTTGATCATATTTGTGGGGGAATTATCTGTGCCCAGCCAAAGCGTGTAACCTGTTGGAGCGTTAGCATTAGTGTAACTGAAACCTGGTGCCCATTTCAAAGAAGTAGTCGTTAGCACTGACTGGCTGTTGTTACCAGGTGCCACAAATATAGCTGGTTCTGGTATTTGGGTAGCAAATTCATCGGGATCTCGAAGGTATGGGTAGCCATCGTTAACACTATGATCGACATCAGGCTTCCATATCTGCCAGTCCCACTCCACGTATGTACTGGTGCTATGGGGGTAGATCATCTCGATTGAGTTACGTGCTTCCCCTCCTGCACTTGTGGTCTGTCCACTACTTTCCAAGTCCCAATAGCTATGGCTGTAATATCCACCGTTATATTCAGCTTGAGAACTTCCAATCAAACCACCACCTCCAATAACAGGACCTATGTTATAGGAGTCGATTATATACCCCCTGTTAAAGTCAACCAAGCCCCCAGCACCGTATTGGCCGTTAATTGCTCCAGTATTGTAGCAATTCCTGATTGTTGAGTATTGATAATTTGATCCAACCAAACCTCCTGCACCATGGGTTCCGTTTACAGTGGATATGTTATGAGACTGTGATATTGTACTCCAATTTGAACCAACTAAACCCCCACAAGTAGAATACCCAATAATTAACCCACTACTACTACAATTCAATATTGAACTCCTATTTTCCCCTGCTAAACTGCCCACTTTATCATAACCAACTACATACACATTATTCAATCTTAGATTGGAGACCCGTACTTGTTTTACTCCAAACAGACCTACCGATGAGCTCCCCGGTCTATTAATATGAAGATTGTTAATGCCAAATCCATTACCATTATAATAACCGGATACATTAGTGGTTGTAGATCCTATGGGTAGCCAGCCCTCGCCTTGATTCCAGGGTGGCACCCCCAGATCGATATCCGCGGTTTGGATGAACCTCGACCCTGAATAATTCCGCACGTTGTTCAGATGCTCCGCCGTCGCCACCTGGTAGGGATCTGCTTCCGTGCCAGAACCTCCGGCAAACTGGGCAAACAAAGAAAATGACATAAGTACAAAGCACAGCAATGCTAGCCAAAACAATTTGTTCCTGTTCATTTCATGCTCCTGTTATATAGTTATTTTTTGTCTCTTTTTAATTTTTTGGGTTTCTTCTTGTCGGTTTTGTCCAGGATAGCATGTCCACGAGTGCAGATGTTTTTAATCCTGGGGTAAGGTCTGATAGGCTGTTGATCAATCAGGGTTTGCAACTCGGCAATCTTGTAGTAGAAAATATGGATACTTTCGTACAAGGGTTCTTTCTTCAATTGTGTTTTCTTTGCGCCAAACGTCCTTTTTAGGTCTGCATACTCGCTGATCAGCTTGTCGTAGCTATCTTTCTTGAGCTTTTGCACTACTTCATTCATAGCATTCCTTGATTTCTTCTCTGGTTTTGCATTGAAGAAAGTATCCAGAACCGCTACATTGTGCCTGATCTCGTTTATCAGCGGCCGCTTAAAGTCTTTTGGGGGTGTTGACTTCACACTCATGTCAAATACGGTTTTTGCTCCCGTCAGAACCAATCCAATTAACTGGATAATAGTGGATGTATCCATCATAGCGCTGCTCCTTTTATCGTAAATATATTAAAATCCATACAATCATCATCTAACCTGATTGATTACCAAGACAAGATGTTAGTATTAGTTCACGCATACTGCAATTCAAAACGTTTAGCAAAGACTCTCATAGGTATCTCGACTTGAGACCATTTACCGTTTCCCTTGTTCTCTGGAATATGGGGCTCAATTTCTGCAATGTCGAGGATTGCTAACATCCTATCATTTGTGAGTGTCCATAGGTAGAATCTGAATGCTAACGATGTTATCGCCTGTTGCCACTCGTTCTTAGTAATAATGAATCTCGCATCCGATATCTTTTGACTAGTTGACTTAACCTCAATTTGCATGGGGGTAAAGTCATCTTTCGAAACAACACTGAGAACATCATATCCAGAGAAGTTACTTTCAATAGCTTGCCAGGTAGGTTTTACTCCCGTTCTCTGCTTTTCATACTCAATCGTGAGTCTTTCACCAAATCTGCCGTTGTCCAGTAATTCGGTGTTATTAATACTGCGAAAATAACTGCTTAACTCATCCCACCATTGTACAACTGAGGATACAGGGTCTGGAGCCAATAGGTTGGCTATTTTAAAACACTCAACCACATTTGTCGGTGCATATCTGCAGAACTCATGCCTTCCGGTGTATATGGCCCTACCCCAAGTGGGGCGAGTAGTTAACACTAAGTCCTTAAGTTGCTCCTGCATCCTTTCTTCGTATGTGTTTCTTTCCAGAATCTCTTGTCCTCTTTCTGACAGCTCATACTTGCCCTCAGCGATTAGTTTTATCCAACTGCATTTGATTGAGAGATTCAGGATTTCATTTAAGGGGCTAAGATAGAATATCTCATCATAGTTGCTTTGTGGTTTGTATATGTTATGACCAGATTTAGCGACTTCAAGAAGCCTTAGTGATGAATGAAAATAGCCGACTGAGATGTTCATGTATTATGCTTCAGCCATTCAAGTAGGCTTTTGATATCTTCAACGTCCAGTAATTCAACATCGTCTTCTGGACTATCCCCGATATCATAGGGTATAGTTTCAATATGTAGAGAGCTGTCATTTAAGGCAGCAGCCATTCTGTCTACTTTTTGAACGAGTCTCGCATGAATATTCTCATCGATGCTACCTGGGCAGTAGAGAACCTCAATATTTGTACTGACATCAGGACCAAGACCTAGACGGTGGATTCTGTCCTCTGATTGAAGATAATGAGCCGCATTGTAGGTTCTATCAACATAAATGGCATGATGGCAAACCATATGCAGGCTTATGCTTTCAGAGGCTGCAGCCGGGTTTGCAACTAACACGTAACAATTGGGATCGTTCTTGAATTTCTTAATCTTGCCTTCTCGTGTATAAGTATCCTCCTCTTCACCCGTATCAACTCCGCCATGAATATATACTGCATTCAGATCAGTTAAGCGTTCAGCAAGGGTTTCGACGTTTTCCCTGAAAGTTGTCCAAATCACACATTTTCGCTTCTGGGAGGCTAGCTGTCTTGCTCTTTGGCAGGCAAACTCGAGCTTCGGAGCACTGCCTTCGTTAAGAGCATCTACAAGGTAATCACCATGAGCAAAACCGATATCCTTGAGTAGCAGCATAGGATTTGAAACTGCTTCGATAAGCCGAATAACACTTTTCCCCAGTGCCCTGAATGATCTCCTGGTACCAGATGAGATGCTCAGCTCGGCTTGTCTACAAACTTCTGAACTCATCAAGTCATATAATCTTTTCTGGGCTGGATTGAATGGTACTGGCACCTTTCGCCTTGTCACAGGAGGCAAGTTAAGTTCAGCTTTTGTAGTTCGAACAAATATTGGCTGCAAGTCAGCAATAATAGTCTGAACTTCGGGCCTTATTTCAGGATGCAAGTACTCAACCTGCGGTATAAGGTCTTCTTCCCCTTGAGGCATTGGTGTTCCCGACATTATCAGCTTGGACTCTGGAAGATGGGCAATCTTAAGTATTGAATCCGCAATGACTTTGCCACGACCAGACTTTATTCTATGGCTTTCATCCAGAAACATAAAAACGCTGCGACAGGATAGAAACACACCAATTTCATTAGAAACTTTGGGAAACTGCTGATAGGTAATGATGTAATATTTGGCTTGCGACTCAAGGAGGTTCTTAATAGTTGTTTGTCCACCAGTAAGTCTAGTCATTGCTATATTAGTATTATCAAAACAGATGCTCAGCTGTTCATCCCAAGATATGAACGCATTCTTTGGTGCGACGACGAGTAGCTTATCATCTTCATGCGACTTGATAGCGAAAAACGCAAGAGCCTCAGTTGTCTTCCCAGCACCAGGCACTGAAAACGTTGCTGCAGAAGTTATGCTTGCCATTCTCTGTACATTTCTTAACTGGAAATCTGTTAAGGTTCTACCTAACATATTCCAGCCTGAGCTTTCAAGTTTGTTAATAATCTCATCATATGACAAGATCACATTATCACTTGGGGTCTTGAACTCTCTTTGCTTTGATTGGGACTTTATTACATACTCTCGCGCACTCTCTGATAGGGTGTATTTGACATTGTTAACATTGAGGATTGCGCCAACATCGTACATAGTAGATAAAAACGCCCACCAAGGCGTACACACTTTACCGGATACGTCTGACTCGGTCTCATCGCTTGTATCAAATAGCAGTCTCAGAACTTGTTGAAACCATCCATCATGGAAGTAAGCAGACCCAGTGAGTATAACTGCAAAGTGCTTATCTGCATCGTAATCAATGTGGACGACAGGATGCATTATTTACTAGCCCATTCCTTAATGGTCATAAGCCCTTCTTCAATACTATTGATCACACTATTTACCCCACTTTTCGAAACACTTGGGCTCTGAGTTCCGAGCAGAGCGCTTTGAATGGCTTGGTTTGCTTTCTGAAGCTGCTTGAACACATATTTCTCTGTGTCTTTCTCCTTGTCCAGTACCTGCTGCATCTCGATCGTATCTTTTATGATATCCCGCACTAATGGTCGATTCTCGACTTGATCAATTGCTTGCGCTAGCCTGGCTTCTTGAATCCTAATAGGTTCTGCGAGCAAATCATCACTGGTATCAATGGTAGTATCATCTATCGGTATCTCTTCGACTAGCTTTTGCTTTATCAAATCATGGTGTTTGTGGAGATCGCCAATAATACTCCAGTTACTTCCACCTGAGGCTTCATCCATTAGTGCAAATACCTCTATCTCAAACAGCTTTTTCTCGCTAGCATGTTGTATCTTTTTTCTTTTACTTATCAGCTGCCGGAAAGCCCAGTCCTTGTCCGTAACGAAGCTCCATTGACCCTCACGGTTTCTCGATTTTAAGTACTCTTCCGCATAACTTCTTTTTTCAATATTCTCCCGTACCTCAGCAACCGTCAATCCGTAAAATTCAGCCACAGTTTTCTCATCAAGTTTATGCTTGGTCATTCTATCTAAGATCATATTTGCCAGCGCATGCCACTTATAATCCGATTTAATGTCTGGCTCTATCTGCAATCTGCCCTCGAGTTTATCAATAGCCCTGTCATCGGCAATGGGCAGTACCACAGCTGTTATGTATTTATAGCGACTAAACTCAATAGGTTTATCGTTTACCAATTCTCTCCACGCGCACAGTCTGCGGTTTCCGTTAATCACAAAACCTAGATGATCAAGGATAATAAAGCCTTCAATCTTAGTTTTGGGATCCATGAAGTGTCTTAGTAAATCTTCATCCTCGATGAGTTTTCTTAGTAGTTCATGTTGTACTTTTTGTACTTCTTCTCTCTCTGGATCATTACTGAAGAAATCCCTTGGGGAATTTTTGTTTTCAGCCAACCACTCAAGCTGCAGAGACGCTGTCCTACCGTTGGCAATTCTGTATTTTGGTAATTCAAGGGGGATTTTCCAGACAGGGAGTAAAACGCCATCCATGAAATCAACTTTTGTTTCGTATTCCTGTATCTTACTATCTGCTAGTTCCTTGAAATGATCTTGTCTCTTTTGAACTGGCCATCCATATTCCATCTGCTTTCTCCTTACTCGTAAATTCCGATTAAAACTAAGGGTAGGTTTATGACTTTCCCGAATATATCCAATTCATTATCCAGCCTTTCCAGGTTTGCCATGTTACTCGCTAATTGACGAGCGCAATCTCTTGTAGGCAGAATGATAGCCCCACCTTTGATCAGTCCTCTTTCAAAGACTGCCTGGAGTTTAAGTAAATCAGCGTAAATCCTTGCAACGTTACCTGTCTGTATGCAAAGACCTGTTTCTGCTTTCCTCGACGTGATTGAGACCCTGCTTGAAGGATCTATCTGAACCTCAGGGGACCATCCATTATTGATCAAATCGCTTTGAATCTTTTGCCTGATAGCAGTTGCATTACGCAAAAACACTTTCGCAGTGCAATTCTTAACTGCTTCAGTAATCTCCCAAACAGCTGCTTCAGGTATTACATTTTGTCCGCGATTACGGTAAACAATGATATACTTCATTTGCCCTCACTTCTATTTACAGGCTTGGATAATGAACTTGTGGTGTGATCATAGATTGGCTTGTCGTAAGGTCTGTATTTAGCTTTGCCAGCAAGAGCATCCATTATCCTCGATACTGAGATGTCGACGTAGTTTTTCATAATCTCTGCGCCCCAATAATAACGACTATGTAGGGCCGCTGCCACCCCCGAAGATCCAACGCCCGAAAAAGGATCAAAAACCAGCGCCCCCTCATTCGTCAGGGACAGAACAAGACGTTCGATTAAGCCGACTGGAAACTGGCAGGGATGTTCAGTTTTTTCTATGTGATTGCTTTTAACATTGGGGATATCCCAAACATCTTCGGGATTTTTGCCCATTGGATTACATGAATACTCGCCCTTCTTTGGTCCTTTAAAGTGCCTTTTACCGGGGTACTTTGATGGAATTCTTACTGCATCAAGGTTGAAGATATAATCATCAGTTTTGGTATACCACATCACAACTTCATATCTGCCGCTAAATCTCTTTTTGTTATGAAGCCCATGACCAAAATGCCAGATGATACGATTTCTTAATTGCATCCCATGTTTTTTAAAAATAGGGGCTAATTCTATATCCAGAGGGAGAATTTGTCCATCATCCGTAAAGTTTCCAACTTGCCAGCAGATACTCCCAGTGCTCTTCAGTCTTGGTATGATTAGATCGATAACTTCTTCCTGCCAAGTTAAATAGTCTCTCAAGGCCTGCTTTACCTCATATACCTTTCCAATGTTATAGGGAGGAGAAGTTACTACCAGGTCAAAAAGCTCAGTTTCTTTGCGCTGCGATAAAAACTCCTCAACCCTGCCATTCCAAACTGCATTAGTTGTAGTTTTGAGGCTAGTAATCTGTCTTTTGGTAGAAATGACCTTCACGCCAGACATATACATCTCCCAATAAAATTCATCCTATTCAAGCCATAAAACCACAAGTAGAAGAAACTTCGAGGGTTTTATAGTCTCTACCATCTTCACCGAAACTAGCTTCTGTTCATCAGAGTATCCGCATCTATTCTCGTAGCACTTGTTATGAGGGTTGAATTCCATTATTCTCCACCCGTTTAGCATTTTAGCAACTAAAATGGGTTCTCAATTTCTGTCAACCTCAAATTCTGTCTCATCCTTGCTCATCCTGATTTGTCAGCATACAGGGTAGTGCTTTCCTGGCTCTGGATCAATGATGACATCTGGAACAAGGAGACAGCATAACCAAATGGATATCCAGTGCCGCCCTCCGGGCTCGTTATAATAGGCTCTCTTTCATAACGAGTGGGTAAGCATACAAAAAAAAGGTTGAGAGAAATGCCCATATGTTTAAAGACGTAACTTCTATTACACTACTAAAAGGAGCACGTCATGAGCATTCCTCTCGGAATCCAAATCTGCGAAGGGTTGTTAAACTTGCAAGGATATTCTGCAAGTTTAATAGAAGTAGCAGATTACAAGTCCCAGAAGCAGATACATGTGCATATAAATAGCACGCGTCCAATTCAATGTCCAATATGCAAACAGGCACTTCCTATTTACGATACCAGGCTGAGATACATCCAGCATGCCTCAATTCTATGCAAACCAGTTGTATTAGTCCTTCACCAGGTTAGAACCAATTGCCCATCATGTGGGGTCAAAACTGAACCACAGACGATAGCAAGGGGCAAGAACAGGCATTCCATTCTACTTGAAAAACTAGTGTTGTTGTTATCTTCCAAGCTGGATAACAACACAATATCAGAGCTTCTTGGGTTCTCTCCCAGCTCAATCTACCGCATTGATAAGGAAGGGCTGCAGCAATTGGAGCCACTAATGAGTTCATGCGTTCCGAAGCCTGAGCACATAAGCATAGATGAGATGGCACATAAACGCAGGCATAACTACACAACGGTTATGACAAATCAAGAAGATGCCAAGGTAATTGACATCCATCCAGGTAAATCCAAGAATAGCGCAATGACTCTTTTCTCCAGGTGGGGGCATAAGTTCAACTGGCTGCAAACAATTTCTATGGATTTTAGCCAGTCCTACATTAGCGCAGCGGTAGAAACCTTTAACGAACACTACATCGTATTCGACAGGTTTCATTTCAGTAGGATTGTGAACCGTAGTTTAGAGAAAATCAGAAGAGAGATCCAGCAACATCTGCCTGATGGGCTTAGAAAGCAGAGCAAGAAACACAGCCGTTGGTTGGTTTTACGAAGATCACATAATTCAAACAGCCATCAGTTGAGCAATCTGGAACAGCTTAAGGTAGACAACCAGGAACTCTTTGAAGCTTATCTACTAAAGGAGGATTTGCTGTCTATCTTCGATGAAGACATCAAAAAGGAAGAAGCAGAGTCTAGATTGTTAGCGTGGTGTACCTGTGTTGAGGGCACCAACTATAAACCTTTCCAAAAGCTTGCAATTCAAATCAGGAAGCGATTATCCATACTGTTGAATTGGTTTGAATATCACATTAGCAACGCCAAAGCAGAGGCCGTTAATAATGTTATCAAAGCTCTCCTTCGTAGAGCATTTGGATATAAAGACTACGAATACTTCCGCTTGAAAGTACTGCAAAAATGTGGGTACTTAATGTATGCATTTACCCACTCGTTATGAAAGAGAGCC
>Ga0209311_1001164_pt1 | contig 21876 bp, 17 predicted proteins | sample AD_UKC045_MetaG_FD_184417 | JGI IMG/M metagenome (GOLD analysis project Ga0209311, IMG submission 184417) | Active sludge microbial communities of municipal wastewater-treating anaerobic digesters from USA - AD_UKC045_MetaG (SPAdes) (version 2) | ecosystem: Engineered > Bioreactor > Anaerobic >... | reverse complement strand
AGATCGTCGCCGACTTCACCAGCCCGCCGCAGTCCCGGCACGTCGGGATCACGCCGCCCTCGAACACCACCCGCAGATCCGCCAGCTCGTGCCGCAGCCCGCACTCCAGGCACGTCGCGTAACTGGCGTTACCGTGCAGCTCGATCACATTGCGCTCCGGCACGCCCGAAGCCTGATGCAGGTTGTCGACATTCTGCGTGATCACCGCCGGGCACTTCCCGCTCGCCACCAGACGCGCCACCGCTTCATGCCCGCGGTTCGGCTCTTTCCCCGTCCAGCCCGCAGCGCCCGAAAACACGCGCGTCCACGCCTCGCGCCGCTTCGCCTCCGAACCCACGAACTCCTGGAAGTAGATCGGCTTCATCTTCGACCACACGCCGCCGGGCGACCTGAAGTCCGGTATCCCCGACTCCGTCGATATCCCCGCCCCCGTGAACACCACGATGCGCGAGGCGCGCTTCAACTCGTCAGCCAGAAGATCAGCGGCGCTTTGGGGCATGCGATGAACATGCCCTCAACCACGCGCAAAACAAGCATTACACATCAACGCATCAGCATCAGCACAAACTCCGCCAAAGAATTACGCGCTGAATCAAAGCGCCGCAGAAATCGTCCACCAGCACCGCATTTCCGATTCGCCTTTTGCTTCCGCCCGCGCCAAGCTGTGCAACAGGGTGAAGAGAAACGTTGGTGGGTGGCTTTCAATGAAGCTTCGAGACGTGCTCGACCACGACCGCCTTCTGCTGGTCGCGTGCAATGACTGCCATGGCAAGACGCCGCTCGATCCCGCCCGTTTCGCCCTGCGCGTTGGTGTGCATACGGACATTGCCGACCTGCTCCACGAACTGAATTGCCCGGTCTGCGGCTCGGCCGACATCGCGATCAGCTCCCACTCGCCGCTCGAAGCGCGCCGCCCCGCAACACCCCCGCCAACTGCCGACACACGGCCCTAGCGCCAACTTGCGCTGCTCCTGACCCGGTCCTATGCCTGCTCCCATAATCCAGGGAGAATACGCATGGCCGACCTCATCGAGACCAAACAGGACGGCATCGCGATCCTCACCATGAACCGCCCCGAGGCGCGCAACGCGCTCTCGCAGCCCATGCTCGCCGCCCTGCTCGAAGCCCTGCCGCGCCTCGCTGCTGATCCTTCGATCGGCGCCATCGTCATCACCGGCGCCGGCGGCGCGTTCTGCGCAGGCGGAGACGTCAAAGGCTTCGCCGCCACCGAAGGCGGCGCGAACCACGGCCGCTCGCCGGAAGAAGCCGCGCACTCGCTTCGTCAAAGCATGGAAGTCTCGCGCTGGCTCCACGACATGCCAAAGATCACCATCGCCTCGATCCCCGGCGCCGCCGCAGGCGCTGGCCTCTCCATCGCCCTCGCCTGCGATTTCCGCATCGCCGCCAAAGGCGCAAAGATCACCACCGCCTTCGCCAAGGTCGGCCTCTCGGGCGATTTCGGCGGCACCTACTTCCTCACCCAACTCGTCGGCACGGCCAAAGCGAAAGAGCTCTACCTGCTCTCCGACGTCATCATCGCTGAAGAAGCCGAACGCCTCGGCGTCGTGAACCGCGCGGTCGAACCTGCGCAACTCGAAGCTGAAACTCTCGCCCTCGCCAAACGCTTCGCCAACGGCGCGCGCATCACCCAGGGCCTGATGAAGAAGAACCTCAACACGGCGGAGAAAGGCGACATGCTTCTCTCCTTCGACACAGAAGCCCTCAACCACTCGCGCAGCGCGCAGACGGCCGACCACGCCGAAGCCGCCAAGGCCTTCGTCGAAAAGCGCCCGCCAGTCTTCAAGGGGCGGTAGTTCCAGCGTCGTAGTACGCGCCAAAGTAGGGTGCATTGGAGCGAAGCGGAAATGCACCGCAAGCGCTCGATAAATGCACCCTGCGCTCCCGCGCCTGTCAGACAGCCGCCTCGATCATGATCTCGATGCCCCACGCCGGATCAGCCAGCTTGGCTTCAACGGTCGCTCGCGCTGGCGTCTCGTATGGGACGACCCATTTATCCCACACCTCATTCATCTCTCCGATCGTGGTGATGTCGGCCAGATAGATGTTCGCCTTGAGTATCCGCGACTTGTCGGTCCCCGCCTCTTTCAGCGTCTCTTCAATCTGCGTCAGCACATCCAGCGTCTGCGCAGCGATGGATTGCCCTGCCGATATCTCCGGCACGTAACCCGACAGATAGATCTTCCCACCGTGGATCACCGCAGACGAGTAGCGCGCGCCCGCTTCAATTCGCTTGATCATGCCTGTTCCTCGGAGCCGGATTTCATGAGCGACGTTCAATCGCCGATTGCAGATGTTCGTTAGACCGAACCCGAGCGCCATTACAGGTCTCGCCGATCATCCGCCCCGCTACTTGTCATCCCGGAAGCGCGAAGCGCTATCCGGGACCCATTGCGAGAGCACGACAACATCCCGATGGGTCCCGGCTCTTCCCCCGGATAGCGCTACGCGCTTCCGGGGTGCGGCCGGGATGACAAGTTGTTGGCGAAGGTCACTCACGCACACAAGCCGCTATACATCTCCGCAGATAACGCTTACCGCTATTGCACGCGCGCAGTTCTGAGAACCGTTCGCAGAAAACTTGCCTTCACGCGTGCGATGAGGGCCATCTCGCGCAAGCGTGTTTCGTCCGGGGCGGATTCCGGTCGCGACGCGCCGCGTCGCGCATTGGCGTTAGCCAACTCCTCCGTTATCAATTCCCGCAAGAAGCGTCCTGCTCGCAGGGCGGTACTCGGACTCGGGTCAAAAGAAACAGGGTGGAGGAACCGGAAGCAATTCCGGAAGAAAGCCCGCGGAGCTCGAAAATGGCGACATACACTCTCAACGTGAACGGGAAGACCGAAACGGTCGACGTAGTAGACGGCAACATGCCCCTGCTGTGGGTTCTCCGGGACAAGCTGGATCTCAAGGGCACCAAGTTCGGCTGCGGCGTTGCTGCTTGCGGCGCGTGCTCGGTCCACCTCGATGGCCAGGTGACACGCGCCTGCGTGACGCCGGTGTCCTCGGTCGGCGCCAAGCGCGTCACGACCATCGAAGCCATCGGCCAGTCGCCGGTCGGTCAGGCCGTCCAGAAAGCCTGGCTCGATGTCGACGTGATGCAGTGCGGCTACTGCCAGGCTGGCCAGATCATGGCGGCCACGGCGCTGATCGCCACGACGCCGAAGCCCACCGACAAGGAAATCGACTCGGCGATGCAGGGCAACGCCTGCCGCTGCGGGACTTATGTGCGCATCCGCGAAGCCATCAAGACGGCTGCCGGCGCTGCAACTGCTGACACGCGGGAGGTCTGATCCATGGCTGACGGCAACACCATCAACACCTCGCGCCGCTTCTTCCTGCTGGCCTCTGCGGCTGGCGGCGGTCTCATGCTCGCCGGTTGCGTAACCGCTGCTGGCGACACGACTGACGGCGCTCCGGCCCTCGCGGCGACCCCGGCCAAGCCGGCCGCCCCGCCGGTCGACATGAACAACTTCGTCGCCATCGCGCCCGACGGCACGATCCGCATCATGAACAAGAACCCGGAAATCGGTCAGGGCATCAAGACGATGCTGCCCATGCTGATCGCCGAGGAAATGGATGCCGATTGGTCGAAGGTCACGATCGAGCAAGGCGATGCGGACCAGGCCCGCTATGGCAACCAGATCGCTGGCGGCTCGTTCGCCACGCCGAACCACTGGGTGCCGCAGCGCCAGGTCGGCGCCGCTGCCCGCCTCATGCTGATGCAGGCCGCCGCCGCCCGCCTCAACGTCTCGATCGACGAACTGTCGACCGAACCGTCCATGGTCGTGCACACCGCCACCAACAAGAAGATCGCCTATGGCGACCTGGTCGCCGACGCCGCCAAGCTGACGCCGCCGGACCCGGCCACGCTGAAGATGAAGGACCCCGCGTCCTACCGCATCATCGGCAAGAACATGCGCAACTGGGACTCGCCCAAGATCGTCCGCGGCGAACCCATCTTCGGCATCGACACCGTCGTGCCGGGCATGAAGTACGCGAACTTCGTCAAATGCCCCGTCTTCGGCGGCAAGATCGTCTCGGCCAACATCGATGAGATCAAGGCGCTCCCGGGCGTCACCGATGCCTTCATCGTCAAGGCTGCAGGCGCTCCGATCCCAACGAAAATGGGCCTCCTCGATGGCGTCGCCATCCTCGCCGACGATTGGTGGACCGCCAAGGAAGCCGCAAAGAAGCTGAAGATCGTCTGGGATGAAGGCGTCTCGAAAGACGAGTCTTCCGCCTCCTACGACAGCCAGGCCGCCGAACTCGCGAAGAAGACGCCGCAGACCAGCCTCTCCAAGGTTGGCGATGCAGCTGCAGCGATGAAAACCGCCGCCAAGACGATCGAGGCTTCCTACTCCTACCCGTTCCTCGTCCACGCCCCGCTCGAGCCGCAGAACTGCACGGCTCACGCGAAGGCTGACGGCACGGTGGAAGTCTGGGCCCCGACCCAGCGTCCCGACATGGGCGCGAACGGCGCGTTCAGCCTGATCTCCACGGCGCTCGGCGTCGCGAAGGAGAAGATCACGATCCACATGATCCGCTGCGGCGGCGGCTTCGGCCGTCGTCTCGACAACGACTACGCTGTCGAGGCTGCAGCGATCTCGAAACAGGCCGGCAACATCCCGGTCAAGCTGATCTGGACGCGTGAGCAGGACATGGCTCACGACCCGTACCGTCCGGGCGGCTACCACAACTTCAAGGCCGGCTTCGACAAGTCGGGCAATGTGGTCGCCATGACCAACCACTTCGTCTCGTTCGGCCGTCCCAACGACGCCGGCACGATGACGATCCTCGCATCGGCCAACTCGCCGCCGCAGGAATTCCCGGCCAACTACGTGCCGAACCACGAATACAGCCAGTCCCTGATGATGGGCGGCATGCCCACGGGTCCGCTACGCGCGCCGACGTCGAACGCCGTCTGCTTCGTGCACCAGTGCTTCATCGACGAAATGGCCATCGCCGCCGGGAAAGACCCGATCGACTTCCGCCTCGAACTCCTTGCTGCTCCCGCGCCCGCTGGTTCAGCCGCCCGCGCCGGCATGAACGCCGCCCGCATGGCTGAAGTCGTGAAGGTCGTCCGTCAGCGCTCGGGCTGGGATAACCGCAAGTCGCTGCCGAAAGGCGTCGGCATGGGCACAGCCTTCTACTTCTCGCACCAGGGCTACTTCGCCCAGGTCGCCAAGGTGAAGGTCGAACAGAACGGCGCCTGGCGCGTGCTGAAAGTCTGGTCGGTGGGCGACGTCGGCTCCACCATCATCAACCCGACCAACGCCCTCAACCAGGTCCAGGGCTCGATCGTCGACGGCATCTCCGAGATGCACCAGAAGATCACCTTCGACAAAGGCCGCACCCAGCAGCAGAACTACTTCGACATGCCGCTGCTGCGTATCGACTACGCCCCGCAGATCGACGCGCACTTCCACCCGTCGAACAACTCGCCGACGGGTCTGGGCGAGCCCGCCCTGCCGCCGGTTCTCCCGGCCGTGGCCAACGCCATCTTCGCGGCAACCGGCAAGCGCATCCGCTCCCTGCCGATCGTGCAGAAAGACATTGCCTGGACCTAGGTCCAGTAGGTCCCTCCGAAGACCACCAGCGGCCCGGGCAGAAATGTCCGGGCCGTCTGATTCCAGAGCTCACAAACTCCCTGCCACTGACAGATGCCGGCGCCGCATACGGAACGTCCCCCTACGTCAGTAGCACATTCATATCGTTTGCCGTGCAAATGGCCTCAAAACGAAGCCCACAGTGCCGATTTCGTGACCGCTCCGTGGGCGGAATCGACCCGCAAATCCGCCCGCAATCGTTGACGGTTTTGCCCCTCCCACAGATACTGAAATCAATATTACGACCCGTGACAAAACGGGCGTCGAGGAACCTAGCTTGGGAGAGCCCACATGAAGTCAGTCCTGCTGACGACTGCTGCCGCTGTCGTTGTCGCCGCCGCGGTTGCCGCCTCGGCCATTTCGGCCCCGGCGCCTGCGCCCACCATCGCCGCCGTGCCAGAGCGCGCCGCGAACTTCCAGCTGACGGACACGAACCGTCTGGCTCACGAGCTTCACTACTTCAAATCGGCCCCCGCCATCGTCCTCGTCAGCCAGGTCAATGGCGGCAAGGTCTCGCGCGAAGCGGCCCGCCAGCTCTCCAAGCTCCAGACCCAGTACAAGGACCAGGGCGTCCTCTTCTACGCCATCAACTCGAAGGACACGCGCGACGCCGCCGCCGCAGAGGCCCAGTCGCAGAAGTTCACCTTCCCGATCCTGATGGACGAACTGCAGCTCGTCGGCGAACAGCTCGGCATCTCGCGTGAAGGCGAAGTCTTCGTCGTCGCGCCGAAAACCGGCTTCAAGGTCGCCTACCACGGCACCGTCAACGAAACCTCGAAAGCCATCGACGCCGTGCTCGCCGGCAAGCCGGTCGCCAACCCGCGCATCGAAGTGAAATCGGGCAACGCGATCGCCTTCCCGGAGCGCGGCCGCAAGGCTGAGCACGCGAACATCTCGTACTCGACCGACGTCGCGCCGATCATCCAGGAGAAGTGCGTTGCCTGCCACCAGGAAGGCGGCATCGCCCCCTTCGCGATGGACAGCTACGACATCGTCAAATCGATGGCCCCGATGATCGTCGAGTCGGTCATGGCGGAACGCATGCCTCCCTACTTCGCCGATCCGCACATCGGCACGTTCCAGAACAACCACGCCATGTCGGCTCAGCAGAACAAGACGCTGATCCATTGGCTGGAAGCTGGCGCGCCGCGCGGTTCGGGTCCGGATACGCTGGCCCTCAACAAGTCGAAAGCGCCGGAATGGCCCGTCGCCCTCGGCAAGCCGGATGTGGTCGTCACGCTGCCGGCGTTCGACGTTCCCTCGTCGGGCACGGTCGCCTACCAGAACATGCGCGTCGACAACCCGTTCAAGGGCGACACCTGGCTGAAAGCCATCGCCGTGAAACCGGGCGAGCGCACCGTTCTGCACCACGTCACCTCGAACCACTCGCCGGATCGCGGCGCTCCCGCGCCGAAGATTCCGGGCGGCTCGGTCGGCTCGTACACGCCGGGCGCTGAACCGCAGGTCATCGCAACAGGCGCAGGCGCTCCGGTTCCGGCCGGCGGCAAGCTGTCGTTCTCGATGCACTACACGACGACCGGCAAGGCCGCGACCGACCAGACGCAGATCGGCTACTACACGCTGAAAGCCCCGCCGGAATTCATCAAGCGCTCCACGGTCATCTCCGACTTCGCGCTGAAGATTCCGAAGGGCGAAGCTCGTCACAAGGAAATCGCCTACCTCGAATTCCCGGCTGATGCGTACATCTACACGCTCTACCCGCACGCCCACTACCGTGGCTGGTCGGTCGAGCTGAAAGAGAAGACGGCTGACGGCAAGGAAGCCATGCTCCTCTCGCTGCCGAAGTACGACTTCAACTGGCAGCGCGATTACGATCCGATCGAGCCGATCCTCATCAAGAAAGGCACGAAGCTCATCGCGACCTGGATCTACGACAACTCCAAGGACAACAAAGCCAACCCGGACTCGTCGATCGACGTGACCTGGGGCGAGCAGTCCTGGCAGGAGATGATGTACTTCCGCGTCAACTACCGCTGGGCTGACGAGACCGTCTCGAACGTCCGTAACGACCTGCAGGCTCAGCTGATGGACTCGCGCACGATCGGCGCGCTGGACAACAACGCTGACGGCAAGGTCCAGATCGACGAGCTCACCGGCACGATGTACTCGGTCCGCGCTCGCTTCAAGGACCTCGACACCAACGGCGATGGCGGCCTCGATAAAGCCGAACTCGCCGCCGGCAACGTCTCCCGCGCCAGCGCCACCCGCGACCTGCGCGACGCAGACATCGACCTCTAGGTCAATCGGCACAAACACCGGAAAGGCCCGCTGACAACAGCGGGCCTTTTCTTTTGCCCCACCAAAACCCGAACCCGTAGGATGCATCAAAGATGCACCACGCCCCACGCACCAATCTCCACCGTCATTCCCACGAAAGCGGGAACCCAGAAGCCCCACCCACCGCTTGTCATCCCGGCCGCACCCCGGAAGCGTGTAGCGCCATCCGGGGGAAGAGCCGGGACCCATCCATCCGCATCGACAATGTGAGAAATGGGTCCCGGATAGCGCTACGCGTTTCCGGGATGACAAGCGCGGCTACACCCACGAAGTAGGGTGCATCTTGATGCACCGCACCACACACGCCGCCCTCTCCACCGTCATTCCCGCGAAAGCGGGAACCCAGAAGCTCCACCCACACATGCACGTTCTTTGTCCCGCTCCTCCCGACGTAAGTCGGGACCCAGGGGCGGCTTGTCCCGCTGTGTGAACCCCTGGCTCCCGACTTACGTCGGGAGGAGCGGTGATGGGCTGAAGTGTAGGATGGCGATGGTGCAGAACTGTAGGACGGAGAAATTCCATCTTGTCTGCATTCAACAACTTGCACGCCCAAAGTGTAGGATAGAGCCTCCCGGAATCTACGGCGCCCAAAACCGGGTTATGATGCAAACGCACCTGACAAACGGGAGGTCTTGGAACGCGTCCGAGCTCAAGATGTCAGGTCAGTTGGCCGGCGTGGCTGCGGTGTGTTGGAGACTTGGGTGACCAAGCGCTCCTTCAAGGAAGTCTGGAACCTGCGAGTGGGCGTATTCGACCCCTTGCGGCGACCCGGCGAAACGAACTGCGCAGCATTGCCTCCGAAGTGAAATCGGAGGGTCCGGGACCTGACGGACAGGTTCCGACACGCTGAACCGGTCACTGGCAATGGAGCTAAGGCCCCTGGGGCTCATCCCCTTGGTGTGTCGCAAGCAACTCCAATCGCCATCACCGGGAAGAACGGCCAATGCAGGGGCGCGTGATGATCACGCGCAACCGCTGATCTTCGGATCAGCACTGGCACGACCCACGGCGCAGACCATCGCGCGCCCCAACTCCCTGTTCGGGAGGGACGACACCACGCATCACGGACAGCGAAAGCTGGTCCCAACGAGAGATCGCGCCACGACGGGACGTAGGGTGCATCTTGATGCACCGCGACCGCCCACAGGTGCATCAAGATGCACCCTACACGGCGCTCCCTGCGCCATGATGTTTGAAATCACCGCTCGATTGCCCATTGCCGATTGCCGGACGCGCAGCGTTCACGCCCTCAAAGCCTCCCCAAGCTCCACAAAACTCCCGACCTGCACGTCATACGTCCCCGCCGCTGGCGCATCGAACTTGCCGCCCACGCCATACTCATCCGGCCGCGCCACATACCCCGTCCTGAAGCCACGTGTCCGCGCATGATCGAGATCCCACACATGGCACGCCACCATCATGATCTCCGACGGCTCGAGCATCAGCAGGCGCGGCGCGCTGTCATACAGCGCCGGCATCGGCTTGTAGGTCTGCGCAATGTCCGCGCCGAGAATGACGTCCCACGGAATGCCCGCGCGCTTCGCCATCTCGGTCACCAGTGCGATATTCCCGTTCGACAGCGCCGCCAGCGTATGCTGCTGCTTCAACGCCAGCATGCCCGGCACGGTATCGGCCCAGGTCGGCAAGCGCCGCCAGCCGCGCGCCAGCCAATCCTTCTCCTCCGCGTTCAGATCAGCGACCCCGAACTCGGCCAGCGCCACATCCAGCATCTCGCGATGCAACTGATCCATCGGCACATAGGGGCGTCGTCCCGATCGCACCTCTTCCATCGCCGGCTGGTATTCGCTGCGCCAGCGATTGGCGAACGCGACCCAGTCCAGCACATGCCCGTGCGCGCCGATAATGTCCTTCGATTCCTCTGCAATGCCGCTACACCAATCCACCGTGGTGCCGAACACGTCGAAAGTGAGCGCTTTGATCGAAGAGAGACCTGTCATGGCGCCCAACCTTGCACAGCATGGATTTCCACTCCAGACATCGCGGCGGGAGACTTGTCATGAACTTCATGTCCGACACCGCCGCGCCCGCGCATCCGGCGATCCTCGAAGCCATGGTCGCCGCCGCAACGGGCCCGGCGCCCAGCTACGGCAATGACCCGTGGACCAAGGCCGCACGCGACACGCTCTGCAAGGTGTTCGAAACCGATCTCGACATCTGGCTGGTCTCATCTGGAACGGCCGCCAACGCGCTCGGCCTCTCCATCCTCTGCCCCTCCCATGGCGGCGTGCTCTGCCATCAGGACGCACACATCCAGACCGACGAACGCGGCGCACCGGAATTTTACACCGGCGGCGGCAAGCTGATCCTCCTGCCCGGCAAGCACGCGCGCATCGACCTTGCTGCGCTGAAGACCCGCCTCGATTTCAACGATCCGGATTTCGTGCACGAAACGCCCGTCCACGCGCTCTCCCTGTCGAACCTCACCGAGAATGGCGCCGCCTATCGCCCGTTCGAGATCCAGGAACGCGCCGCCCTCGCCCGCGAAGCCTGCCTCGCCGTACATCTCGACGGCGCCCGCCTCGCCAACGCCCTTGTTTCAACGGGTGCATCGCCAGCCGAGATGACATGGCGCGCCGGCGTAGACGTCCTCTCCTTCGGCGCCACCAAGAATGGCGCGGTGGGCTGCGAAGCCATCATTCTCTTCGGCGCGGCACGCAAGCGCCTGCAGGAGTTGCAGATCCGCGCCAAGCGCGCCGGCCACATGCCGCCCAAGATGCGCTTCCTCGGCGCGCAGATGAGCGCATATCTTAAAGACGGGCTGTGGCTTGATCTGGCGCGCCGCGCCAATATGTCTGCAACCACCCTTGCTGCGGCGCTCACAAGCGCCGGCGCAAAGCTCACGCACCCGGTGGACGGCAACGAAGTCTTCGCCCACCTCCCCCCCGGGGCGGCCGAGCGGCTCCAGGCAGCCGGCGCCGGATTCTATCCGTGGCCGGACGGTTCCCACCGCTTCGTTACATCGTGGGCGACGGAGCCTGAAGAGATAGAAGCCTTCGCGGCGGCGCTTGAAAGCTAACGAAAGCTGAATCAAAAATCAGGGAAGCCGCAGACAAATCGCAGCGCTTCACTAACCTTCATATGGCACCTTCCTCATTCATTTCGGGAACCGCCTGGAATGTCGGGGTTTCGGATGCAGTTGAGTAGCTTCAGGGCCATATTCCTGGGCGAGGCCGATATTCCGGCCGAGCATCTCGACGCTGTACGCATCGCCAAGCGCAAGGCTTTCCATGCGCTCGCGCCCATGGCGGCGATCCACTCGCTGCTCAACGCGGTCGTCCTGACTATCGCTTTCTGGAACGAAGCCACCATGCCCCTGGTGTTCGTCTGGACCTACACCAGCGCAGTCCTCGTCTTCCTCCGCACACGCGAAGTAGCCCGTGCGAAGCAGATTACGGACGGAGCGGCCGAAGAACGCCACATCAAGCGCTACATCCTGATCAGCGGCGCCATCTGGGGTGCGATCATCGCGGCCCTGATGATATCGTCCGGCCCTGACAACGCGATGCTTCTTGGCGTTCTGACCGCAGCCGTCCTGTGCGTCGGCGCGCTCCTGAATTCCAGCTATCCGGCTGCCTCGCTCGGCTATTCGCTCTTCGTGGGCGGGGGCGCCTGCCTGGGAATGGCCCTCGGTGGCCACCCCTGGACCATCAGCGCCTCCCTCCTCCTGGCCGGCTGCATCCTCGCCCTCCAACGCTTCGCAGCCAGCAGCAACGCCCACTTCCTGCGCCGGCATATCAGCGCAGCGGCGCTTGAGGATGCGAAGGAAACGATGAGCATGCTGCTCAACGATTTCGAGGCGCATTCGAACGACTGGCTGTGGCGCATTGATGCGGATGGCAGCCTCGGCCCAGCCTCCCAGCGCTTCATCGACGCCAGCGGCCTGCCCGAGAACCTGCTGGAAGGCGGAAGCTTGCTGGCGCTCTTCACTCCGGAGTCGGCTCAACGGCTCGACGAACTGCTCAAACAACGCCAGGCCTTCCATGACGAAGTGCTGCGCGTGCAGATTGGCGGACATGACGGATGGTGGTCGCTATCGGGCCAACCGGCTGCGGACGGCGGCTGGCGCGGCGTCTGCTCCGACGTCACCCGCTCCCACGACGCCGAAGCCCGCATCGCCTACGTCACCGAATATGATGGCCTCACCGATCTTGCGAACCGCGCCATGCTGGTGCGCCAGCTCGAAGTCGCACAGGAATCCGTCGAACAGCATGGTGAAAGTTTCGCCCTGTTCGTCATCGATCTCGACAACTTCAAGGCGCTCAACGATACGCAGGGCCATCCCGCAGGCGACGCGTTCCTGAAGGTGGTCGCCCAGCGTCTGCGCGATTGCGTCGGCCCGAACGCTTTCCTCGCGCGCCTTGGCGGCGACGAGTTTGCAGTCATGTGTCGCGACATGCTGGCTGCCGAAGCCTGCGATCTGGCTGATCTTATCGTCGACGCGCTGCTCGCGCCTGTCCTGTTGAATGGCAGGGAAGTGCTCGCAGGCGGCAGCGTTGGCGTCGCAATGGCGCCGGACAACGGCACGGACCCCGCGATCCTGATGAAGAATGCCGAGCTGGCGCTCTATCGCGCCAAGGCCCAGGGCCGTGGCTGCGCCCGCTTCTTCGAAGTCGGCATGGAAGAAGACGCGCGAATTCGCGCCAATATCGAGACCGACCTGCGCAACGCGTTGGCGACCGATTCGATGGACGTCTACTTCCAGCCGCTGGTGAACACGCGCACGCGCAAAGTGGCCGCCTACGAAACGCTGCTGCGCTGGAACCGGCCCGGTCATGGCCTCGTTTCGCCGGCAGTCTTTATCTCCATCGCCGAAGAGACCGGCATCATCGTACCGCTCGGCGACTGGGTCATCCGCAAGGCGATCGAGGAAGCTGCGCAATGGCGCGATGAAGTGACCGTGGCGATCAACCTCTCGCCTGCCCAGATGAAGTCGCCATCGCTGGTCGCAACCGTCGTCGGCGCGCTGGCTGCCTCACAGCTTGATCCGAGCCGCCTCGAGATCGAGATCGTCGAAAGCGTCCTGATGGACGAGACCGAACAGAACATTCGCACGCTGCATGCGCTGCGCGAACTTGGCGTGAAGATCGCGCTGGACGACTTCGGAACGGGCTATTCCTCGCTCAGTTATCTGCGCTCATTCCCGTTCGACAAGATCAAGATCGACCAGCGTTTCGTGCGCGACATCGATACGTCCAACGAGAACCAGGCGATCGTCCGCGCCATCATCTCGCTGGCGCGAGACCTCAAGATGCGCGTCACGGCCGAAGGCGTCGAGAACGAACAACAGGCGGCTGTGCTCGCAGGACTCGGCTGCACGGAAGTGCAAGGCTTCCTCTACAGCCGCCCGGTTCCGGCCTCGGAACTTGAGAAGAAAGACGCTGCCTCACGTACGTCATCGAGCCTTGTGCACACACGCCGCCGCGCTTAGGCGCTGGATTTCTCCTCACGCGTGTATCCGCGCGAAAAAGGCGACGCGCGTTGTTCGAATCCCCGTTGCTGCTCCGCGCTGAGCATGGATAGATCGTCGGCAGGGTAGTCAGAGACTTGGGGGGATTTCCTGTTCGACGGGCCAGGAGCCATGCGCGCGCGAAGCGCCGTGGACGAGACAGCTTTATCATCACACGAGCTGTTCCAGCTACGCCTCGCCGATGCGCAAGCTTTCGGCAAGGCGAGTGAGGGCCTTGCCGCATCGCGTCCCGACCTGAGCGCCAAGTCCGGCCTGACCATTGTGCAGCGCGCAATCGGCTGGACGATCGTGATCGCCTTCAGCTGGTTCCTGTTCACCGCGACGAACATCACCCTGACCGTCGCAGAGATCAGCGTCGGGGTGCTGTTCGCGACCATCATCGGGCTGCGTCTCTTCGCAGCCATCCGCGCCGCCCGGCAAATCCCGGTGCGCAAGCCAGCCCGTGTCCAGGATAACCAACTGCCGACGATGACCCTGCTCATCCCGCTGCTGCGCGAGGGGCTTGATGTGGTGAAGGAGCTCGTCGCTGCAATCGGCCGACTGGACTATCCGGTCAGCAAGATGGACGTGAAGATCCTGGTTGAAGCCGACGACGTGGCCACGATCAACGCTGTGCTGGCCGCCAATCCGCCGCCCTGGTTCGAGATCATTCCCGTGCCGCCGGGCGAGCCACGCACAAAGCCCAAGGCTCTCAACTACGGCCTCGCCAAGGCGCGAGGTTCCATCATCGCGGTGTTCGATGCTGAAGATCGGCCCGATCCAGATCAGCCGCGCGCCGCAATGGCGGCTTTTCAAGCCGGCGGTTCCAGACTCGCCGTCGTGCAGGCGCCTCTGCTGATCCACAATGGCAAGGCCGGCTGGCTCGCGCAGCAGTTCGAGGTGGAGTACGCGATCCACTTCCGCGTCTGGCTGCCTTTCCTGGCATGGCTGAAGCTACCGCTCGCTCTGGGTGGGACGAGCAACTACTTCCGGAAGCAGGCGCTACTTGAAGCTGGCGGCTGGGATGCCTGGAACGTTACCGAGGACGCGGATATCGGCTTGCGGCTCGCGCGCAGGGGCCATGCCGCACAGACGATCACGCCGCCCACCTATGAAGAAGCGCCTGCCAAGCTGGGCTCGTGGATGAAACAACGCACGCGCTGGATGAAGGGTCATTTGCAGACGTGGCTGGTCTTGATGCGCAAGCCGTTCAAGGTTGTCCGCGAGATAGGCCTGATACGCTTCCTTGGTCTGCAACTGACTTTCGGGGTGTCGCTCATCGCTTCGGTCCTGCACCTGCCGCTATTTGCGTGGATCGCCTTGTGCGTCTTCCAGTTGCACAGTTTTGAATGGTGGCATGCCGCGCTCTGCATGATCGGCTATGCCGGTGTGGTGTTCGCAGCGTTGGCCGCGAAAGCCAGTTACGCGCGCTTCTCCACCCTGCTGACCCTGCCGCTCTACTGGCCGCTGCAATCCCTCGCGATGCTGTTCGCTTTCGTCGAGATGAAATTCAAACCGCATTACTGGGCCAAGACGCATCACGGCGCTAAAACTCCACCCTCACTGTCGGCTCCGCAAGCCGAACAGCCGCGCGTGGACAATGTGATCCAACTCGAACTGGCGCTCTAGCCCCGCGCCCAAAAGCCCCATGCAACGCCTGCCGAGCCCCGCTTGCCGCCGCCGTCGCGTCTTGCCATGTCTGTGCCCATGGAAATGGCTTTCACCATCGCAGTCTTGCTCGCTTTCGCCGCCGCGACGATGTTTGCCGGCTGGAAGGCGGGGCAGCCGCGCAAAGACAGCCTGAACGCGCAATGGATTTCCTGGCCACTGGTCACAGTCCTTGCCGGAGCCGCGGCGTTTTTCGCGCTGGTGCACGTGGTCAATCTGATGGGCTTTCACACCGGCGCCGCAGCCGCGCAAAAGTACAAGCTGTAGCCGGGAGCGATTGACCCTGCCCCCTGGCGTCGCTAGCCCTGTCTCATAACAAAGACGCGCGCCGCACCGGGAGACTTCCATGGCCGACCTCGAACAATTCAGCGCCAATACCCGCGCCTGGCTCGAGGAAAACTGCCCGCCGTCCATGCGCACGCCGATGGTCGAGGAAGAAGTGATCTGGGGCGGCCGCAACCAGAAATTCGTCAACCCGGATTCCAAGCTCTGGCTTGATCGCATGGCCGCCAAGGGCTGGACCGCGCCGACCTGGCCGAAGGAATACGGCGGCGGCGGACTGACGAAAGCGGAAGCAATCGTACTCGACAACGAACTGAAGCGCATCAATGCGCGCTCGCCCCTCGCCTCGTTCGGCCTCTGGATGCTCGGCCCCGTCCTGCTCGAATACGCCAACGAGGAACAGAAGAAGCGCTTCCTGCCCGAGATCGTCGCCGGCAAGATCCGCTGGTGCCAGGGCTATTCCGAACCGGGCGCAGGCTCCGACCTCGCCTCGCTGCAGACCAAGTGCGAGGACAAGGGCGATCATTGGCTGATCAATGGCTCGAAGATCTGGACGTCCTACGCCAACCACGCCGACTGGATCTTCTGCCTCGTCCGCACCGACTTCACGAAGAAGCACGAAGGCATCTCGTTCGTCCTGTTCGACATGACGACGCCGGGCGTCGAGACGCGCCCGATCCTGCTGATCTCTGGCTCTTCGCCGTTCTGCGAAACATTCTTCACCGACGTGCAGGTTCCGAAGAACCAGCTCGTCGGCACGCCGGGCAAGGGCTGGGACATCGCCAAGCGCCTGCTGCAGTATGAGCGTCAGAACATCTCCGCCACCGGCTTCGGGTCAGACCGCAATTCGGGGCCGACGCTGGCTGACATCGCGAAGAAATACACCGGCACGAAGGACGGCGCGATTGCCGACGCTGACCTGCGCGCCCGCATCACCAAGTCGATGATGTATGAGCAGGCGTTCATGCTGACGATCCAGCGCAACACCGAGCTGGCGAAGGCCGGCGCTGATGTTGGCCCGGGCACGTCGATCATCAAATACGCCGCCGCCAAGATGAACCAGACCAAGACCGAACTTCAGGTCGAGGCGATGGGCCATCAGGGCCTTGGCTGGGAAGGCGAAGGCTTCAAGACGGGCGAGCTCATGTCCACCCGCGCCATGCTGCGCGCCAAGGGCAATTCGATCGAGGGCGGCACGTCAGAGGTGAACCTCAACGTCGTGGCCAAGCGCGTCCTTGGCCTGCGCGACCACCAGTAGCGCCTAACGCATCAGGAAACGCAGGAGGCGTCTGGCGCGATTGCCGTAAGGCGGCGCGAGCCATGTGGCTGCGTTGAAGAAGCCGGCCTTGAACACGGCGCGCGGATGCGTGAAGCGATCGAAGCCGTGGCGGCCGTGGTAGAAGCCCATGCCGCTTCCACCTACGCCACCGAACGGCAGGCCTTCCTGCGCTATGTGGAGCAAGGTGCCGTTCACCGTGACGCCGCCTGATTGCGTGCGATCAAGCACGCTGGTCTGCTCCTTCTTGTCCTCGGCGAAGATGTAGAGGGCGAGCGGATGCGGGTGGCTGTTGATCCAGTCGAGCGCGTCATCCAGCGTGTCGTAACCGACGATGGGCAGGACGGGGCCGAAAATCTCTTCGCGCATCAGCGCACAGTTCTCCGGCGCATCCATGACCACGACCGGCGGAAGCAGACGCTTCGCGCGATCTGACGGCGCAGGATGGCGCAGGACCTTCGCGCCGCCGAGTTCCGCCTCGTTGATGGCCGCGATCATGCGATCGAAGGAGCGCTCGCTGATCACGGTGGAATAGTCTGGGCCGGCGTTGGGGTAATAGCGCCGCGCTTCGGCGATCACCTGCTCTGCCAGCTCGATCATGCGTTCGCGCGGCGCCATGACGTAGTCCGGCGCGATGCACGTCTGCCCGGCATTGACGAACTTGCCGTAGGTGATGGCTTTCACCGCCTTGGCCATCGAACCTGACGGGCAGATGACGGCGGGCGACTTGCCGCCGAGTTCCAGCGTGGTCGGCACGAGCCCTTCGGCGGCGGCCAGCGCCACCTTGCGGCCAATCGTGGTCGAACCCGTGAACACGAGATGGTCGAACGGCAGCTTGGTGAAGTCCGTGGCGACGTCGGGGCCGCCGAGCACCACGGCGACCTCCTCCTCCGAGAACGTGTCGGAGATCGCGCGATCAAGAAGCTCGGAGAAGGCTGGCGTTTGCTCGGACGGCTTAAGGATGGCGCGATTGCCGCCGGCGATGACATCGACCAGCGGCGATAGCGCAAGCTGCAGCGGATAATTCCACGGCGACACGATGCCGACGACGCCAAGCGGTTCCCTGCGTATCCAGGCCTGGCCCGGCCAGAACGCCAAATCGACGTCCTGATACGCCGGCTCCATCCACCAGCGCACATTCTTGCGGGCATGGCGAAGCGCCGACAACAGCACGGACGTTTCAAGCAGCGCCGTCTCGAAGCGCGAACGATTGCCGAAGTCGGTCGAGATGGCCCCGGCGAAGGCTTCCTGCCGTTTACGGACCATATCTTCCAGTCGGTCGATACGATCGATACGGATGCGCGAGGGTGGCGGGCCGTCACGCCGATGCGCCGCGCGCTGGACCTCCAGCAGGCGTGCGCCTTCCGACATCTTTGACGTATGGCCGTCCATGTAACACCCCTGCCGCCCCACCCAAGTTGACCCGGAGCGGCCTACGGTTTCAAGCTAAACCATTGGACGGCCTAGCGGCTGATCATGAATATTGTGACAGCGTGCGCCGCTTGCCTTGATTGCTGCAGGATAGGACGCAGCGGCGGCCCGATATGATGGCCGAATCAGACATTTCAGATACGCAACGTGCCGGTCAGGTCTTGCTGTTCAGCCGCGCCAACGCACCCTGCGCGACGAAGCGGGCGCGGGAGTTGAACTGCCGGTTGGCCAGCGCGAACACAATCACCAGAGTGGCGACGACAAAGCCATACCAGGCGATGAACCAGGCCAGCACGGCAATGGCGAGAAAGAAGGCGCGCAGGCCGTGCGTGAACTGCCCCGCTGCCGCGATGTTCATTTCAGCGACAGCTGCTGCGGCTTCTTCGGCACCCTGCTCGCCCGCTTCCGGCGTAGCCGCCAACATCACCGCCGAATAGTTGAACAGGCGGTAGGCCCAGCCGAATTTGAAGAAGGCGTAGGCGTAGAGGCTCATCAGAAACGCCGTCTTCACATAGAAGGCCGCACGGTCGATCTCGAGATGGACGAAGCTTTCCTCGAACGCGCCGATGATGGTGTCAGCCGCCGTCAGCAACGCGAAGCCGGCGCCGACAGCCAGCAGCGCGGTTGAGGCAAAGAACGATGTCGCCTGTTGCAGGCCGGTGATGATGTTGGCGTCGACGAGGCGAACCTCACGCGACGCCATCTGGCGCATCCATTCCCGCCGCTGGAATTTCATCGCAGCCGACAGCGTGTGCTTGTGCCATGGCGACCGATCTATCAGCCAGCCGAGGAAAGCCCACGTGACAAGGAAGAACGCCAACGCGCCGCCATCGAGCCAGGTCATTGTCCGCTCCGAATCCCGAGCACACTTTCCAGCACGATGGGGCGCTTAGCCAGTCTTGTCTTTCTATTGGGCCGACTTCTAACGACCGCCGAGGAAGTCCTGCTTGCCCAGCGGCACGCCGTTATGGCGCAGGATCGCGTAGGCCGTGGTGACGTGGAACAGGAAGTTCGGCAGGACGAAACCGGTCAGATAGTCGAGGCCCGCAAATTTCATCTCGCCGTTCGGGAATTTCAGCACGATCTCCCGTTCCTCCGAGCCATCAACCGCGCTGGCCGGAACGCTTTTGATGTAGTCCACGGTTTTTGCGATACGCTCGCGCAGCTCGGCGATCGTGGTTTCGGTGTCTGCCATCGACGGCGATGTACCACCCGAAAGGCGTGCGATCGCGAATTTCGAGGTATCGCTGGCGAACTGGATCTGCGCCGAGAGCGGCCGCATATCCGGCGCAAGACGCGCCGTTACCAGCAGGTTCGGATCGAAACCGCGATCCTTGGCGTACTTTTCAGCTTTCTCCAGCAGCGCATCCAGGTTTCCGAGCATGCGCAAAAACACAGGCGCCGAGGCCTTGTGCATCGATATCGACATTTGGATTGGTCCCTTGCCCTCATTTCCGCCAGAGTAACCAGCGGTGTCCGGTTAGGCATATGGGCGCCGTTTTCGGGCGCGCAATCTGCTAGGGTCACGAATCGTAGACGCCGAGGTTTTTGTGAAACTGCAATTCTGGTTCGAATTTGCTTCGACCTATTCCTATCCCGCTGTCATGCGCATCGACAAAGCGGCGGCCGCGCGGGGCGTCGAAATCGAGTGGCGGCCCTTCCTGCTCGGCCCGCTGTTCAATGCCCAGCAGGGGCTCAAGGACAGCCCCTTCAACGCCGTGCCGGTGAAGGGCTCCTATATGTGGCGCGACCTCGAGCGGGTTTGCGAGAAATACAGCCTGCCCTTCAGGCGGCCGGGTCGCTTTCCCCAGAATGGGCTGATGGCGGCGCGCATCACCCTGTCGCTTCCGCAGACGGAGCGGGCGAACTTCGTGAAGGCCGTTTATCAAGCCAACTTCGTCCACGACCGCGATATTTCCGATCCACAAATCCTTCATGCCGCAGCGCGGCGCGCAGGTCTCGATCCGCTCGAAGTCCTCGCGGCCATGACCTCCGAAACCATCAAGGAAGCGCTGAAGGAGGAAACCGCGCGGGCGGCCGATCTCGGCATCTTCGGCGCGCCCAGCTTCGTCACGGACACCGGCGAATTGTTCTGGGGCAATGATCGCCTCGAAGACGCACTTGATTGGACAGTACGCGGGACGCTAAGACCCAATACACAAAACTGAAGAAACGGTACGTCCGGGAGACAGCCATGGCTTTCGTGCTCAGCGAAGAGCAACAGATGCTGCGCGACAGCGCGCGTTCGTTTGCGGATGAAAAGCTGCCGGTCAGCCAGCTGCGCGCGCTTCGCTCCAAAGGCGAAGGCTTCGACAAGGCCGCCTGGAAAGAGATGGCCGAGCTGGGCTTCACCGGCGTTCTGATCCCGGAAGAATTCGGCGGTTCGGCTTTCGGCTATGTGGGCCTCGGTCAGGTGCTCGAAGCGCAAGGCCGCACCATCGCCGCTTCGCCGCTTGTCTCGACCGCCCTCATTGGCGCATCGGCGCTGATCCTCGCAGGCAGCCCGTCGCAGAAGCAGGCCTACCTGCCGCAGATCGCATCCGGCGAGCTGATCACCGCCCTCGCCGTTGACGAAGGCCCGCACCACGATCCCTCGCACGTCAAGCTGGCGGCGACCAAGTCCGGCGCCGGCTACACGCTCTCGGGCGAGAAGCGCTATGTGGTCGACGGCGCCGAGGCTGGTCTGCTGATCGTCGTGGCCCGCACATCGGGCGGCGAAAGCGACAAAAACGGCATCACCCTCTTCCTCGTGCCCGCCGACTCCAAGGGCGTGACGCGCACCGCGCTGAAGACGCTGGATGCACACGCCGCCGCAAACATCAGCTTCACGAATGTCGAAGTTGGCGCAGATGCCGTGCTCGGTTCGGCTGACGCGGGCTTTGCCACACTGGATGCGGTTCTGGATCGCGCCCGCATCGGCATCGCTGCTGAAGCGCTGGGCGCGGCTGATGCAGCCTTCGAGATGACGGCGGAGTACCTGAAGGTCCGCAAGCAGTTCGGCCAGCTGATCGGCTCGTTCCAGTCGATGCAGCATCGCGCCGCGATCATGTTTACCGATCTCGAACTCACCCGCTCGTGCGTCGCCGCAGCCTTCACAGCGCTGGACGACAACAGCAACAACATTCCGGAGTTGGCTTCGCTGGCCAAGGCGCGTGCGGCCGAGACGCTGCACCTCGTCTCGAACGAGACGGTGCAGATGCATGGCGGCATCGGCATGACCGATGTGCACGATAGCGGCCTCTACATGAAACGCGCCCGCGTCCTCGAAGCGCTCTATGGCGGCGAAAGCTTCCATCGCGACCGCTACGCGAAAGTCGGCGGCTACTAGGCGCACACAGGCTGGAGGGCGACCATGACCACTGACTGGACCGCCCAGACGAGCGACCCGAAGGTACGAAAGCTGATGCAGGGCTTCCCGCCCGCGCCTGATCTCGTCGTGCGCGGCGACAATGCCCAGTCCTCGAACGGCTTCCCCAATTCGCGCTGGTCCTACAGCCATCAGCGCGAGATGAGGTCGACGGCCAACGTGCGGCGCGGTCCGGGCGCGGCTTATGCCTTCCCACAAAAGCTGCGCACCGATCTCGATGCGATCAGCTTCACGACACAGGAAGGCAAGCAACTTACCTGGGGCCGGTCGATCGACGAGATGTTCACGGACGGCATCGTCGTCCTGCATCGCGGCGCGATCGTCTACGAGACCTATCGCGGCGCGCTTGAACCCCACCTGCCCCACCTGGCTTTCTCGGTGACCAAGTCCTTCATCGGCCTGATCGCCGCCGTGCTCGCGCACGAAGGCAAGATCGATCCGAACGCTGTTGTGACGCGCTACG
>Ga0209311_1001163_pt1 | contig 21885 bp, 10 predicted proteins | sample AD_UKC045_MetaG_FD_184417 | JGI IMG/M metagenome (GOLD analysis project Ga0209311, IMG submission 184417) | Active sludge microbial communities of municipal wastewater-treating anaerobic digesters from USA - AD_UKC045_MetaG (SPAdes) (version 2) | ecosystem: Engineered > Bioreactor > Anaerobic >... | reverse complement strand
CCTACACACCCAGGATGGCGCTTCGCTTATCCTGGGCTGAGTTGTCCATCCCCTGCGGGGATGAATCGTTTTTTGCCACTATGCATGATGAATCGTTTCCCCATTCCTTGAAACGGATGCTTACGAATTCTCAGACAGTTTCAGGAACCCTCCAGAGGCGGATAAACCTCGCCCTCCCGGATTCAATTCTTTTCTGGGGAATACAATGATCCCTTGCATATTTCTATTGACTTTCCTATTATTCAGTGAGATGATGGTACTGTGATTGATGAGTGTTTCCGGTGAGTGAAGACGTTGATCAATGGAGAGCTTCGCCCATGATAACGAAAACATTTTTTAAGAAATTGGGGGTGTTGGGTGCGCTGTTGTTCTTTTTGTCTGTTTGGGGCGCCGCCGTAGTGCCTGCGGACGGTGAAGCTCAAATTCTGATGGATCAGGATCGGGTGGTTACTGCTACTTTCGAACCAGGAGATTGGTATCTCTATATCCAAGCCATAGGGAATGGCACGACGGACCCGGCGCCCGGTCAATACTGGTATTTGGATGGGCAAACCTTTACGGTGACGGCGGTTCCTGGCGAGGATCTCTTCCTTCATTGGGTAGGCGATATACCCGATGGTCAGGATCCCGCTTCCCTTATTATTTCCGGAACGATGGATCAGCATCGAGAACTGGTTGCGGTGTTTGTGCCCGCTACCGTAACTGTGCCGAATTTGTCAGGTATGACCCAAGAACAAGCCGAGATCGCATTAGCTGCGGTGGGGCTTGTCATAGGAATAGTTTACGCAGAATATAGTTGTTGTGCTCCTATAGGCCAAATTATTTCGCAAGATCCTGTCGAGGGAACAAGTGTTGCGTATGGCAGCACGGTTGATATTGTGGTGTCATTGTCTTGTGATACCGAGGTGCCTAACGTTATTGGGCTTAACCAAGCGCAGGCGGAAGCCGCTTTATCATATCATTTTCTAGTTTTAGGCGCAGTAACATTTGAATTTAGCGACACCATTCCAGAAGGCCAGATCATCAGCCAAGATCCATTACCGGACCAACTGACAGGCTGTGGAGCAGCAGTTGATATTGTGGTTTCACTTGGTGTTGAGGAAGAAGGCGAGTGTGATGCCGATGTGCCAAACCTGATAGGTCTTACCCAAGCCGAGGCTGAAGCCGAACTTTCATACAGGGGTATGGTATTGGGTATAGTAACGGTTGAGTACAGTGACACCGTTCCGGCAGGTCTGGTCATTAGTCAATATCCATTCCCTTACGCTTTAACGAGTTGTGATGGTGCATCTGTCGACATCGTAATCTCCCTGGGCAATAAAATCCATGTGGCCGATCAGGATGATAATCATATGATTAGCCTGTCCGAACTGCTCCGGTTGGTCCAGTTCTACAATTCCGATGGATTGCATTGTCAGGCAGGCACGGAAGATGGATATGATCCCGGACAGGGCGATCAAGGCTGTGCGCCGCACGATGGAGATTACAATCCGCAAGACTGGTTCATTAATGTCTCTGAGTTGCTACGTATCATCCAATTTTTTAATTCTGATGGTTACCACTATTGCCCCGGTGAAAGCACGGAAGACGGTTTCTGCCTAGACCTTGCCTGACCAGAAACTATCCCAAAACCGGATGACATGTAGAAGACATTATTTAAGTATTGACCTTTTTGCGGAACTATGAAAAGATAACGATAGAATATTGGAGCAGGCAGAAACATCGGGTTGAATTGCATAACAAATGGGAGTCACCCCATGAAAGCACGAATACGTTCCCTGATTTTTATTGGCGTGGCCTTCTTGGGAATCCAAGTATCGGGTTGGACGGCGCCGGTAACCTTTAATGATACTGCTTTGGTGAATGCCGTGAAAACGCAATGGGAGGCCGCCACGGGGCTTGCCTTAAGCGATCCACCGGAAGATACTGAACTCGCCAATCCTGCATTCACGGAATTAATCGCCAATGAACTTGAAATCACGGATCTCACGGGGTTGGAGGCATGCACTTCGCTGACCGATCTGAATCTGGGCATGAATCAAATTGTCAGCCTTGCCCCGATAGCAGGTTTGACTGGTTTGGTCACTTTAGATTTGGGCATGGGATTCAATCCGATGGAAAGCGATGCGGAACTAGATCCTGATTTCACCGGTGCAAACCTGATCACCGATTTATCCCCGCTCGCCGGCTTGGTAAACGTGGAATATCTCAGTCTTATGGGGAATGGCGGTATTACCGACATTACAGCCCTGAGCACCATGGACAGCCTTTCCATTCTTTGGCTCTCGGCCAATCCCATCAGCGATTTTGCGCCATTGTCGGATGTGGCGGACACCTTGGAGTTTGTGGCGTTTATGAATTGCGGTTTGGCTAATGCGGACATCCCCACTCTCAATGGTCTGACCAATCTGGCGATGGGCATCGCGTTTATCGCGGAACCCAATCTTGCGGACATTAGCGGCTTGACCGGCATCAACCCAAGTTTCTTTGTACTCATGGAATCCCCCATTGCGGATATCAGCGTGGTCGCCAATTATACCAATCTAACGGATTTTGATGTGGAGTTTACGCAAATTACGGCCCTTCCCAATCTCTCCGGATTAACCAATCTGACCATCATTTACTTGTTGGGCAATTCCGTTCTTACGGATATATCGGGAATGGCGAATCTGACCAGCCTGGATGAAGTCATCATTGAAGAATGCGCCGTGTCGGATATTGGCGCTCTGGCTACCTGCACAGGATTGCGCCGGCTGGACCTTGATGACAACCAGATTACGGATATTCAACCGCTCTTGGATAATCCCAGCATTGGCAATCTGCAAAGTCTCGAGATTCGGAATAATCCATTTGCGCCGGGAACGCCGTTCTGCGATGAAAATCAACTGGAACAACTGAGGGCATTGGCGCCCGCCGCCTGGATCAACCATAATGCCATCTGCGGAGAAGCGGTAACTCTCACCCTTTCGATTAATGGCGTGGGCGAAACGGAACCCGGCCCAGGCGTGATCACGGTGCCTGCCAATGAATATGCCTCTCTAAACGCATATCCCATTGTTGGAAGCGGATATGCGTTTGACAACTGGACCGGCGATATGACCTCCACTTCCAACTATCTGCAAATTTTCATGGACAGTGACAAATCGATCACGGCCAATTTCGTGCCGGGCGATTGGACTCTCACCATCAATAAAACCGGGCCCTCCGCCGGAGGCACTTGGCCCAACCCGGGGGTATATTCCTATCTCGATGGCCGAACCGCCTATGTGAATCTGCAAGATAATTATGGCGGCGCCTATTTTAGCGGCTGGTCCGGCGACGCCACCGGTTTTTCGCCCAGCCTGCAACTTGTAATGGATGCGAACAAAACCGTCACGGCCAACTTCACGGATTCCGGCTATGCCTTGACCTTGGACAGGCAAGGCCCGGGCAATATTGATGGTTTCTATGGCAATGGGCCGTTCTATTTCGCCAGCGGAGCGGCATTCAATCTTGTGGCTCAACCGTACTCAATGGGGTACCGTTTTGATCATTGGGAAGGAGATCTCCCCGCCGGTGCGGACCCTGCGGCTACCCTATTACCTATCGTGATGGATCAAGACCGCCATATTGCCGCGGTTTTCGTCCTGGACGCCAAAACCCTCACCATTATCATTGAGGGGGGCGGAACCACAAATCCGGCGGGCAGCCCATTCCCAGGCACGCAACATATCTTCGGAACAGGACAAGGCGCCTGCATCAGCGCCATTGCCGCCGCCGGGGTGGCCTTTGATCATTGGGAAGGGGACATTGGCAGTGCAAATCCCTACATGCAGGGTGTCTGTGTGACGATGGACCAGGACCGCACATTGACCGCCGTTTTTGTCTCCGCGGATTGGAACCTAACGTTGCAAACCACGGGCAACGGCACCACTAATCCCGTGCCCGGCGTTTACGGCTATGCCAATGGGACCCAGGCCGGGTTCAGTTATCAATTGATTTCCGGCGGCGACGCATTTGACCGATGGACGGGGGATATTGATATTTCACAAGAACACAATTCATGGGTCAATGTAACCATGGATCGCAACCGGACCGTGACGGCGAACTTTGTGGAAGGAGACTGGACGCTAACCCTCGGCAGAAGCGGTGTGGGTGGCGGTGCTACAAATCCCAATTCGGGCACGTATTCGTATATGGATGGACAAACCGCCAATGTAACCGTCTATACAAGTCCATCCGCTTATTTTTCAGGATGGACAGGGGATGTGACGGATGATACGCCCAACCTCAGCGTCGTCATGGATAGCAATAAAAACATTACCGCCAACTTTGTCAGTTCCGGATATGTCTTGACAGTGGACAGGCAAGGCGAGGGAAGCGTAAACATTTGGGGGACGAATTATCTGGCCAGTGGCACAGAACCTGTATTAAGCGCCGTCGCGGGGGGCAATTGGGTTTTTAGCGAATGGACGGGCGACTTACCCTCCGGCGCAGATCCAAACAATCCGGAACTTCCCGTGTTGATGGATCAGGATCGCTCCATCACCGCCGTGTTCGTGCAGGATACCAGGACATTAACCATCATCATCGACGGCCCCGGCGCCACCGATCCGCCCGGCAGCGCGGATCCCGGCACACAGTACGAATACAATCCCTTCCAGAATGTCTGTATTTATGCGCTTCCTGGCGCCGAATCCGCGTTCGGATATTGGTCGGGCGATACTGCCGGATCCCCCTCCACGTATTACATGGTTTGCGTCAATATGGATCAAGACCGAACCATCACGGCCCATTTTGTTGATGCGGATTGGAGTCTGACGCTGGAAGCTTCGGGGAATGGCACTACAAACCCCGTGCCGGGCACCTATGGCTATACAAACGGCGCCTGGGTTAACTTCAACGCGGTGCTTGTTTCCGGCGGGGATGCTTTCTCTCACTGGTCGGGCGATATCGGCGTCAGTGATCCGGAAAATATGTTCATAGGTGTCAGCATGGACCAAGATCGAACGGTCACCGCCAATTTTACCCCAGGGGACTGGACCCTCACTCTCGCAAAGACAGGTCCTCCCTCCGGAGGGGTGTCACCGCTCCCGGGGACCTATGCATACATGGATGGCCAAACCGCCAATCTGGGAGCAACATCCAACTCTTCGGCCTATTTTGCGGGCTGGACGGGTGACGTTGAGACCGATTCGCCAAGCATTAATGTTGTGATGGATAGCGATAAAGACATTACAGCGAATTTTACCGATTCCGGATTTATCCTTACCGTGGATACAATCGGTCAAGGATGGACGAACTTTCCCCCCACCAGTTATTTCGCCAACGGTACGGAACCTGTGCTGAGTGCACATCCACAAAATGGCTGGACGTTCGACTACTGGTCCGGCAACTTGCCATCGGGCGCTGACCCGAACAATCCCGAATTGCCTGTGCTGATGGATAAGGATCGAAACATTACGGCGCATTTCATCATGCAAATTAGAACCTTAACCATCATTATTATGGGTGAGGGCGCCACTACACCCGCCGGCGCCTCGGATCCCGGCCTTGAATATGACTATGCCGAAGGCACGCAAGTGTGGCTGGACGCGGCACCCGGCATGAACGGTTGGGCCTTCAGCAACTGGTCTGGCGACATCGGTTCAGCGGATCCCTCCAGCCGGAACTTTTTTGTGACAATGAACCAAGACCGCACCGTGGTGGCAACATATGTCGCGGCGGACTGGTCGTTGACACTGGCATACACTGGCAATGGCAGTACCTGGCCAGAACCCGGCACGTATGGCTTTCTGGATGGCGCCCCTGTGGAAGTGGTTGCAAACATCGCGAGTGGCAACGACGCTTTTGACCATTGGGAAGGTGGACCTGAAGGGTCGGATATTTATGATCAAGGTCAACGCTTCAATATTCATAGCGACATGGCCATGACGGCGGTATTTACACCTGGAGATTACACGCTTACCACTACCGTAACCGGTGGCGGGTCTGCCGAGTATGTATCCCATCCCGCGGGAGTCTACCAATACCTTGCAGGCAGGAATGCCCACATCGAGGTGCGGCCCTGGCATGAAACGTATTGGGGCGGCTATTCCGGCGATATAACTACCTTCGACTATATCGCAAATGTGCTGATGGATGGTGATAAGAATGTCATCATCACTCTAGGAACTTCCGGGTATGAGTTGGTGGTGAATCAGACCGGCGGAGGAATCACACATCCTTCCGGTGCATGGCGTTTTGTGGCGGGAGCCACCCCCACCATCCATGCGATCGACAATAGTTCGAGCCTGTTTACTAACTGGAGCGGCGAATTGCCGCCCGATGTGGATCCCACGGATCGTGACCCGGTTATCCTCATGGACCAGCATCGGACAGTGTTCGCTAACTTCGAACAAGCCGATTGGTACTTGTATATTCAGGCATCGGGAAATGGCACTACGGATCCCGCCCCGGATTTATATTGGTTCGTAGAAGGCACTCCGTTTGAAATAACGGCCACGCCGGGCATGGATACTCTGTTCCTGCATTGGCAGGGCGATGTCCCAGAAGGACAGGACCCCGCTTCCCCCACAATTTCCGGAACCATGACCCAAAATCGAGAGTTGATCGCGGTGTTTGTACCCATTACTGTGGCCGTGCCGGATTTGTCTGGTATGACCCAAACCGAAGCCGAAAGTGTGTTGACTCTTTTAGGGTTCGTCTTGGGAACGGTTACTCAGGAGTACAGCCAAACCATGCCCGCCGGACAAATTATCTCCCAAGCGCCGGTGGCTGAAACGATAGTAGCCTATGGCAGTGCTGTTTCCATTGTAATTTCCCTGGGGCCATGCTACGCCTCTGTACCGAACTTGTCCGGGTTTACCCAGGAGGAAGCTGAAACGGCGCTTGCGGCGGCCAACCTGACGCTCGGTACGGTCGGGGAGGAAAACAGCGAATTTGTCCCAGAAGGGCAGGTTATCCGCCAGCAACCCGTGTATGGCCTGTTGGTGACCTGCGGTTCATCGGTGAACATTGTGATCTCACTGGGCATCGGCATCGAAGGCAGTGAAGAAGGTCCGCATACGGCGGATCAAGACAACAATAACGTGATCAGCCTGTCTGAATTGCTGCGGGTGATACAGTTCTTTAACTCAACCGGATTGCATTGCCAGGCAGGCACGGAAGATGGATATGCGCCTGGGCAGGGAGATCAGACCTGTGCCGCACACGACAGCGATTACAATCCTCAAGACTGGCTGATCACTCTTTCCGAGCTTCTCCGTATTATCCAATTTTTCAATTCCGGCGGATACTATTCATGCCCTGGTGAAGGCACCGAAGACGGTTTCTGTCCCGGTATTGGCTAACCTATTTCTTCTTTAACAGCACCCTGTGGTTTCCATAGGAATCACGGGGTTTTTGATTGAACGATAGCGGGTTATATTATTTACGACTTGAACTTTTATGAGAACTATGAAAAGATAGAAAAATACTGGGGATATGGGAATGAGTTGAATTGCCCGATAAACAGGAGATATATCCATGAGAACGCGAGCACTTTGTCTGATGATTATTTGTATGGCAATGATGGGGATTCAGGGGGTGGGTTTTACCGTGCCGGTGACTTTTAATGACAGCGCCTTGCTGAATGCGGTAAAGACACAATGGGAGGCGGCCACGGGGCTGACATTAAGCGATCCCCCGGAAGATACCGAACTGGCAAACGCCGCCTTTACCGAGTTAACCGCCAACGGACTCGGAATCACCGATCTGACAGGATTGGACGCGTGCACGTCACTGACTGCGATCAATCTGGGATTAAACCAGATTTTGGATCTCACCCCTTTGAGCGGACTCACGGCCTTGGTTCATTTGGATGTGGGATTCGGAACTGATCCGTTGGAGAGCGAAAATTTTGATCCATTGCAAACCGGCACGAATCTAATCACCGACATAAGCACGCTGGCTGGGCTGGTCAATCTTGAATACCTCAATATCATGGGCAATACGGGAATCACCAGCATCGCGGCTGTAAGCACCATGGACAGCCTGAACTGGCTCTGGCTCGCGTCCAATCCTCTCACCGATTTTTCCGCTTTGTCGGACGTGGCGGATTCCCTTGGGTTTCTTGCCATCATTAATTGCGGATTGGAAAACTCCCATATCGCCATTATCAACGGCCTGATAAATCTCCAAGGGTTGGGGTTATTAGCGGAAGAAAACCTGACCGATATTAGCGGATTAACAGATATACGCCCCACCATGATTTTTGCGATGATGTTTGTGCCTGTCACGGATGTCAGCGTCCTATCCAATTACACGGGGTTGCAGATGATGGATATAGAGGAGACCTCCATTACCACCATTCCTGATTTGTCGGGATTGACCAGTCTCCAGGAGGCGAGTTTTATCCGAAACCAAATTACGGACATTTCCGGGATAAGCGGAATCACAAGTCTTCAGGAAATTGATTTGACGCATAACCTGATTAGCAGTATCAGCGCCCTGGAATCTTGTACCGGTCTTCGCAGCATCAATATTAGTGAGAACCAACTCACGGACATCCAGCCGTTGCTGAATAACACCAATGCGCCGAACTTTCAGTGGGTCAGCTTGAGTGATAACCTCTTCGTTGAAGGCACCCCTTTCTGCGATGAAAATCAGCTTGATCAGCTTAAGGCTCTGGCGCCCTCGGCAGGAATTGACTCAAATGCCGTCTGCGGCCCCGCTTTTTATCTCACCATCTCCGTAAATGGCACTGGAACTACTTCCCCTGAACCGGGCGTGATCGCAGTTTCACAAAATACGGAACAATGGTTGAATGCCTTCCCCATCGCAGGCAGCGGCCAAGCCTTTACCTATTGGAGCGGCGACATCAATTCGACGGATATGAACACCAGCATTTTCATGGATAGCGACAAAGCGGTTACGGCCAACTTTGGGCCAGGGGATTGGACGCTCACCATTGTTAATAGTGGTGCGACAGGCAATGGCACCTGGCCCAATCCAGGGGTGTATTCGTATCTCAACGGGCAAATGGCCCAAGTGGGCATTAATATATTTCCAGGCGCTTATTTCAATGGATGGTCCGGCGCCGCTTCGGGATTTTCCCCCAATGCTCAGATTCTGATGGATGCCAATAAGACCGTTACGGCGGATTTTGTCAGTTCGGGCTATGAATTAACCCTTCATGTTCAGGGCAATGGAAACATCAATGAATTCTGGGGTAACGGCCCATTCTATTATGCGTCTGGGGCGAATTTTGATATACATGCTTCTTCATATGACTCTTCATATCGTTTTGATCACTGGGAAGGTAATCTTCCTTCAGGCGCAGACCCCAACAATGCTGTCTTGCCGGTTGTGATGGACCAAAATCGCGATCTCACCGCAGTTTTTGTGTATGATGCGAAAACACTCACGATTATCATTGCAGGCGGAGGCGCAACCAACCCGGCGGGCAGTCCTTCCCCAGGAACTCAATATCAGTATTCGTCCGGCTCCAGTGCGTGTGTCAATGCCATTTCCTCCTCCGGGGTGGCGTTTGACCATTGGGAAGGCGACATTGGCAGTGCGTATCCGTATAACCAGAATATCTGTGTGCCAATGGACCGGGATCGTACGTTGACGGCGGTGTTTGTGGCGGCAACGTGGAATCTCACCCTGCAGGCTAACGGCAACGGCACCACGGATCCTATTCCGGGCGTTTATGGGTACGCCAACGGGGTGCAAGCCAGTTTCGGCTATCAGCTTGTTTCCGGGGGAGAGGCGTTTAATGGCTGGACGGGCGACATCAATCCTGGTTCGGAACAAAATAGATGGATCTCCGTAACCATGGACCGAAACCGTACCGTCACGGCGAATTTCGTACCGGGGGAATGGACGTTGACCATTAGCGCCCCCGGCGGCGGCACAAATCCCAATCCTGGCACGTATGCTTACATGGAGGGTCAAACCGCTACGGTAAACGCTTACTCAAATCAGACGTCATATTTTGCAGGTTGGACGGGCGATGTGACGGATGACACCCCTTTTATTGACATTGTGATGGATGGGAACAAATCCGTCACGGCCAATTTTGGGAGTTCCGGTTATACCTTGACGGTGGATCGTCAAGGAGATGGAGGAATTAACCTTCAGGGGACACATTATCTTGCCAGCGGCACAGTGCCTGTTCTCAAGGCCAGTAATTGGGGTGGGTGGAAATTCAGCGAATGGACCGGAGATGTCCCAGCAGGTGAAGATCCCACGGATCCTGAACTGCCGGTGTTGATGGATCAGGATCGTTCCATCATAGGAGTGTTCGTCCCCGATACGAAAACACTGACCATTATCATTGATGGCCCTGGCAGTACCGATCCTGCGGGCAGTGCGGATCCCGGCACGCAATACGAATACAGTCCCGGCCAGAATGTCTGTATTCATGCATTGCCTGGACCCAATGTTGCCTTTAGCTATTGGTCGGGGGACATCGAAGGTGGAGATCCCCAGAATCATAATCTCTGTTTTTACATGAACGAGGATCATACCATCACTGCCCATTTTGTGGAGGCGGATTGGAATCTGACGCTGCTGCTTTCCGGGAATGGCGCTATTGATCCAGAGCCTGGAACCTATGGTTATGTGAACGGAACTTGGGTAAACTTCACTGCGGTGCTCATTCCCGGCGGCGATGCCTTCTATCGATGGACCGGCGACATCGATACGAACGATCCAGGAAGCTTCCAAAACGGGGTTTCTATGGACCAAGACCGCACGGTGACGGCCAATTTCGTGCCAGGCGACTGGACCCTCACGTTGGCGAAGACCGGTCCCTCCTATGGCGCTGTTTCCCCTAACCCCGGAACATATTCGTATTTGGATGGTCAAACCGCTACTGTAAGCGCATCATCGAATGATATGGCGTATTTTGCGGGATGGACGGGTGATATCGAAAGCGATACGCCAAATCTCAATATCGTCATGGAAAGTAATATATCCATCACAGCGGGTTTTGTGTCGTCAGGATTCAAGTTGGAGACGGCTACGGAAGGCCAAGGCTGGATAAATCTCTGGGGAACGGGTTTTTTCGCCAGCGGCATGGAACCCGTGCTAAAGGCCAATCCGCAATACGGCTGGGTTTTTGACCACTGGTCCGGCGATTTGCCGGAAGGCGCGGATGCGTATGCCACGGAGTTGCCAGTGCTGATGGACCGCAACCGGAGCATCACGGCAGTGTTTGTTGAGGACATGAAGATCCTGACGATCATTATAGAAGGCCAAGGAGCAACCATACCCGCAGGCGCCATCGCCCCCGGGATTCAACATGAATATGTTTCCGGAAGCCAAATTGGCGTGTCCGCGGAACCTGGCATGGACGGTTGGGCCTTCTCCGGCTGGTCCGGCGATATCGGATATGCGGATCCCGCCAATCGCTACCTCTCCTTGACGATGAATCAGGACCGCACCATTGTTGCAACGTATGTTGCAGCGGACTGGTCACTGACGGTGGCCTATACTGGCATTGGCAGCACGTGGCCCGTTCCCGGCACGTATGGATTTATGGATGGCGCCGCCGTGGAAGTCGTGGCCAATATTTCCAGCGGCAGTGATGCGTTCGATCATTGGGAAGGCGGCCCTGAAGACTCGGATATCTATGATCCCGGTCAACGTTTCACTATTCACAATGATATGACCATGACCGCCGTTTTCACGCCGGGGGATTATACGCTGACCTCTACCGTGACCGGCGGCGGTTCCGCGGAATATGTGTCCCATCCCACGGGAACCTACCAATACCTGTCCGGCAGAAATGCTCACATGGAGGTTCGGCCTTGGCATGATACCTATTGGGGCGGTTATTCGGGGGATGTGACTACTTTTGACTATACCGCCGATGTGCTGATGGACGGGAATAAAAATGTCACCATAACCATGGGCACTTCCGGGTATGAACTCGTGGTAAATCAAACCGGCGGCGGAATTACAAATCCTTCCGGCGCTTGGAAATTTGTCGCCGGGGCCACCCCCACTATCCACGCGATCGATGACGGATCGATTTTGTTCGATCATTGGTCCGGTGAACTTCCAGGGGATGTAGACCCTATGGATCGTGATCCGGTCATTCTGATGGATCAACACCGGACAGTGATTGCGAATTTCACGAATGCCGATTGGTATTTGTATATCCAGGCATCTGGAAATGGAACTACCGATCCCGCCCCGGATTTATACTGGTTCCTGGATGGAGCGCCATTTGAAATAACGGCCACGCCGGGCGCGGATACCCTCTTTCTACACTGGCAGGGAGATGTTCCGGAAGGCCAAGACCCCACATCTCTTAGCATTTCCGGAACCATGACCCAGAACCGGGAATTGATCGCGGTATTTGTACCCACTACCCTGACTGTTCCGGATCTATCCGGAATGACCCAAGCGGAGGCCGAAATTGCCTTGTTATATGTAGGACTTGCCTTGGGCACGGTCACCCAGGAATACAGTTCTCTCGTGCCTTTAGGCCAGATCATATCACAGAATCCGGATGCTGAAACGGTTGTTGACTATGGCAGTGCTGTTTCCATTGTGATTTCCCTTGGGCCATGTTATGCCTCCGTGCCTAACCTGGCAGGAATGACCCAGGCGGAGGCTGAGACGGCGCTTGCCGCAGCCAACCTGACGCTGGGAACGGTCGCGGACGAAAACAGCGAGATCGTCCCCGAAGGTCAGATTATCCGCCAGCAACCTGTGTACGGCCTTTTGGTGGCCTGTGGTTCCTTGGTAAACATCGTAATCTCATCGGGGGTTGGCGGTGAAGGAAGCGAAGAAGGTCCGCATACCGCGGATCAGGACGATAATAACGTAATCAGCCTGTCCGAATTGCTCCGGGTGATCCAGTTCTATAATTCCAGTGGATTACATTGCCAGGCAGGCACGGAAGACGGATACGCGCCAGGGCCAGGCGATCAAACCTGTGCCCCGCATGACAGTGATTACAATCCGCAGGATTGGCTGATCAACTTGTCCGAGTTGTTGCGTTTAATCCAATTCTTTAATTCCGGCGGCTATCATGCATGCCCTGGTGAAGAAACCGAAGACGGCTATTGTCCGGGCCTTGCATAAAAAATGAAGCACCGGCAGCCCTGGGAGTCCGCCGGACTCCTGGGGCTTTTTATGCATTTTTTGAAAATTCTCATGTGATTTTGCTATGGTAGGGCGTCTTCAAGCCTTGAAGGGTCCTCTTCTGACCGTACTAGGCCCACTATAAACACAAAGAAGTTGGAGTATTGCATTATGGGCGAAACAAACCGGTTGTTATTGATGGGGAATGAGGCCGTGGCGCGCGCCGCTGTCGATGCGGGTGTCATCTTGGGATCCGGGTATCCGGGAACCCCCGCCACGGAGATTCTCGAAGAATTTGCAAGACTCGGTGGAAAAGCGCAGTGGGCGCCCAATGAGAAGGTGGCGCTGGAGGTGGGCATTGGCGTCGCTTATGCCGGGGCGCGCATGCTGGTAGCCATGAAGCATGTGGGCGTCAACGTCGCCGCCGATCCGCTGTTCACAGCCGCGTATACGGGTGTTACCGGCGCGCTCGTGCTGGTTTCCGCCGACGACCCGGACATGCACTCCAGTCAAAATGAGCAGGATAACCGCAATTATTCGCGCGCGGCGGGCATCCCCACCCTGGAACCGGCCGATGCCCAGGAATCGTATGACATGTTCCTGAAGGCGGTTGAGATTTCCGAACGCTGGGGCACACCCGTTATGCTGCGCATGACGACGCGTGTGTGCCATTCCAAAGGCCTTGTTCAGCAGAATGGGAAGATTGCTTCTCCGCAAAAACCCCATTTTGTACACGATATTCCCGCGCGCTTGATGGTGCCCGGCTATGCCCGGCCCGCCCACCGCAAACTGCGGAAAAAACTGGTAGAGATCAAGGATTGGAACGAGGCGTCCGGCCCGAATCAGGTTTTTGAGGGCAGTTCGGACCTCGGTATTATCACATCAAGTGTGTCTTATCTTCATGCGCGGGAAGCCGCGCCTGATGCCAGCATCTGCAAAATCGGCATGTGTTACCCCTTCCCGGATAACTTCGTTCGGAACTTCGCGAAAAAAGTGAAGCGTTGCGTGGTGATCGAGGAAGGCGATCCCTATCTCGTTGAATATTGCCGGTACTCCGGGATTGCCGTCGAAGGCAAAGACGAAATGTATCGTCACGGTGAATTGAACGTGGGCCGCGTTCAGCGCATTCTTGCGGGTGATACCTCCACAGAGCCGGTATATCCTCCCGGCAACCCGCCAAAGCTTTGCTCGGATTGCCCGCACCGGACCATCTCCGGCATTATGGCGGATCAACAACTCATCGTGGCGGGCGATATCGGTTGCTATACGCTCGGCGGCTTGCCACCGCTGGAAGCGATGGATTCCTGCGTGTGCATGGGCGCCAGCATCGGCGTGGGGCTGGGCCTTCGCCACGCCCTGCCGCCCGAAGAAGCAAAGAAAGTCGTCAGTGTCATTGGCGACAGCACCTTCGTCCATGCCGGCATCACCGGCTTGGTGGACATGGCGTACAATCCCCCGCCCACCGGTCATGTTGTTATTATCGTGGATAACGGCACCACCGCCATGACCGGCCTCCAGGAACATCCCGGTACGGGCCGCACACTGACGCATAAAGCGACGCGAAAACTCAGTTTTGAAAATCTCGCAAAGGCCATCGGCCTGGATAAAGTCCACGTGATTGATCCCGTGGCCAATAAGGAAGAGTTTGACAAATTGTTGAAGGAAAGCCTCGAAAGCGAGGAATTGGTATTAATTATTGCGCGGCGGCTGTGCAGTCTGGGCGCCCCCAAACTCGAAGCCTATGAGCGCGCGACGGGAAGGCAGGGTAGTGCATGAGTACGGTTACCAACATTGTTTTTGCCGGCCTTGGCGGCCAAGGCATCATCAAAGCGGCGGATATCCTCGCGGAAGCCGCCACGGCATCCGGATTTGACGTGCGGCAGAGTGAGGTGCACGGAATGAGCCAGCGCGGCGGCTCCGTCAGCAGTGACGTTCGCTTCGGCGAAAAAGTTTACAGCCCCATGGTGCCGCCGGGCGGCGCGGACTTCCTCGTCGTCATGGATGCCACCCAAGTGGATAATTTCCGTCATCGCATGAAAGAAGGCGGCCTCCTGATTGAGCCCGGACTCTTGCTCGGTGACGAATACGATGATATCGAAGATCTTGACGATGATGACGATACTCCGCTGACCCGCCGCAACTTCAATATTGCCATGCTCGGCGCCCTCAGTGCGCATTTGCCCATAGACGACGCCGTGTGGACCGAGGCCATCAAGGCCAACCTCCCCGCAAAAGTCCACGCGGAGAATTTTGAGGTGTTTGCGCTGGGCCGCGAAAAAGCCAAGGAAGCATAAATTTTAAAACCGGAAAGCAATCAGGGAAGACTTCTTGTGAACTGAGAGGTCTCCCTTGGTTTTGTTTCTAGTGAAGGTTTTTCAATGCAGGCGCAGAGAACGCGAAGGAATGCAGAGAAATAGTTCGAAGCAATCTCGCCTCCACGAAATATTCAGATTGCTTCGTCGAAGACTCCTGCTAAGAAAGAGGCCATGATCGGGAGGGCGAGGCTCCTGCCGAAGCCGTAAAAAAATATGCCTTGTTGATCTTGTTCTGACGGCTCGGCAGGAGCCTCGCCCTCCCAACCTCGCATTTTACTTTCTTCTACGAATCGCCGCCGAAGGAGGTGGGGGACTCGCAATGACAAGTTTAGTTGCAGTTGCAATGTATGTTGGATGCAATGCGTTCATTCAATGGCTTCATTTGACGGTATTGTGAATTCCATTGGCTCATTCTAATTTAATCGTTGATATCAAGAAAATTTGGCGGGAGAGTAATGAGCGAATAAATAAGGAAGATGAGCATTAAGGCCAAAATGCAGCCGAGGATGAAACACACTGTATCAATGATAAGAAAATGGTAATATCGAATTTGATAATAAAATAAGAAAACCGAGGAACAAAGTACAAGGAGTATAAATAGAACACTCAACCAAACCGCAAAGTAGGCAGAGGTATTGTGATTTATATATAAAAATATAAGGCTGGCGACTATAGAAGTTGCGATGATTTGTGCGAAATGGCCCAGCAGTACGAGTAACAAACAAGAAATATGGAGCAAGGCACGTGTTATTGGGCGCCCTTTTTCATCTGTGGATACAGAAGTCTCATCAAAAATAATCGACTTCATGAAATATTGCATATTAGTTCGCCTAAAATTCTTCACCGTGATTTTTACTGGTATGTTACGGCATCAGCGGTTCGTATAGCTCCTCAATGTATTTTTTCGCGGAGTCTTCCCAGAGGAAGCGCGCCTGAAAGGCGTTGTGTTGAAGTTCCATAAAGGCGGTTTTATTTTGTTCGTAGAGGGTTTTGGCTTCTTGGATGGTCTTCAATAGATTTTCCAGGACTTCCCGTTGTGAGTTGCCGTCAAAACCGAAGCCGGATCCATCCGATGCGGTATGGGGCTTGACGGTATCTTGCAGGCCGCCGGTCCAGCGCACCAGAGGCGGGGTGGCATTGCTCATGGAGATCATCTGTGTAATGCCGCAGGGCTCAAAGAGACTCGGCATCAGGAAGAGGTCGCTTCCGAGGCTGATTTCGTTGGCTTTCCGGGAATCAAACTCAATTTTGGCGAAGTAATTGGAACGTCCCGCAAAACTTTTCAAAAAAGCTTCATATTCCGGTGTCCCGGTTGCCAACACCGCCACATTGATTCCTTCCATATCCAAAATATGCTCCAGTACACTTTTCCCGTCCAGGGTTTCGGTAAGCAGCCGGATTTTTTGTTCGACGGCGCGTCCGACAAATCCCAACAGAAATCCATCCTGTGGAAATTCCCTGGAAAGAGATTTTTTCATTTCCTGTTTCGCGTGAAGCATCTTGAGGAAATTGTCTTCGGTGGCAGACATTGAATATTGACATCCGTTTAGAATGCCTGCCAGGCGCTCTTCCTGATGGAGGCGGTGCGCGAAAGCTTCCAACCCCTTGCCTCCCTCGAAAAACCGCCCCTGATCTTCGGGCTGCGTGATTTCCTTCGCATAATTCGGACTGACCGCATGTGCCCGGTCGCAAAGCTCCAAACCCAGCCGCAACGGATTTACGTTCTGCCATTCCACCCGCGGATCGTCAAACAACGGTCCAACGACCGGATCGGTGTAAAGACTTTCCATCTCCGTGCCTGCGATGCATTCAATGGGCAAATTGCCCTGGTAGACTACATTGTGAATCGTCAGGACTTTGCCTGTGTTCATCCCTGCCATATGCATCATGCCGAATATATAGCCCAGCCCCCAGTCATTGATATGCACGATATCCGGGCGTTTTTCTTCAATATATTTCAAACATGCTTTGGCAAAAAAGGAAAATCGAACCGCATCATCCAAGAAAGGAATATCCGGGCTATTAATATATATCTGGGCGTATTTCCCCTCGAAATATTCCGACGATTTGATGAAGGTGACAGGCACTCCTTGCAGTTCCGTGGTCACAATGCCTTCTATTTCCTCAATAAAAGCAAACTCCTTGGGCCGTTTATTGGTTCCATAGCAGGGCGTCAAAATTTCGACGTCCACTCCCAGGGATTTCAACGCGGGTGGCAGTTCTCCCGTCACGTCGCCGATTCCCCCTGCCTTGGAAAAGGGCTTGCATTCCGTGGCGATGTACAATACCTTCATACACCGTTCCTTCCATCTATTCGGGGTGGTCTACCCCATGACTATTGTGGAATACACTGCGTACATTAACATCCTTGTGGATGGTATCACAAGATATAAGAATCCTTTTCATGGGGCGCTCACTTCCTGAACCTTGAAATCAAACGACAAGACTTTTCCGTTGCGGTTGACGCTCACCACCACAGGATCGCCGATGAAAAGCCCCCAATTGATGAAATCGACGTCCGTGGGATCCGCTACGGCTTCCCCATTGATTTCGGCAACCACATCGCCGGGGCGTATCCCCGCCTGATAGGCAGGGCTGGTGTCAACGATTTTCGTTATAAGCACCCCGGTTTCCGCCCGAATATCAAGTTGCCGCAAGGTATACGCATCGATTTTCGATAGTGCTTCGCCCATGAAGCCGAACCACGGATTGCGTCGTTTGCCATATTTGATGATCTCCCCGGCCACGCGCTTTACCCGGTCCACGGGAATGGCAAATCCCAAGCCCTGGCTGCCGCCGCTGCTGCTGAAAATAATGGTGTTCACCCCCACCACCTCGCCTTTGGCATTGACCAGAGGACCGCCGCTGTTCCCCGGATTAATCGCCGCATCGGTTTGAATCAGGTCCTGGTAGAGCCGGTCTCCCCCGCCCACTTCCCGGCTTACCCGCCGGTGATTTGCGGAAATCACTCCCACGCTCACGCTGGGCTGAGGATCACGCATCAGGTTGCCGAAAGGATTCCCGATGGCGATAGCCCACTCACCGATCATCAAATCATCCGAGCGCCCCAGTGGAATATACGGCAGCCCCTCTTCTTTTGCACGCAATACAGCGATATCCGTGCGCTCGTCCGCCCCCGCCATTTCCACATCGACTGTGCGGCCATCCGGCAGCACCACGGAGGCAATCTGATCCGCCCCCTGCAGCACATGATAGTTGGTGAGGATATGCCCCTGTGCATCGAAAATGAAACCGCTGCCGAGGGATTCCACCGCACGGCGGCGTTCATACGGCACGCCGAACAGCCCCCAGAACTCGTCAAAGAACGGCTCCACCATGCGTTCCCGCTCAATATGCACCACATTAATCGTCACCACCGCCGGCGATACTTTCTCAATCGCCGTCACAAGGGCGTTTTTTCGTGAAGCATCGATAGAGACTTGCGCATGCCCCAACAGACTTCCCAAAACGAGAAACCCAAGGAATGCCCCTGTAAAGAACACCTGCCATGCATCGCGTGGTTTGTTCATAGAGTCCGTTTCGATCAACGCCACAGCGTATCCGAGGGTTCAATGGGGTATATCTGGATGGTTTCGGCGGAAAGGGAGGGAATTTCAAACGCCATGGACGGCAGAAATTCCGAATAGCGCTTGCGCAGTTCGATGCGCGCCCAATCGTAGGGCGGTATCATCACATGCCAAAACACGTGCACTTCCCATTCCTCGGAGAAAAACAAATAATGCGAGACAATCAAAATATGCGGGGTTACAATGGAATTGGTCCATTGTGTCTGATCATTGATGTTGAGTTCCGGATAATTCGCCGCGAGCCAGGGAACGAAATTATCCAAGACTACCGCCGCCGCCGGGCCCAGCGTGTCTTCTTCTTCGGAAGTCACCAGGATGGGAAGTGTGCGATCAAAATTGTAGTTGCCGCGCCGTGCATGGATCTTCACATCCACAAAACGGCCCTCTTCCGGCCCCGGAATTTGCTTCGCGCCATCAACCAGCGGCATGGGTATCGCGGTGATCTCCGCCATCTCGCCAGGATAGAGCACCGATGACGGTTCGATGAGCACTTGCGCGCCGGGCGCCGTGACGGTCAGCGTCACCGGCAGCAACGATTGGATGGCATTATCATCGTTGTTGATCCACGTCAGGAACACGCATCGTTGATTGGGAATTGCATCGGCAGTGCTTTCCGGCGTGACAGTCATGGTGAACGGCCCTGAGTCGCAGCCGGAAAGACAAAACACCGATAAAATAATCAGGGACAACATGGTTCCTTGACGCATGCGCACTTTCCTCCTTGCGGACCTGGCCCCGGTCCGTTTCAACCTGTATACATTTTCATTTGATTCCATAACGCTCTGAAAAGTATAAACCTTCCCCTCTCTATTGTCCAAGCATCACAGCGTCCAGGATACTCCTTCAGCTTATTTTTTGTTCACCGTTATTCCCGGCCAGTCATCGGTCCGGAAGGGTAATGCCGGAAGCCCTGCGCCGTTGTACAGATTGCATACGGGATTATTCGCCCATGCATACCGAACCGACGCGGGTTCATTTACGTGCGGGGATGACACAACTACTTTTTTGCCTTGAATCGTGGCATTTGCCCAGACAAACTTCTTGTCCGCACCTGCAATAGAAAATCCTTTCAGGAATTCCCCATTCCTTGTTTGCAGCCCGCCATCAGTGTATTTGAACGTAATGATCGCTTCGTTCCCTTTGAATTTTACCGACGTATACATCGGACCTGAAAAAACGACGTCTTTGCCATAGTCATTGGATAACGCATTTAACGCAAGGCGCTTCCCAACATCTTGTTTGTTCCGCGGATGAATATCCTTTGCCTCGCCGATATCAATGATGGTGGCCATGCCGGTGTCCTTCAACTTCAGCGTCATGGTTTGCGCTTCACGAAGTTCCGCCCAATCCGAGTCTCCGGGCTCCGGCAGCACATCCGTAAAGTTGGCCAATTGCACAAAATAAAATGAAAACGATTTCTGCCCCCACGACTTGCGCCAATCCTCGATCATCGCCGGAAACAGCTTCCGGTACTGATAGGCACGGCCCGCATTGGATTCGCCCTGATACCAGATAGATCCTTTGACCGCATACGGAACCAATGGCGCGATCATTGAATTATACAATCCCGCGGCCAGCCATGGATGATCCGGACCTTGAGGCGCGCCAGGTTTCTGGGGTTCCGGCTGGCCTTCCGCTTTGGCCTTCTCTGCCGCTTTTTCCCACTCCCCCAAGGCCTGATCATACGCCTGTTTCGCCGCCGGATACTCCGCCAGAATTTTGTCCCAACGTTGCACAATCACGTTCAAATCAGGATCAGACGCAAGGGTGGGGCGGCTGGCCCACGATTCCGCGGGGGTGCCTCCCCAGGAGGTATGAATCAATCCCATGGGCACGCGCAAGACCGTAAAGAGTTCCCGGCCAAAATAATATAGCACGGCGGAAAATTCAGGGATGCTTTCCGGACTGCAGACTTTCCACGAACCGTTGCAGTTGTCCTTCGGCTGGGTGGCCACCGTACGCTCCACATCAAACAGCCGGATACTCGGATAGTTGGCGTTCGCGATCTCCTGTGCCGCATTATTGGAATTACTGACCGTCCACTGCATGTTGGACTGCCCCGATCCCATCCATACTTCCCCCACCAAAATGTCTTTTATGCACAGGGAATTGGCTTTCCCGGATATCCCCATTTCATAAGGCCCGCCCGCCTTCATTTTGGGCAGGCGAACACACCAGGAACCCTTATCATCCGCCACGGCCTGTTCCGTGTTTTTATCCAACGTCACCGTAACCATTTCGCCGGGATCCGCTTTGCCCCAAATCGGGATCTTTAGCCCCTCCTGCAATACCATGTGATCGCCAATAATGTTGGGAACACTGACATTGCCTAAGGCCGAAAACGATACCGCCAGTAGACAGACTTGAAAAAGAACGATTCCATGGGTTTTCCGTGCACGCATAATGAACATCCTCTCTATGATTTAGACTTCCGCAACTTTTTCATGGCCGGGCTTACCGGACATGCGAGTTCGCTAAACTATCATTGGGAATTTGCACGGCAAATGTCAAAAGAGAAGGAGGCATTTGCGAAATAGCCCTTTTCCTTTTCGGGTTGGTTGAAAAGGAGCCGTTTTTGGCGTGAAATGCTGGTAATTTGCCCTGTATACGGTGTGCTTATGAGAAAAAAGGCTATTTCGCAATTGCCTGAGAAGAAAGGGTGATCGAGAAGAAATGCATATAACGGGTCTGAATGGTCCGATAGTTCTGACACATCAAAATAAAAAAGAGCCGAGATCTATAACCTCGGCTCATCGTGTTAAATTGATCTTTACTGCTGTGGTGCGGGCGCCGGAGCAGGCGCTGGCGCAGGGGCTGATTCTGGAACGGGCGCCGGAGCAGGCGCTGGCGCAGGGGCTGATTCTGGAACGGGCGCCGGAGCAGGCGCTGGCGCAGGGGCTGATTCTGGAGTGGGCGCCGGA
>Ga0209311_1001161_pt1 | contig 21927 bp, 18 predicted proteins | sample AD_UKC045_MetaG_FD_184417 | JGI IMG/M metagenome (GOLD analysis project Ga0209311, IMG submission 184417) | Active sludge microbial communities of municipal wastewater-treating anaerobic digesters from USA - AD_UKC045_MetaG (SPAdes) (version 2) | ecosystem: Engineered > Bioreactor > Anaerobic >... | reverse complement strand
AAAACAGCATCCGCTCAACAACATGGCTAATACGGTCCCCGGCGTTGTAACACGGCACTATACCCACAACGCCCCGGCGCATTTCCAAATCTTCTCGGCCATTGTCCGTCATGTGCCTCTTTCTCTTAACCGCCCGGACTCAGGACGCTCATCATATGCTGAATGCTTTCCACGCCCGCCACCACCAGCCCCCCATACATGATAATACAGGGAATCACCGCCACATACGCGAGAATCACAAAAAAACCATCCCGTTTCAACATCCCCAGGCTCAACAACAGAATCGGAAGCGCGGCCACCAGATTTAAAAACAGGATGGGAAGGGGTATCGACACCACCAGCGAAAGCAAACACATATACACCGCATGCAGCCGGATCATCGGTCCTTCCTCCGTCAGGAACAACAAACGGTAATGAAGATGCTTCTCCACCTTCAGCGCCAGGGGCATCAACCGGTTCACCAGCCGATCCAGGCTTTCATAGGGGATGGAGCGATTCCGCAATCGCTTGGGAAGCCACGGACGCCGCCCAAAAATGAGAAAAAACGAAACAAACGCCAGCAACGGCCCCAACAAGGTCGTCAAAATCGGGATCCCAACGGGCAAGCACAGCGGGAAACTGAAGAACACCAGCAACAACGCATGCCCCCGAATCGCCAGCGTGTCCAATATCGCCCCTATTGTCATCGGATTTCCATTCGCCCTTTCCAGCAATGCGGAAAAATCATGGGACAGCGACGAACGTTCCCCCAGGCGATCATCATATTCTGAAACTTCCGCCAGAACCAGCCGCGCCCGAAGCCATTTTTCAAGGGTAATCACAGGAAAAATAACAAAGGCCGCGGCGGCCGTCCAGAGAAGATCGGATACGCCCAACGGCATGGACCCAAACAGCCGCTGCATGCACGGGACATATATCAGAAGGCCTTGAAAAACAAGCGCCGCCACAATGCCCAATATCAAGGACCGGTTGCCAAAAATGCCCGTTCGGAAAACGGTCTCCGTCAGCGAACGGCAATTAAGCACATAGAAAATCTGAGAAAACACCACCGTAGTAAACGCCACCGTCTGTGCATGCTGCGCCGCGGTCAGACGGTCCACCCCCAGAGGAAGCAAATGATGAAAATCCCAGTTGGCCAGACCCCCTGCAATAAACGCTATTACCACCGCCGTCACCATCGTGCGTTGAATCACCAGCGGCGGCAATATCGGCGCTTGCAGCGTTTCGCCACGGCACTGGCCAAGCTCCTGCTTCTCCGGTTCATACACCAACGGGCACGCCAGGAATAGCGCAATCAATACATTTACCCATAAAAGCTGCAGGGGCGATGCCGGCCCCAAAAGCGGGTACGCCACAAGGTCCGGCGGAGTGAAGGCAATGGCATATATCAGTATAAAGGCCAACATCAGATTAATAGGCAACATGAAGGCAAGCACGCGAATCAACGAAGCATAGTAGTGCCGGCCCCCACGGGCTTTCATGGCAAGGGCTACAAGAACGGGCAGCCCCATCGGAACCATGCCCAGCACCACCATCGTGAGAGAAAAAAGAACAATACCAAATGTTTCCCAAAAAGGCACCTCATGATAAAGACAACGGCCCAGCCCAAAACAGAGCGTCAAAAGGATAAATACAGGAAACACAACCAGGAAATAGCCTCCAACCCCCCAGCGGGGACCCCATAAAGGATACCCCCGGCGCTCCGTGCTTCGTTCCATCTTCAGAGACATCGGTTATAGCTCCCCGGACACAACGGTCCTCATACCCGCCCGCTCAGTTATTGATCGACTGCTGCTGCCGGATGTACGCGACCGTATTGCGCAATCCCTCACGCAGGAGTATTTCAGGCCGCCAGCCAAGGATCTGCGCGGCCTTCTCTCCCGTTATAAACACCCTCTCTATTTCTCCAGGGCGCAAGGGCTTCAATTGCGGCTCCCCTTCAAAACCGGAAAATTCACGGATAATATCAAACAGTTCCCGGACCGACGTCCCTTTGCCCGAACCCAAATTAAGAATCTCACCATCCCCTTTTTCCAACGCAATCTTGTTTGCCCGGCTGATGTCGCCCACATATACATAATCCCGCAATGCTTTCCCGAAGCCATAGAGCGTCGGCTGTATCCCGGCCAGCATCAGGCCGGCGAGGATCGAACACACCCCCGCCTCCCCCTCCGGGCTTTGACGCGGCCCGAATACATTCGGATACCGCAGCACGGTATACCGCAGGCCATACAGGGTTTTGTACAGTTGAAGATAGTATTCAAACGCCAATTTGCTCGTGGCGTAATGGCATTTAGGATTGGGCGGACATTCCTCCGAGGCCGGCAAATTCTTCGGATCGCCATAGATCGCCCCGCCGGTCGATGCAAAAATAAATTTGGTCACCTTATATTTAATGCAGTTCTCCAGCAAATTGATCGACCCCAAAATATTCACATCCGCATCGAATACCGGTTCCGTCAAACTCCGCCGTACGTCGATCTGCGCCGCATGATGATTCACATACTCTGGCTGAAATTGCTCAAACACCGATTCCAGCGAACTCAAGCGAATGTCCATGTGACAAAACACGGCCCGGGGATTTACATTCTCCCGTTTCCCCGCATGAAGATTATCCACCACCACCACCTCATGTCCCGCCGCTACATATGTATCCACAACATGCGAGCCGATAAATCCCGCCCCGCCTGTCACAAGAATCTTCGCCATGAAATTATCTCCTTGCATTTTCGTCGTATTGAAGGAGTATTATCATAGCAAACAGCCACCACTATGGACAATGTTAAGAAAAAATATCGAATTTGTGGAGTTTGAGCAGAATCTATGATCCCATTATTTGAACAGTATCCCGGCGTATATGAACATATTCCCCATGTATCTCTGGCAACATTGCCCACACCAGTGCAATCCCTCCCCACATTGGGAAAAGCATTGGGGCTGGAAAAGCTATATGTGAAACGGGACGACTACACCGGCCCGGTCTATGGCGGCAACAAACCGCGCATTCTGGAATTCGCCCTGGGAAAAGCCGTCCATCGCGGTAAAAAGACCATTCTGACCTTCGGTGCCGCAGGCTCCACCCACACCCTCGCTACCGCGCTCTATGCCAAACAACTCGGCCTCAACACTATTTGCATGTTGATGCCACAAGCCAACGCCCATTACCTTCGCCGGAATTTACTCTTGACACATTTGCAGGGTGCAGAATTTCACCACTACCCAAACATCCCTATCATGGTTGCAGGCGCGCTGGTCCAACTTGCCCGCCTGGCGGCCACGGGCCGGGGAATGCCCTGCATCATTCCCCCAGGCGGTTCCAACGCCCTTGGCGTGCTGGGGCATGTAAACGCCGCACTTGAACTCGCCCGCCAAGTAAAGGCCGGCGAACTCCCCGAACCGGACGTTCTCTATGTGGCCTGCGGAAGCATGGGAACCTCCGTGGGATTAGCCCTGGGGGTATCATTGGCCGGATTACGAACCCGTATCATGGCTATTCGTGTAACGCCCATGAGTTTCGTCTCACTCAGAAAAGCAAAACGTTTCTTCCAAGGCGCCAACCGGCTGCTCAGCAATCATTGCTCCGCCATCCCAACCATTCCGTTTTCCCTTGATACCTACAACCTGCGTCACGACTATTTTGGCGAGGAATATGCTCTATTCACGCGCGAATCCATGCAGGCCGTTCACATGGCGGCCGACACAGAAAACCTGAAATTGGAAGGCACCTATACCGGGAAAGCTTTTGCCGCCTTGATTGGCGACGCGCGCGCGGGTCACTTGAAAGATAAAACCGTCCTCTTCTGGAACACCACCAATTCCAACGATTTTTCCAAGGATATTGCACACCTCGATTATCACGCGCTCCCAAAATCGTTGCATCATTATTTCGAAGAAGATGTTCAGCCGTTGGACCGCGCATAGCTTCAAAGAGGCTGCACCGGCTGATCCATAATGCGCCTGATATGAAATCGCCCCGGCGTCATATAGCTTACGGCAAGACGTGGTCCAATCGTTCTCACAATCGCCTTGGCCAATGCCGGGCTTTCATGCCTCGGCGGCTCGCCCGCCGCCATCCGCACCACATCCAGCAAATGATACATGGGCTTGGCGCTCTTCGCGAATAACAACCGGCGGGCCACGGCAAACAACCAGTCACACCCCCCGCAATAATCAATCACCATGTCCGCATCCGCCCCCTCAAATTCCTCCAGCCGCACCTTCGCGGTCCGCAGCGCATCCCGTAATCGGAATTGAGCCGCAGGCGCGCACATCCCGCAACACAATGCATCTTCCCGGGTATGCTCCGGTTCCACCACGGTAACCCCCAACCGATCCAATAGCGTCCGCACAAGGTCAAAATAAACATCGCCCGAGGCCTTGGGCCAGCAATTATCATGAATCACCGCACGCTTGTTCAGCGGTGTTACGGTGATTTCCCCACGATCAATCCGGTTTAGAATCCACTCCTCCATCGAGATCATTTCGAAATCGAAGGTCACGTCAAATACATCTTTATATACATGCTTAAATATGTGCAGGCACGCCAGGCACGGAAAAATCAATGTCTTCACCGGTATGCGCCGGAAAGCCTCTTGAATATGCCGGGCAACTGCCTGCTCCGCTTCCCAATACCCCATGCGGTATAACGGTTCGCCACAGCACAATTCCGGCGCGCCAAAAATTGGAACCCCCGAAAATATCTTGGAATCCGCCATCCCCGGCATCAATAGCAGATTGCAGCCCGCAAAGATCATCATGGATGCATCCTTCGGGTGAAGCCAGTTCTCCCGCCATTCATTCACAAGCGCTCGCTCGCTTTCCGGCAACCGCTCAATCAGCAGCGTGTATAAATTAGGTTTTTGATACGGAAGCACAAGTGAAGCGCGCTGCGGAATCCCTTCCTTCCGGCATCGCTCCCCCCAACGGGACAGGATCAATGTGTGGGGATTGGCGCCTGTCGGGCAATACCCGTTGCACGCCATGCACCCCGTACATTCCGCTAAAACACACGACGGTTCTCCTTCCGCCAACGCCTTTATCTCCCTCCGCGCCTGATCCAGCGGCAATGCCATCACGGGACAACAATTCAGGCACACACCGCAATAATCACAGCGTTCCCGCAAAAATTCCCTGGAAAGCGCAAAGGATTTCGATGCCATAGCTACTCCAATGGCGGCACAAAGAAACGGCGGCCGCTATGCCGCTGGTTAAATAAGGTCCCTTTCACAAAATCAAACGCAACCCGGCCTTGGCGGCGCCGGGGCATCTCGCCAATAGCCTCCTGAATCAATTCAATCACATGATACACCGGCGTCCGATCCCAATACACCCCTCGGGCGGCGGACATCATTTCCAGGCATCCCGCGCAATACGCCGCAATGCAATTCGCGCCCGGCGCCGCCGCATTTTTCCTGCAGAGGCGCTGTCCCCGGATCATGGCCGGCATGCCATACGACGCGGCATGCGAAAATCCGGATCCGATGCCGCAACAGACCGCCGACTCCCGGTTGTACTCCGCTTCACGGATCTCAAATCCCAACAACCTTAAAATTTTCCGGGACCACTCGCAAAAATCCGGTTCATAAAGCTTCCCGTGACAAGAATCCTGCACGGTGACCACCTGTCCATCAAACCGCTTTACAATTGGCCATTTCCCTGCTGACAGCCGTTCATATAAAACTTTTAAATATGGGACAAACACAATCCCCTCGAAATCCGCGCCGAACTGTGGCAGAACATGCGTAAAAAGATTCAGCCCGGCGGTGCACAGCATATAGATCCGCTTCACACCAAGCCGCTGGAAATAGTTCGTGGTCTTCCGCGCCGTTTGCTCCACCTGATCATACAGCCCCATCCGGAAATACATCTCACCGCAGCAATACTCCAGCGCGCCCCGGATCGGCATCCCGTCGAAAAGCCGCGAAAAAGTCAGGTATGGCGACGCAATAATATTGCACCCGGGATAAAACATCTCCTCCAACGGCTCCAAATTCTTCCAGGATTCCACCGCGGCCTGTTCATCCGCCGGGAGCCGCTCCAGAACATACGTCCGGAAATTGGGCACGCTGTGCGGAAGAAAATACCGCGCCCGTTCCGGAAGCCCTTCTTTCTTATACTGCCGGTACCACAGATCAAGAATCAGATTCGCCGGCCGGCAATCTTCCGGGCACCGTACATTGCATGAAAAACAACTCGTACACCGCGACAATACCTGCCGCGCATCCTTCGACGCAACCCCTTCTTCAAAAAAACATTCCGAAAGACTCTGTATCGCCTGCTTTGCCCTCTCCTCCGGAAAACGGAGCACCGGACACTGCGAGAAGCACTCCCCGCATTGGGTGCAATGCTCCCGATTAAAGGGTTCGCGTGTGTATAATCGATGTTCAGTAGTCATAATCTACACATATCAAGATTGAAAATTTTATGTGACAATTTCCTTCTCATGCCATTATCGCCACTTTTACCGTTCCAATTTCCTCATAAATGGGATCACCATGCGCCAGCCTGGATTCAATATTAGCTCGAATCGCTTCCAGAATATTTTCTTTGGCTTCTTCTTCAGTTTTCCCCTCCGCATAACACCCTTGAAGCGCCGGGCACAGGGCCAGTACACGGCCCTCCTCATCCCGTTCATAAATTATCGTGAATTCATACTGTTTCATAGACTGGGACCTTGTTCTTCAATATTGTATCATTCCTTAACCTGGATCTTTCACTATCCCTCTTTCCAACGTATCTTCGCGAGCGCAGAATCTAGCAGGATTGCCAATGCAACATGTGAATACAATTTGCTGCTAAAAAAACGCGCACCTTGCGTGGGAGGGCGAGGTTTATCCGCCACAGGAGGGCTCCAGAGGCTGTCTGAGAATTATTTTACACCGCATAGAAAGGCGAAGATATCCCGAAGGGATTTAACAACTCAGCCCAGACATTTTATGGGTCATATGCAACATTTTAGAATGGATTATTCCCATGGTTTTCCACAAGACGCAAATAAACAGGGGTAAGCGCTTCACCACCCTGAGTATGTAATACCACTCTGCATAATCACCGCTCTCAAAATTCCGAAGGAATTCAACAACTCAGCCCAGGATAAGCGAAGCGCCATCCTGGGTATGCAATGTCACCCCAAACAATACCACTCTGTAAGAGTTTTATACAGTGTTCAGGCATAGAGTGGGCCATCGTGTCTTGATCAATCAGCAAAATTTATTGGCAACGGAAGTTTTCATTGGAGCTGGGCGCCAGTGGTTAAAATATTATATATAACTCTTTCAGAGTATGCTCCATAGGGAAATCCTACACACCCAGGATGGCGCTTCGCTTATCCTGGGCTGAGTTGTCCATCCCCTGCGGGGATGAATCGTTTTTTGCCACTATGCATGGTGAATCGTTTCCCCATTCCTTAAAACGGATGATTACGAATTCTCAGACAGTTTCTCCTGCTGCCGTATGACAAAATATCCACACGCCGTAATATTCACAATAGATCAATTTTGTTTTACGGCTCAGCAGGAGCTTCGCCCTCCCGTGGAACATCCACCTTACTTTGTTCCGCTCCCTGAAAAAATCGTATAGGACCATGGAATTCTATCTGCCGAATACACCGGGAACGGATAATCTTCATTGAACAAGTTCTCTTGTTTACTTACCTTAGTTTCGCCGCGGACAAACACACTGAATGTGGAATCCTTGGGCGCATGTCCGGCTTTTATCATAAAATGATGCTTGCCGTTCGGCAGCGCGGCTGTGAACCAAGACCAAAATTCCTTCTGCGGCGCCCCGGTGGCGCTAAACGCTCCCTCCGTGCGTGATATGGAAAGTGGTGTCTCATTACCGTCGATTTGAAGTATTGCCTGACTGGCGGACACGCCTGGATGCCCCTCGTTCAACAGACACATTTCTACCGGCGATGAACTCTCAACGTTTATAACACCTTCCCAGAAGGCACTCTGCTCTTCTGTTGAGTCCACTTGTTCCGCGGCAGATCGTTCTATTTTCCAAGTCACCACTGGTCTATCGGGTTGCGGTGTAACTGGGGCAGCCTGGCCAGTCCTGGGCAATACTTCGATCATGGCTGTTTCAAAAGGCCCGAGAGCAATCGCTTTCCCAATTTCGCCCGGTTCCAGGTTTTGCAGCAGTGCCTTGCGCGGATACAGCATGCGCACTTCCCGCGCAGTGGACAATGGAATCGATCCGGGTATTGCCGGCAAGGCAATAGACGTTTCCTCTATCCACGGATTGCGCAAACAATATACTTCCCGCTCCGGGCTCTGGTACGCATATCCATACGCCTGCCGCTTCTCCGGATCGCCGCCGATTGGCAGCGGCTCCTGAAGAAATTCGCGGTTCGCGCGCGCCCAACGCATCAACTCCGCGAAAAACCGCCACTCCGCCGCGTCCATAAACCTCGGATTGATATATGTCGAAATAAACCAGCGGCCGCGTCCGATAGCCATCACCGCGTGGTTCTGAAAAGCCCCCGGACACTGCACGATAATATCGAAGCATTGCAGCGCCGCGCTCGGCATCAAAAATGCATTCCGGCCTTTTAAGTTTTCAATGTCCCGCGCCGTCGTCAGCGATTCAATCCATTCCGGGCACGGACACCGCCCACGCGGGCAATCGTCGCCGAACGGGCCGATGATGAACGGCACATGCATCAGCCACCACGGGCTCGGGTTATACCAAAAACAGGTGGGCTCCATCGCAATGTCCGGATGTTTCTCCCGCAAGGCATCGAACACCTCCATCAGCCCTTCCGCAATAGGCAGCCACGATTCCTGGCCCACCGGATGACCATGCGCCGCCACATCGCACTGCGGAACGAACCCGTCGAATTTCATGTGCGCGAGATGACCATCCTTCGCATGTTTCAGCACCGCCTTTTTAAACGCCGTCTGATATTTCCCCCCTTTCGCAAGACAGGCCGTAAAACCTAACGTCGGATGCGGCATGACCTCATATCCCGCGGAATTCAGCCACTTGTTGTCCAATGCAAAGGGATACAGGCTGCTGGGCGAGATCCACAACCCTACATGACTTCCAATACCCTCAAGGGCTTTCCGCAAAGGCTTAAACCCTTCCGGAAACTGCTTGTTATTCATCTCCCACGCACTCTTGGGATTCGACCAGCCCGCATCCAGTGCATACGAATCAAAGAAAAAACCGGTGGGGTCATACAACCCCTTTTTCAACTCCGCAATATTGCTGAGCACAAACTGCTCCGAAGACGGCACCGGCGCGGTCCACCAATCATTGTAATGCACATGCATGTCCTTGGGCTTCACCCGCACCGTATCCAAATACCGGATAAACGAGCGCCGAAGCGCATCGCTCCCCGCCGCCGCCACGTCCGCTTCACTCGCCGCCCCCAATACCACCGAAGGCAAGTTCACCCATTTCTTCGTCACCTTGGTATAGGCGTGTTGCGCCAAATGAAACGTATCCTGGTCCGCCTGGCACCACGCCGAGGGATGCTCCACGCCTGCGAAAAGCCGATCACTGAAAATAGGCGATGACACCAACTCTTGCGAAGTGGTTCGGAATAGCTCTCCAGCCACCTTCAACTCCAGCAAACCTGTGCGCTGAATCGTCAATGGATCACCCAAGGCCTTCAGCGAAGTCTGAATGCGCAAGGTGCGATCATCGCCGCAGAAGGAAAAGATCTGCCGTACGGCAACAGGCGGCTGCGGCAACTCCGTTTCCATCACAACACAAGGCCGCCCGTCAAGCTTTTTTTGCTTGATCTTCGCAAACCCTGTATCGCCGAGATTGGTCCTTGTGCCTTCCTGAATCTGAACACTGAATCGCGCCCCCGCGATCGGCCATTCACGGCGCGCTTTCGTATCACGAAACGCCACCCATTGCCAGCCCTGCGCCGTATGCTCAAACACAGCCTCCATCCCCGTTCCATTGGAAACCACTATGGAGTTGGCGCCCTCCGCACCTGCAAGACTCGTCATACAAAGAAACAACACCCACATTTTCATCATGGCATTCACCTATTCTTACGCCGACAGCCACAGAAAAACCCAAGCCGCGTCAAATACTTCCTGCGGCTTGGGTATCATACACCAATGTTGAAAAAAAGATAATTATTTAAACGCGGCCTTGATATCCGCAAGACTCACGCCAAGCGTGGCCTGCGCGAGTGCATCAAGATCATTCTCTGCGCCCTGGAAATGGAACGTCCGGTGCACATGCGACAGCGACGCCTTCGGCGCAAGCGCCGCCGCAGGAGAAGAAGTCTCCAGTTCGTAGAACGGCCCCAACGGCTTCTTGCCGGGTTCCGGCGGCCCGTCATTATACGAATTCACCACATCGCCCGCGAACGGCTCCTTCTGCATTTCCCACATCGAATTCACGTAATCCGTTGCGCCTTTGGGTTTCGTATACTGGACCAGCGTGAGCACCTTGTTGCCCTCGTCATAGCTGCCCGCGAACGTCTTTGCGCGAAGCGGCGAAAGACCAATCTTGCTGCGGTATTTGCCGTCCCCGCTAAAGAAAAGCACGTCATCCTTCACCACCAGCCGGTCCGCCGGAACTTTCCCGAAATAGGCGTCATTCACCTTCGGTCCCAACTGCGCTTCATCCCCCGCCACAAACGGGATCACGATGGTCGTTTCCGGCGATGGATTAAACATGCCAAGAATCCAAACGGACAACAGCCCCGTCTCCTTCGTCCACGCCTGCCCGCCCACATTCGTGATCTTGTTATCTGTTTCTATCCCCACCATCTTTACCGATTTTGGTACTGTTACCTTCAGCAGAGCAGACGCCTTTTCCGCATTCAACAGTTTCACGGCGCGATCTATCTGAACGTCAAACTTGGTTCCCGTCCAATTGGTGACCTGAGCGGTCTTTGTAAACACTGCGCTGTCCGCCGTCTTCGAGACAAGTTCATACGCATCCGTGTCAATCACCGCCGGGGTTTGCCAGTGCTCCAGATCAAATGCATCGCCCTTCGAGAAGAAAATCGCAAACTGGCCCCCTTCCGGACCCATCCAGAACCGATCCTCACCGCCAAACACGTTAATATGCGGCACCGTCTTCTTCGACGAAATCAATTCCCGGTTGATCCATCCAAAACTGATGCCGTCCGCCCCCGCCGCCGAACTCGTCATCACACGGCCCTGATACGCCGGCACAACCGCCACCTGCGCCTCGTTCTGCGCATCCGAAAGCGTCACCACCTCCGTATACTGCTTCAAAAACGCCACATCATCGCCAAACGTCACGGGATTCGTTGCAGCCCCGGCGCTCAATGCCGCCGCCAACGTCGGTACAGTTAACATCGCCATCATGATTCGCATTGCTCCTATTCCTTATGTTGTTCCATTACTAACAGGCAAAATACTTAATCACGCCGTTCTTTACTATACCTCAGCATTATACAACCCATGGTTGCTTCCGCCCCATTTCTATGGCCTCAGCAAAATCGGGGTCTACCGGAATTTCTCGCAACAGCGCCAATTTTTGATCTTTGGATGTTATATCACAGAATTCTATCGTAATTCTTACTACAGAATGTTCTGGAATCCCGTATAGGGGGGCCACTGGCACAAATCGGCCATGTTCAAAAACAGCCCTGACCTGTTGAATCATTATTTCCCCTCCGGACGAAAGGGCGCGGCCCATTGCGGGAACCCTGCAATGCCCGAGACGCGCAGGGCTTTTTCCAAGGCCACATGCAGTTCATGGTTGACGCGCAAAGCCGTATCGACATCCTCGCAGAAGCCGCGCGCTTCAAACTTCATAAACGCTTCGCCAAATCCCACACACACCACTTCAGGCACAGGTTGTTTCAGCACTTCCGGATGATCTTTCAAGGTTTGAGCCATGATGGCCACGGCGTGTTCCACGTCAGAACCATAGGCAAGATTCACCATCACGCTCACCCGCGTAACGGAATCCGTGAGTGTCCAGTTAATAATCCGCCCCGTGATGAACTCCTTGTTCGGGACGATGAGTTCCTTGCGATCCGGGTCCGAAATTACCGTGGACCGTGTCCGGATCTGCGTCACTTTCCCCGTCATCGTGCCCATGGTCACCGTGTCGCCCACGCGGATGGGCCGTTCAAACAACAAAATAAGCCCGGAAATAAAATTCGCAAAAATCTCCTGAAGCCCGAACCCCAAGCCAACGGTCAGCGCCGCCACCAGCCATTGCACGCTCCCCCAGCTTACCCCCAGCATCCAACACGTCAGTACCACGCCCAGCGTAACCACAATATACCGGATCACAGCCAGCGTCGCATACCGCTCCCCCGCCCCCATTCTCAGCCGCTGCAATAAAATCATCTCCAATAACGCCGGCAAATGCCGCATGCTCAAATACGTTATCATCGCAATTAACGCCGCCACCCCCGCATCCGACAGCGTAACCCACTCCAGGCGCTGCTTGACAATAACTTCTTTCTGATCCTCCGCGCCCTGAACCTGCTCTTCCGCGGATACCGTAATTTCCCATAGACGAATCTTGTCAAAAACCGACAACGCAGGGATCACATCCACCCAAATCCCCCAAATGCCAACCAGAATAACCAGGGCCGTCGCATATCGCAATAACGTCTGCGTTTGCGTGTCAAGACGAACAATATCCAATTGTTCATCAAGCGGTTCCTCGCTCTCCCCTTTCATCGCTTCGCGGCGGCGCTGTGCCTGATCAATCGCTAACGCGCGCCGCGCCAGCAACAGCCACCGCCGAATCAATCCCACCGCCAGCAACACCAGCAACACAAAAACAAGCGTCCAGAAAAAACGGGAGGATAGATGAAGCGCGGTAAAGTAATAGCCGCCCAGCGCCAACACCGCTAATACTGCCGGCACCCCCGTCAGTGTAAGATGCATCACCCACAGCAACCAAGACCGCTCCGAGAGCCACGCACCGCGCCGAACTTCCTGAAATCCCATTCGCATAATCGAAAACAGCCGATACAACCCGGCCGCCAGCGCCAACATGGACAGTGTAAACCCAATCCGGCCCGCTGCGTCTTTCCAATATTCACTGGCCTGACTTTCAAAGGTCACCACCACAAAGGTCAAGGGCAATAGGACAAAGGACAACAGCATCAATTCGCGCCGTCCCGCCGCCACCCGCTTTTCCGGCCATCCGAAATGCGCCTCGGCCAAACCACCCGGCAATAACACCGTGCGCAGCACTTGAAAGCAAAGGGCTATCAACGCCACCGAGAGCAACCCGGCGCTTACACAACGAATTTGGTCTACCGTCTCCCCTGCCGAACCCAGACGCCACGCGGCAAATCCAAGCACTGCGGGCCAAAACCCCGCAGCCATCACCGTCAAACCTACCGTTTCCAGGGTCTGCACAAACCGCGTTTGCCGCTTTTTCTTCGCTTCCACCCCCAGCGCCACAATACGCGCCCGGACCCTTCGTGACATCACCAGCCACGCCAACAGCACCGCCAGCGCCGGCACAATCAACTCCATATCATCCAGAAAATCGTCTTTGAGCAATTCGGGCAATTGAATCCATGCACTCGGCGACACCAGCCAAAGCACTGCGTCCTTCGTTTCCACCAGCGTGTTCACGCCCAGAGGCGAAGTCGCGCCAATCCACAGAATATTTTCATTTATATAATCAGTAAACTGCCGGGTTTGCGTGATAAGCCGTTCCTGGCACGCATTGATTTCAAACGCAATATTCAAATACGCCTCACAATCCCGCTGGATCGAATCGATGAGTTCACGCTGATCCTTGATCAATCCCGAAAGACGTTTCTGAATATCCTTGCTTACACTTTCCGGCGATCGCGGCCCCAGCGCCGTAACCGCCTTGTACAATTCGCTCTCCACATCCGCCAACCCCAACCGCTGCTCCCGCTTGTCACTCTGCACCTGCTGAATCTGCGAAATTTCCGCCTTGCGATCCCTAATTTGACGCTTCAAATCACGTATGCTGGGCAATAACGCCTTCTGCTTGCGCAGCATCACGCCCACCGCACTATCCAGCCCGCTCATTTTTACACGGTCCAAAACCCGGTTATATTGTTCCTCGATTTGCTTGATCCGGCCGCGTTCTTTTTCAAGCGTCGCATTGGCCGATTCTATCCTCTCCGTAAGCCCTTCCTCCCCCATCCGCTGTTCCGCCAGCTTCGTATTATCTTCCGCCAGCTTCGTCGCACGGCTCTGAATCGACGGATCGTCCTTGGTGAGTTCCATCAGCACCCGCCGTGCATCCTCCGCCGCTTTCATCGCCTCCTTGCGCCGTTGCTCCGCCACGGCATCCCGATAGGCCTTGTACTCATTCTCGGCCTGAGCCAGCCGCCGCTTGCTGGCTTCTTGTAATAATGAAAGCATCGATCCGCGGGCGTCATAACAGGATACCTCCTTTTCATACGCCGCAGCCTCCTGCCGCGCCGCCTCAATCCGAGCCTCCAAAGCCACCCGGCGGGCGCTGGCGAGTTCCGGCGCATCCGCGGTCTCCGGCGCCGCATTTAGCTTGTTTTGCCCTTCCTGGATATGTTGCTGCGCCGCTGCCTGCAAGGAAGCGATCTCATTCCGGCGGTCCGTGCGGCGGCCCGGTTCGCGGATTAACTGGCCAAATTCCGTTTGAAGGCTTTTGTATTGCGCCTCCGCCTGAGAAAGCAATCGCTCCAATTGCGGAAGATCCGCCTTCTCCGGGATCTGAACCGGCTGAACCTCCGGCGGTTTCGATAAATAGTCCTCAAGCCCCTTGGACTCCTCCGGCGCACGTTTCTGCGACTGCTCAAAATACCCCGCCTTCGATTGCCAATCCCGCGCCGTCTGCAACTGACGGATCGCCTCATCGTATTGCTCCAATACCCGCGCCCGGAGCGATTCTTCCATGCCCTGCGCTTCCGCAATACTCTTCCGCTGCGCCTCCACCGACGCAAGATCCGGCGCACCCTCCGTGGACGGTTGCGCCCAAAGCGCTCCCGCCGTCAGAATCGCCATTGCGGCGGCAAGCACACTTCTATACATTCGCGGTCTCACGGCTATCATCTATGGTATGTTCCTTCCACGCTCTCCAGAATACTCCCCCTGTGACGGGGTCTCAAAAACAATATACAGCGGTTTACATGGACATGTTCGCCCGAAACTCCTCCCATTCAGGCTCATTCTCAAATATCCAATGATAATACTCTTGATTCTCCAGTTTCGACGCCGCCTCTTCATCCACTATCACCGTGCAATGCTCATGAAGCTGTAACGCCGTCGCGCTGATCATCGAGGTCACCGGACCCTCCACCGCCTTCGCCAACACCTCCGCCTTCGTCTCCCCCGTCACCAGCATCAGGCACCGTTCCGCCTCCAATATCGTGCCCACGCCCATTGTAATCGCCCGGCGCGGCATCTCCCCGGGTCTTTCAAACAACGGGCTGTTCTGCTGAATCGTCTGTGGCGTCAACGCCTTCTCGCGCGTCCGCGACCGCATCGCGCTCAACGGCTCATTAAATCCTATATGGCCCGACGCCCCGATGCTTAGCAATTGCAGGTCTATGCCCCCATAATCCCGAATCTGCTCCTCATAATGACGGCACTCCGACGCAATATCCCGCGCCATCCCATTGGGCAAATGCGTGTTCCGCATATCAATATTCACATGGTTGAAAAGATGCTTGTTCATATAATACCGGTACGAGCCTTTATGCTCCGGCGGCAAACCAATATATTCATCCAAATTAAACGTCACCGCCAGCGAAAAATCCAGCCATTCCTTCTCGTGCATCTCCACGAACCGCGCATACAATCCCTCCATCGTCCGCCCCGTCGCCAAGCCCAACACCAGATTCGGCCGCGCGCGCAGCTCCCGCGCAATAATCGCCGCCGCAAGATTCGTCGCCTCTTTCTTCGTGTTCCGTATCACCACCTGCATAAGACCATGCTCCTTATACTATCCCCTATTATGCCTGCCGAAGCCCCAATCACAAAACTCACTGACGCCCACCGAACCCGGCTATTCAGAATTGCCCCCATCGCACTCCAAACGCCAGGCGCCTTGCCGCGTGGGCGCATGCAATCGTTGCCGAAGCATATTCAAATATTCGTCCCGCGATACTTCCCGCGCACCAAGACCTATAAGGTGTGGTGTGGTTAATTGACAATCAATCAGCGATATATCCCAGCGCTTGAATTGTTCCACCAGAAACGCCAGCGCCACCTTCGAGGCATTCGCACACCGTGAAAACATCGATTCCCCAAAAAAACACGCCCCAAGCGATACCCCATACAACCCGCCCGCCAGTTCTTCCCCACGCCAGCATTCCGCCGAATGCGCAAATCCAAGCGCATGCAAACGAATATACGCCTGCTCCATTTCCGGCACGATCCACGTGCCCTTTTCCCGTTTCCGCGGCGCCGTGGCGCACCCCGAAATCACCGCCGCAAACGCCGTGTCCAGCGTAACCCGGAATTCACCCCCCTTAATCACCCGCTTCAGACTCCGTGAAACATGAAACTCCTCCGGAATCAGAATCGTCCGCGGATCCGGCGACCACCACATGATCGGCTCCCCCTCGCTGTACCACGGAAAAATGCCATGACCATACGCCAACAACAGCCGTTTCGGATGTAAATCACCCCCCACCGCCAACAAACCATCCTCTGCATGATGGGGTGGCGGAAAAAGCATATGTTTTGTCAATCGGTATACCGGCATCTGCAAAATCCCAGCGGATGGATCAACGCTTTCCCAGGCGGTCCACCCACGGGAATCATATCACTTATTTGCCGGAAAATATCGCCTGGATCGCCAACGAATCCGTCAACTCCCCTAAATAGAGCGAAGCCCCCGCCGCAACCGCCTTCTCCTGAACTTGCCCCAATTCCCCCCCATACACCGCGATCTGGATCCCCTCAAGGCCCGCCGTCCCCCGAAGTATCCGGCATATGTCGAAGGCGGACATGTCCCGCTGCACCGCATTGATAAACACCGCCTGCGGAATATGCACCCGGATCTGATGAAAAAGATCCACCACCCCATTCACACTTCGAACCACCATCGCCGGATTTCCCACGGACTCTTGAAGAATCCCCAACTCCTCCTCCACGCCCGACAACAACAACACATGGGCATGGGCCGCCGCTTGGCCCCGCTCCATCGTGATCATCCGGTTGACAAACATCCCAATCCCCGAACGCTCCGCCTCTTTCTCATCAACAAACGCACAGCCCAAAAAGCTCTCCGCCCCGTTCCCCGGACGCCGGTTCTTCACCTGCATCGGAAGCGCCTCCACCTGCACCCCATCGGGCAACGTAAAACTCAGCCAAATTTTCATTCCTTCCCAGGCCCGCACTTCGGATACAATGCACCCCCCCCCATAACTCATGTCCTGAATCATGCCTTCTGAAACGCTTCCGTCCACCATTTTAATAACGCACGGGATCGTTACCTTTATACGCTCATGTCGCCGTAAATGAACATGCTGGACTTCCTTCGGCCATGCCAAACGTATCATCCGATCTTCGCGGTCAGGGGAAGGATCGCTTATCAACGTATAGAATCCCCATACCACCCCATCCTGCATGAATCGCACCGCACACGCTTGACTCCTCCGCACATTGATCCCCGGTTTATCCACCAGCAGAAACGAATCCCGTTCCCACCCCCGGATCGCGGTTTTATACCGCATCGCACAACCGCTCTTCGGATTAAGCTCAATAAACACCACTGTCCCCACCTCAAGACACTGATCAAGGCCCTGCGAATCATGTTCATCCTCAGGGATACTCACGCCCGATAAATCCTGCTGTAACGTCTCACCCATGATACTCTCCCGTCTATCAACGCATTCTTTTCACTTTGCACCTGTTCATTGGTAAATGCCCGGGAAAATTCTGATGTAATCGCGTATTCGCTTTGATCTCCCCACCCTCTTGCTACCTGGGCTTTTACCGCTGCCCAACCCGCCACCGATAACACATATTTGTTTTTCCCTAGACAACTCTTGACCACCATAAGCATATAGGCAGTAGGTAAGAATGTCAATAAAAAAAGTATCCTTCTGCGCGTTTTTTCTGTTATTTTCCACAAAGACCCCGAAGAATACTGCGAAAATATCCCAGGCAAGCGCCTCCATCCTTGCAGCACGTGCATTATCTTTCTCTTTTCAGCTATCATCCCCTCATGAAACAGGAGGTATGGGCTAGTGACTTCAAAAGAACTCTTGCTTTCCGCCATTCAAGGAGGGCACACCCAGCGCCCGGCCTGGGTGCCCTTTGTCGGCGTCCACGGCGGAAAACTTCTCGGCGTGTCCGCATCGGAATACCTGCTCTCCAGCGACTTGATATTCAAAGGACTTAAGAAAGCCTATGAACTCTACCGGCCGGACGGCCTGCCTATCGTCTTCGACCTGCAAATGGAAGCCGAGATCCTCGGATGTAAATTGGTCTGGGCCGACGAAGTTCCCCCTTCCGTAGTGTCACACCCGCTCATGGGCGAGGGAAAAATCCAGGAGTTACCCCCTTTCTCCACCAATCAAGGCCGTTTCCCGGTGGTCCGCGAAGCCGCGCAACACCTCCAGGCCGCCCTCGGAAACGATATCGTCCTCTACGGCTTGCTCACCGGGCCCTTCACCCTCATCTCCCATTTGCGCGGCAGTGAGTTGTTCCTCGATCTCCTCACCCATCCTGAAAAAACCAGGGAGATCATGGCCTTTGCCACCGAAATCGCCAAACAAACCGCCCGCTTCTACCTCCAAAACGGATGCCAGGTCATTGCCGTGGTCGATCCCATGACCAGCCAGATTTCCGCCGACCATTTCAACGAATTCGTCACCCCCTATCTAAATGACCTGTTTTCGTTCATCAAACTCAACGGCGGCCTTTCCTCCCTCTTCGTCTGCGGCGATGCCACCCGCAACCTCGAAGTCATGTGCCACACCGCCTGTGATAATATCTCCGTGGACGAAAACATCCCCCTCGAACTGCTCTGCACGCTCGCGCGAAAAAACGGAAAATCCGCCGGCGGAAACCTTAAGCTCACCACCGTCCTCCTCCTCGGCAAACCCGCCGACGCCATGCTCGACGCCATCCGTTGCATCGATACCGGCGGAAACCGGGGATTCATCCTCGCACCAGGATGCGATCTGCCCTATGGAACCCCCGAAGCCAACCTTCAGGCCGTCACCCATATGGTTCACGACGACTATCAGCGGCAAGTCGCCCGGATGACCGTCACCGTCACCGATATGGGCCCCTTCGACGACATCAAAATCCCCAATTTCCGTGAAGAAAAAGCCGTCATCCTCGACGTCATAACACTCGACTCCTCCGGCTGCGCCCCCTGCCTCTACATGCTCGACGCCGCCATTAAAGCCGCCGCAAGAATAAACATCCCCATTGAAGTCCGGGAACACAAAATCAAAAGCCGCGAAGGCATCGGCTACATGACCCGCATGGGCGTAAAAAACATCCCCACGGTCTGCATTGACGGCAAAGTCACGTTCATCTCACAAATCCCCGACACCGAAACCTTCGTTAACGCCATTCTCGAACGCGCGAAAGAACTCGGCAAGGTATGATCCCCCTCTGTCTCGTCACAGGATTCCTTGGCAGCGGTAAAACCACCCTCCTCCGCCACATCGCCGAACAACATCCGGGACGCAACCTTGTCTTCCTCGTCAACGAATTCTCCCCCGCCGATATCGACGCCCAGACACTCCAAACCTCTGCAAAAGACGTCCTCTGCATTCCCGGCGGAAGCATCTTCTGCACATGCCTCGTCAGCGAATTCATCCGTATCCTCTCCACCCTCCCCCCCCAATTCCCTGACATGGAGGGCGTGGTCATCGAGGCCAGCGGCATGGCCAACCCAAAAGTCGTCGAACAAATGCTCCAAGAAAGCAAATTGGACGCCACCTACGCACTCGTCTCCATCATCGGCCTCGCCGACCCCGGAACCTTGCCCATTCTCCTCCAAACCCTCCCCAACATCCGGGCCCAAATCGAAAGCAGCGATATCGTCCTCCTGAACAAAACCGACCTGTTCAGTGAAAAAGAAATTGAACACTCCGAACACGAAATTCGCGCCATCAAACCAGGCATCCCCATTCTCCGCACACAATTCTGCAAAACACCTATTGACCCCTTCGCCATCCAGCCCCCACGCCACCTCTCCGGAGAATACGCCCTGTGCCGCGACCCCAATTACGCCTCCTTCGCCATTCCGGTGAAACACACCATCGATGCAGAAAAGCTCCTCCAGGCTCTCGTCCAACTCCCTTCCCTGTACCGCGCCAAAGGATTCATCCCCGGCGAACATGGCCCGTATTTCGTGGACGTAACCTGCGCCAATGCCAGCGCCCATGAAACCCGTGACCATGCCGGACCCTGTGAACTCGCCCTGATCGTACACCGCTCCGCGGAACAGGATGCACACCAACTCATCGCTAAATTGATCTCCGGGCGCTTCTAGCCAATAATGACGGTTGTGCTTACGAACTAAAAGGAACCCTGAGAATGAAATATCTTCACCTTTTTGTGCTGTCCGGGTGCTTACTCTTGATCGCTCTTCCTGCTTTTCTCCACGCACAGGAATCAGAATACCTCAATGCCGGCTCCGCGCAACCCGGTTGGGAACCCCTCCCCCTCGAACTGCCCCCGCCGCTCTTCGTCGGAACCCCCAAAGATATCGTTACCCCCAATCTCGAACCCGTCACCGGGAAAAACCGGAAACCCTTCCTTGCCCCCAAAGGCATTAAAAACATTGCCTTGGGCAAACCCGTCTCCAGCAGCGCCGCCTCCCCAAAGATAGGCACGCTCAAACAACTCACCGACGGCGACAAGCGCGGCTCCGACGGCAGCTTCATCGAAATCGATTCTGGCGTCCAATACGTCCAAATCGACCTCGGCGCACCCCAACTCATCCACGCCATCCTCCTCTGGCATTACCACATGGAAGCCCGCGTCTATTACGACGTCGTCGTGAAAACCTCCGACGACCCCGACTTCATCACCAACGTCAAAACACTCTTCAACAATGACCACGACAATTCCGCCGGTCTCGGCGTCGGCAAAAATAAGGAATACATCGAAACCAACGAAGGCAAACTAATCGAAGGCAACGGCACAAAAGCCCGTTACCTGCGTCTTTACACCAACGGAAACACCTCCAATACCTTGAACCACGCTATCGAAGTCGAAGTCTACGCCCAACCCGCCCCATAACTTCAAAAATAAGAAATTGATGGCTCTGCGTTGGTTTCCTTCGTCTATTTCGCCCCTTGCGCAGTTGATGACCTTTTTACCACAAAATACGAAACATCGCCGGACGAATTTGGAGTGCGGCAGCTTGCTGCCGCTTTTGGAATGGGTATCGTCAGCACAAACGGCAGCTTGCTGCCGCTTTTGGAATGGGTATCGTCAGCACAAACGGCAGCTTGCTGCCGCTTTTGGAATGGGTATCGTCAGCACAAACGGCAGCTTGCTGCCGCACTCCAAATTTAAGGGGGTTAGGATTTGGACATAGGAGGAGATTTTATTCGCAGATTTAATCGATGGCCACCTATTGAGCGTTTGCTGCTTGAATGTGCCGGATGTTTAGAATAGACTACGGCGGTGCGAAAAAAGTGCTTTGGATATTCAAGCCGTGTTTGAGGTGCAGGTGGACGTGAAGTGCGGACAAAAATTCATCGGGTATGGCCTGAAAGGCCGGGATAGTTCAACCCAGCATACCGGCCATGGCCTGAAAGGCCGGGACATATCAGACCTGAACATCGGACATGGTCTGAAAGGTCTGGATAGTTCAACCCAGCACACCGGCCGTGGCCTGAAAGGCCTGGACATATCAGACCTGAACATCGGACATGGTCTGAAAGGTCTGGATAGTTCAACCCAGCATACCGGGCATGGCCTGAAAGGCCTGGACATATCAGACCTGAACATCGGACATGGTCTGAAAGGTCTGGATAGTTCAACCCAGCACACCGACCGTGGCCTGAAA
>Ga0209311_1001147_pt1 | contig 22072 bp, 25 predicted proteins | sample AD_UKC045_MetaG_FD_184417 | JGI IMG/M metagenome (GOLD analysis project Ga0209311, IMG submission 184417) | Active sludge microbial communities of municipal wastewater-treating anaerobic digesters from USA - AD_UKC045_MetaG (SPAdes) (version 2) | ecosystem: Engineered > Bioreactor > Anaerobic >... | reverse complement strand
GTTATGTGCCATATTACTCGGGCGGGCTAACTGCGAACATAACGAACTGCTTTATTTTTTAAACAAAAACTATGAAGAATCTTGCCCCAAACATCATACGCGAAAGACTTCTAATCGAAGGTTTTTTCTCAGCAAGCGTAGATAAACAATTTATTGAAGATTATTTCAAAAAAATCACCGCGGAACTCGGCCTCAAAATGTATGGAGATCCAATCATCTTTTCTCCAGGAGGACTCGGTAAAGAAGAAAATCAAGGATATGACGCCTTCGTTCCGCTCATCGATTCAGGAATATCTGTTTATGTTTGGGGCAATCAAAAGTTCCTTTCGGTTATCCTCTATACATGCAAAACCTTCAATCAAAATAAAGCCGTTCAAGTAACTAAAGATTTTTTCCAAGTAGCAGAAGTAGAATCAATGTTCTTTTAAACCGCCCGCCCTGCGTCATACGGCACATAACAGCGTGTAAACGGTTCGCTTCGCTCTCCCAAATTTACTTTCCACTTCGTTCCAAGTAAACTTCGTTTACACGCAAACGTTGTACGAAATAGCGAAAAACATTTTACCTATTTAATATATAAAAGTATGACATTATCTACTTATCATCAAAAGTACGTTGACCAAAGCGATGAGGAAATTCAACGCAAAGCCGACGCAAAAGAACAAGAGCTTACTTCCATTTTTCAAGAAGTCTCGCTAAACACTGATAGCGATCCTGTGAAGTTGGCAGTTTTGGGCTGTGGCGACAAAAGGTTAGTAGCGCATCACAAAAGAATTTTTGAGAACGTTCTAAAAAGAAATGTCGAGGTAACAACATTTGATATTTCCATAGACCACCTTACTGGAGAATCAAATGTTTTTCAGCATGATTGCACTTTGCCTATTCCGAATCCTCCGTACGATATAACCTTTGCTCATGTCCTTTTGAAATTCATTGAAACCGAAAAACAATTTGATTTGCTCAAAAATTCTTTTGATGCGCTCAAGTCCGGCGGGGTCGCAATTCATGTTTTTGACGAGGAAGAGATAAATGCAACCAGCCCGAAACTGCCAGATGACTTGTGGGCGGTTCCTCTGGAAAAATGGAAGAAGAAACTAACTGAGCTCAATATTGAATACAGAGAAATTCCATTAAAGTACGGACCAGCTCTTGTTCTTTTGCGTAAATAAGGAAAAAATGTTTTTCGCTACATCGTACAACACGGCATATACGGCTACGCTTCGCTTCGCCCATATTGCTATCGCAACATCGTATATGCCGAAACGTTAAGTGAAATAAATTTTTATCTTAGTGGATTTTTTGAGCTTTAGTGCGTTGATTAGGGATGAAAATTATATTTTTTTAATAATTTAGGAGGGGTATGTGGTGCTTTTCTCCGTTAACACTCCGAAAACTTTCATAATATTTTATAGTTACAAAAATGGCTTCAGAAAAAGTAAAAAGCAAAATAGAATCTAGATTAGTTGCTCAAAGAAATTTAAAAATTTTGCCAGCTTTTGACATTGAAACAATACAAAAAGCCATATTAGCTGATTTTCCTGATTTAACGATCGAAAAAGTCGAACTAATTAACAATGGCTGGGACAATATTGTGGCTCTGATCAATGATGAGTATATATTCCGCTTTCCCAAAGATGATGGCGATGAATACGGAAGTATTGGAAAAAATTTTGATGCCGAAGTTAAAATATTGTCTTTTTTGCAAGACAAAGTAACACTTCAAATTCCAAAAGTAGAATTTTTAGGCCAAAAATTTACCTACATGGGATATGAAAAAATACCAGGCAATGATCTAGTTTATACTGATTATTTGACATTGAGCGATGATGAAAAAAATCAGTTAGTTTTTGATTTAGCAAATTTTTTAAAAGAAATTCATACCTCTGTCAGTTTAGAGCAAGCAAATGAATTTAATGTCGACACAGAAGATCTGAATTCATATTCAGAAATGGTTAAAAATTTACTCATCGATAAAATTACAGACCCGCAAATACTAAAATTCATAAATCAAACCTGTGACGAATACGAATCATTTGCGAAAGAAAATCAAAACTTAGTTTTTCTCTACAATGATTTACATACTGAAAACATGGCTTTTGATTCTGAAAAGAAAAAAATTAATGGCATTTTTGATTTTAGCGACTGCATGATTGGTGACGTTCATATGGATTTTCATTCGCTCTATAAATTTGATCCGCAACTCATGAAAGCAGTCGCAGAAAAATATCAGGAGCTAACTAGCACAAAATTAAACCTACGGCGCATGGTAGTAACCGCCAGAATAGCTGAACTATGTGATTTGGCACAATTTATTGATCAACCAGAATCTAGGGTTTATAAAAACACTATGAACAATGTAAAAAAATGGATGAGTGAGGTTGATATATTTAAAAATACAAACAAGGAGTTTTGAAAAATTCCATTCACCCCTACCCCTCTGGAATTTTTCAAAACAAAAAAATATAATTTTCTAGTCGATAATCAAAGTTTTTGCAAATAAAAACGAAGATAAAAATTTACATCACTTAACATCGAGTATGAGGCAAAAATATTTTACCTTTTAGTAATTAAATAGGGGAAAGTAAAATATTTTCGACCCAAATTCTGTTTCGCTTCGCTTCAACAGAACTTCTCATACTCGAAAACGTTAGGCGCAATTGCAATTTTCACTTAGAATCAAATCAATTATGTTCACAATCGGAGTATTCGGAATAATTACAGATAACGAGGGGCGCGTTTTGCTTTGCCATCGTCGTGACTATGACCTTTGGAATTTGCTCGGAGGTGGCGTTGAGGACGGTGAAAGTCCTTGGGACGCACTTGTTCGAGAAATAAAAGAAGAAACCGGCCTTGATGCAAGGCCAATTCACCTTACAGGTGTTTACAGCAAGCCGAACAAAAACGAAGTCGTGTTATCTTTCGTCTGCCAAATTACTGGCGGCGAGATAACACTAACAGATGAGGCTGACAAAATTGAGTACTTCGAGGTCGAACAAATTCCAAAAAATACTTCTCAAAAACAAATTGAACGTATCAATGAGTACTTTTCGGATAAGAGCAAAACGCGCTTTCATGATCAAATAGGACCTACATCGATTGATTTGATAAAAGAAGGAAAGATGTGAAAATTACAACAGCGCCTAACTCGGGCTATTTGGCTCGCGGATGGTTTGGATGGTAACCTGGACGATAAGTGATTCAAACCGCTCGACCCAAATTTGACTTATTTTTTCCTTAACGTATATTAATAGCACAACAACCTCTAAATTATGCGTAAAATTGACTTACAATCCGTTGTTTGGAAAGAGGGTAATCATTACATCTCTCAGTGTTTGGATGTGGACGTTTCCAGTTTTGGCAAGACAAAAAAAGAAGCGCTCGCCATGCTCCAAGAAGCATTGGAACTGTATTTCGAGGATACGCCGCTTCCCAAGAAAACCGAGCGCGTAAAAAATCCGGCTATTGCTTCTGTAAAGCTGCAACATGCCTAAGCAGTACACGTTAAAAATCATTTTAAACGTCCTTCAGAGCAAGGGCTTCTTTTTTATTTCACAGTCAGGAAGCCATGCAAAGTATCGTAGCAATAGCACCCCCCCTCTTACAGTCATCGTCCCTATCCATGGCAAAGAAGTGCCCTATGGCACATTCCGATCAATTTTACGCCAAGCTAAATTGAAAGAAGATGATTTTTTAAAAAGGAAAAAATAAGTCAAACTTCAAATAGCCCGAAACGTTGGCCTAAACCGCTTCGCTTCGCTCGCTGCGCAATCCTGCGGACCGAGCCTTAGGCCAATGTGCCGCGCCTTACGTCGCCGTCGTCCTTGCCGCTCTACTTCGGCTCGCTACGCTCGCCCAGCATCGCGGCTTCGTCCAACAGCGCCTATCCGAAACGCCCTTCACCAAGTAAACTTGGTTCAGGACACTTCGTATAATGCGCGGAATGTCACAAACTCGCCCATGAAATGAACATCCCAAGCGGTGTTTCGATTGAGACCTTTTTTAGACAAAAATTCAATAATCCAAAATAATTACGCTAAAACCACATTATTGTATTTTTTACACTTATCCAAATATGAAAAAAACATCCATTATTTTAGCCGGAGCACTGCTCGTACCGCTGATCATCGGGACTTGGTTTTTATTGAAACAAAACACAACTGACAGCTTGAGTCACGAGGAAAAAATCTTGCAGGAAACTTATAACTTGTCTAAAAAGTATCTCTTATTGCGCGTCCGAACTGATGATATTTTAGTCAAGGCCGAGGAATACGCCGAATATTCGGCTTGGGATGAAGCTATGACGATGCTGGTCCAGGACTGGGAAAAGCTGGCCGATGAATCGCAGGCACTGGAAAGCTCGGCCTCCAAAACCACTGAAGTGGCTTCAATTGATTTTCAATTTATCAAAGCGGCCCAAGCTTATTCCGCCAAAGAAGTCACGGCCATTTACGATAAAGCGCCAAAATTCAAAGGTATAGCCACCTTGGCCAAACATTTGGGCGTGGATGCCAAAAGGGCTCAAGTTATTTTGGATCAGGCTCAAGCCGAAATGAGCTCTGAAGTTTTTACCGAAGAGGGAGACGCGTTTGAAAATCTGGAAAATACGGCCATAGTGGTCAAAGACGGGTGCAAAGTGGCCGGTTTCGTGGGCGGAGTGGTGTTGACAGGGGGCGCCGCCGGCTTGGCCGCGGCCGGCACCCTGACCCAAGTGACCGTGGTGGTAGCCGGAGCCGATTTGGCGCTTGAAATAACCGAAGACGGAGCTCAAATAGCGCTGGGCGACAAAAACAAGGTCTCCTCTTTCGTAAAAGATATCAGAACCGTTACCGAACCCGTGGCCAGCGTTTTAAGCATAACCAACATTCCCAGCAACCTCGGCACAGCGTATGGCAAAATTGACGCGGTCTTTATTGGCCTGGAACAATTCAGAGAATCGGCCCAGGAAGGAAAAGTCGTGGGCGTGGATCTGACAAATTTCGAATCCCACAGATCTTTTCAAGTTATACGCAAAACCAAATACCCGGGCACGGTAACCGTCGCGGAAATGGAGAAAGCCGAAGTTGAAGACTGGCTGAAAAGTCTCAATAAAAAACCCGAACCCATGACTCAAACCGAAATAATGGATTTTTTATCAAACCAAACCAAAGACAATGAACCGAAAGAAAATTTGGTTGAAGAAAAAGCGGTTTTGGAAGAAACAAAAGACCCCGCAAAAGCGAATGAGGAACTAAAATCACCGGAAGCTGAATCCTCCGATGTTGAACAGTTGACGGAAACAAACACCGGCTCCATCACGACACAAACCATGGCCGGCACTTATAGCGGAAGCGCCATCTTGCAGCACGTCGAAGAGGATGTGGAAACTCCGGACAGCATGCCTGTCACCTTACAGCTGAATGAAAGCGGTACCGGCACGGTGAATGTAAACGGCTATACCGGTGAAGCCAGTTTAGCGGGCAATAACGTTAATTTCTCCGTAACCATGAAAGATAGCGGCGCCACAGTATATTGCACATTCAAAGGCAGGGCCGCCGCCAACGGCAACAACGTTACAATCAGCGGAACCATGAAATTTACCATGATGGGCGTCACCTTTGCTTCTTATGGCTGGAGCGCGCAAAAGTAAACCGGAGCGCCAATCTTCTCATGGTCATGGCAGGTGTTATACTTTATAAATCCACCTATGACTTCAAATAATATGATCAGACGAACAAAAAAACCGGGATTCATGGATTTTTATAATTATTTCAAAGGAGAAGACTCGCAGGATATTTGGGAATTCGAAATAGATCACGACCTCTACGAGGCAGTTAACAGCTGGAGACAGGGTTTTTTTCTTTACAAAAACAACCAACTTATTTTGGAAGAAAAAAAGCTGCTTCATCTTAACCCAAGGAAACCGCTGGCTGAACTAGAATCCAACGGCCGAAAAATAAAAATCTATCTTAAATCTTTTTTAAACAATAATATGCGCGTAGCTGTTGATGATAAATTCATACAGCATGACTTTATTTGATTTAAGGCTCGCAAAAAAAACATATGAGCTGACTTTAATGATGAAAATTCTACTTTTTTTGCTTTAAATAACAAATACATAGGCGAAAAGCCGAAAATGAGTAATAATATAACCGATGACTATTATTTTTGCTTAAAAAAATATGGAGAAATTTGAAAGCCAAAAAGCGCCGGAAAACAAAGAAAAAACCGGGTACTGGGAACATCCGTGCCAGGCCTGCCAGCTTGAAGGATCAACAACCTTTACCGAGCAAGGTACAACTCAAAAAATGGACGTTTATTCCTGCTCAAGCCACGTACAGCCCGGCATCTTTGGCTTGCCGGACAAGGAACTTGAGGGAGAACGAGTGGTGGTGCGCTATGCCGCCAAAACCAATCAGACCGTGGGCGAGATATCTTATGATAAAGCTGAACTGGATTTGGAAAATCTTAGAAGCCGGGCGCGAAACAGGCAGGGCAAAACCGATTGCACACCCGCCCAAATCGCCATTGGTAAAATACTATAAACAATCAACCGCCGCATGAACCAAATAAGCCACGACCCGCCATCAAAAATATCCAGCTGGAGAAAATACTTTCAAATTCTGACAGTCGGGCTTTTGCTGATTGTCTTGTATCAGCTGGGACTCCCCTGGCCGACCATTGCTTTGATAGGCCTGCTTTTTTTATTGCTCATTTTACTCAAAGGTAAACTATACAAAAAATTTGATCATTATTTAAACCAAAAATTTCCTGTTCTCTCAAAACTGAATCCGCCCATCAAAGAAGTGATCATCATCGTCGCTTTTGTTTTAACCCTCATGCTGATCAAGCAATTTGTTTTGACAGGGTTAAAAATGTACGGCGTCGATGTTCAACAAACCATCACGAACAGTTTGAACGGCCAGACACAATAAATATCGAACATGCTCAACTTTACTTCTGCGAACTTTAACTTTAAAATCCTTTAGGCTGACAGCTTTTATAAAGACCAATAACCCCAAATATGGACATTATCGGATTCATCTTACACATTGATCAATACCTGGCTGTCATGCTGGATGCTTTTGGAGCCTGGACCTATGTTATTTTATTTTTAATCGTTTTCGCGGAAACCGGGCTGGTGGTCACGCCCTTCCTGCCCGGAGATTCATTATTGTTTGCCGTAGGCGCGCTGGCGGGCGGAGGCTTTTTAGACATCACTATCGCCTACCTGGTTTTGCTGTCAGCCGCCATCTTGGGCGACACGGTCAATTACTGGATCGGGCATCGAATAGGGCCCAAGGTCTTTTCCAAAAACAATTCCCGCTTATTTAACAAAGCCTATTTGGAAAAAACCCGGGGTTTTTACGAAAAACACGGGGGTAAAACCATCATCCTGGCTCGCTTCATGCCCATTATCCGCACTTTCGCGCCTTTCGTGGCCGGCATCGGCCGGATGCACTACACCTCTTTTCTCATGTACAACGTCATTGGAGCCTTTATCTGGGTCACTCTGTTTACTTTAGCCGGTTATTTCTTTGGCGGGATGCCGTTTATCAAACAAAACTTTGAATTTGTCATTATTGCCATCATCTTTCTGTCTCTGATACCCATGATTATTGAATACATCAAGCATAAACGCGGTCCGCGCCTGACCAAAAAACAGCTGGAACATACCGGCTATCAAGAAATACGTGAAACTTTAGACAAAAAGCGCCATTAAGGCTAAAATGAAGGCATATTTTGCCGACCAATATGAAAAATCAACAACCCAACTATTTTCTGTTTCTGTGCTTGGCTGTTTCTTTAATAGTGGTCTATTACATTTTCCGGCCTTTTCTGGCCAGTTTGGTCCTGGCTTCTATTTTTGCTTTTATTTTCCAACCGGTTTTCAGAAAATTGCTGACCATTACCAAAAACCGCGAAAGTCTGTCCGCTCTGATCACAACTTTTATCGCTATCATCATCGCCATCGTGCCCATGGCCATCCTGGGAACACTGGTACTCAAAGAATTAACCGAATTGTATCAAACACTGATTAAAGGCGAAAACGGAGGATTAATCAGCACCATCAGACTGGCGGCCGAAAATCTGCGTAATATTTTGCCGGTTAATTTTGACCTGGATATCAATCAATACGCCAAACAAGGCTTGGAATCACTCATCTTGAATCTGGGGGATATTTTTTCCAGCTTTGCTAAAATCCTGATCAACACTCTGGTTTTTCTGATCTCATTTTTCTTCTTGCTGAAAGACGGCGGACGCCTGAAAAATTATTTTGTCATCCTTAGCCCGCTGGACGACAAAGATGACGAGATGATCGTCAAACGGCTGGAGTCGGCCGTGCTGGCCACGGTTAAAGGCAGTCTGACCATCGGATTAATCCAAGGCGCTTTATCAGGTATCGGCTTTGCTCTGTTCGGAGTACCCAATCCGGCTCTTTGGGGCAGTACGGCCGCCATCGCGGCTCTGATACCGGGCGTAGGCACTTCTTTGATCCTTGTGCCCGCGATTTTCTACCTGCTATTGACCGGTCACACCCTGGCCGGATTGGGACTTTTGGCTTGGGGCTTAACGGCCGTGGGCTTAATCGATAATTTACTGGGCCCCAAGCTCATTGGACGTGGCATGCATCTGCATCCCTTGATAGTTTTTTTAGCTGTGCTGGGAGGCTTATCCTTTTTCGGTCCTCTGGGTTTTCTGCTCGGGCCGTTGGCCATCAGCTTGTGTCTGGCTCTGATAGATATTTATTTATCATTAAAAACCAGCGGACGCTGGCCGCGTAAAACCGCCTAAATTCATAAGATCAACCCTTTCAATCAGAGCTCAAAAAATCGGGCGCTGATTATTATTTTATGTTATATTTATAGGTAACTTATGCGCTCACACACAGGTTTATCCAATAAAGAAGCGGTCGTTAAATTAAAAAAATACGGCTTGAACGAAATCCGGGACACCTCCCAAACAACTCCGCTGAAGATATTGATTCGTCAGATAAAAAGCAATTTTCTGATTTACCTGTTGTCCGTGGCCGTATTTTTTTCTTTTATCGTAGGCAAATCAATTACGGCCTACGCTATTCTGGCCGTCATCCTGATGGTCGTGATAATCGGTTTTATCCAAGAATACAAAGCTGAAAAAGCCATTCACGCTTTAAAGGGCATGCTGGTGGCCAATTCCATGGCGGTGCGCGACGGCAAAGAAAAAGAAATACCCTCCAATCAAATAGTGCCCGGAGATATTCTGATCCTGCGCACGGGCGAAAAAGTACCGGCTGACTGCCTGTTGCTGGAAGAACAAGAGCTGAAAGTCAACGAAGCCGTGCTGACCGGCGAGTCCGGTGAGGTGGGCAAAAAAATCTCGTCCAACGGCAAACATAAAGATGAAAACATGCTGTTTATGGGCACCTTCGTGGTCAACGGACGCTGTCTGGCCAAAGCCGTGCACACGGGCATGAATACCAAGTTCGGCCAAATAGCCGGTTTGATATCAAGCGCGGAAAAAGACATGCCGTTGCAGATCAAGGTTAACAGCATCGTCAAATACATGGTGACGGCGGCCATCATCGTATCTGTCATGACGGGCGCTCTCATTTTTTGGCGCGCCCCGATAATCGATCAAGAGATTATTATCACCACTCTTATTTTAATCATTGCCCTGTCCGTCTCCGCCTTCCCTGAAGGTTTCCCGGTAGTTTTAATCACCACGCTGGCCGCGGGCGCGCGCCGCATGGCCAAACAGAACGCCATTGTCAACCGCATGTCCATCATCGAAACCCTGGGTGAAACAACCGTTATTTGTTCGGACAAAACCGGCACCATTACCAAAGGAGAAATGACCATTAATCGAATTTTTGCCAATGATGAATACTATGACGTCACGGGTACGGGCTTTACCGGACGGGGAGACTTTTTACTGAATAATAAAAAGATAGAGCCGGTCAAAGAACCTGTTCTGGAAAAAATGCTCCACGCGGCCGTGCTGTGCAACGACGCGATCATAGAAAGAATCGGAACGGATATGGAATTCAAAACCAGCGGGTCCCCCACCGAATCAGCTCTAATGGTTTTGGGCGCCAAGGCCGGCTTGTTCAAGGAAGATGTGGAGCACGAAAGAATCCAAGAAATGCCCTTCAACTCAACCCGAAAAATGATGACGGTTTTGTGCCGGCTTAACCGTGAAAGCATTGTCTTTTCCAAAGGCGCGCCTGAATATATTTTAAAACATTGCGCTTTCGTGCAAAAAAACGGCAAAATCCTAAAATTGTCGGACAAAGAACAAAAGAAAATACTGGAGGCTAACAAAAACCTGAATTCTTCGGCCCTAAGAACCATTGCCCTGGCTTATAAAAAAGTGGACGATTTCGATAAAAATCACTTCGAAGAAAATTTGATTTTTTTGGGCCTGACCGGCATGGAAGATCCGGCGCGCGAAGAAGTTAAAGACACGCTCAAACAATGCCGGGCCGCGGGCATCAAAGTTAAAATGATCACCGGCGGCAACCAAGAAACGGCCCGTTCCATCGCCAAAGAAATCGGCTTAAGAGGCGGTTTGATTGACGGCGACGAACTGGAGAATATGACGGACGAAGAACTGGCGAAAAACATCAATCACATCTCCATTTTTGCCCGGGTAAAACCCGAACACAAGCTTAGACTGGTCAACATACTCAAAGCCAATGGAGAAATAGTTACCATGACCGGAGACGGAGTTAATGACGCTCCGGCTCTTAAAGAAGCTCATATCGGCATTGCCATGGGCAAAAACGGCACCGATGTCTCGCGTTCGGTGGCTGACATGACCATTAAGGATGATAATTTTGCCACCATCGTGGGCGCTGTCCGGGAAGGGCGGAACATTTTTAAAAACATCCGTAAATTCGCCACCTATCAACTTACCTGCAATTTCGCGGAATTGACTATACTGTTTTTCGGCGTGCTTTTATCTCCCTGGCTGGGCTGGCAAATTCCATTGTTACTGGCTTTGCAAATTCTCTTCATGAACCTGGTGACCGACAATCTGCCGGCCATTACTCTGGGCTTAAATCCATCCTCCCAAGACTCCATGATCGATCCGCCGCGCCGCAATTCCAACATCCTGAATAAAAAACTCATCATCTTACTGGTCTCAACCGGCAGTCTTTTGGCCTTGATGGTCTTGTCGGTTTTCTATGTTTCATTCAATCTGCTTGGCGAATCAACCGAATACGCCCGCACAGCCGCTCTGTTCACCCTGATTTGTCTGGAAGTGGTTTCCGCCTTCAACTTCAGATCTTTCAGAAAAGGCCTGCTTTTCCGCAGTCCTTTCATCAATCCCTATCTTTTTTTCGCCTCCCTGATTTCTCTGGCCGCCACTTTTATCATAATTTATACTCCGCTTAACAAGGTATTCGAAACCGTACCCCTGGGCACCGAAGGTTTTATCTTGGCCTTGCTCATGTGCGTGATTTTTGCCGTAATATTCGATTCCCTCAAATACCTCAACCGGCGGTTGAAAATCGTCAATCTGGAAACGGCTTAAAAAACTACGGGCACACCCCGGCCCCTCCCACGCGTTTACACAGCTGTTCTTGAGAAAATACGATATAACTGAAAATGCCGGACAAAATATCTTGCCTGGGCAGACTGACCTTAAGGCGTTGAGTGGCTTTTTGATAAGTCCCTTCCGAGCCCAAAATAATTTCTCCGGGATAAGGCAAAACCGTGCCGGAAGAGTCTTTTAAGACCACTCTGATGTCACGAGCTCCGCATTTAAACGGTCTGATGCGCAAACGATAGGCTTTCAAAGTATTCAACGGTCCCAGACTGTAACTCAAGTGGCTGGCATACGGCGCAATGGCAATCAGATATTCACCGCCCGTCGGCCAGACAATGGCCGAACTGACACTCCATTCCGTATAGCCTATCTCCAAATCAGGCTCACAACCCACACCGTCCCCTGCCCAAACAATGTCCACCGAAGCCACTCCGGCCGGCACATCTATGGCATCCGGATCAAACAAATCCACGAAAGCCAGTTCTTCTTCCGGCAAAAAGTCGATGACTTTTTGAGTCGAGGTTTCATAGCCCGTAGTTGAAATCCAGCCGGATCCACCCGGATACAGATTAACGGCCGAAGCCACGTCAACCAAACTGCGACGGTTTTTTCTGAACTCGTATAATTGCATTTCAATACCCGAATTGGCCATATAGAAAGCGCCGATAGCCTTGTCCGTTTCTTGTGCCCGGCGCGACCCTTCCAAAACCACGGCTCCGATGGCAAAACCGGCCAACAACAGCATGGCCACCAAAATTACAGCCAAGGCAATGATGTTGCCCGGAAGTTTCCGTTTATCTGACATAGACGCGTGAAGAAATGGAAGTTTGCGCTTCCAGACTGACCGTTTCCCTGTCGTTGGGCGCCATGTAGGTCATTTTAATTAAAAGTGTGACATAGGGCTGTTGATTGTTAAGATAAGCATTGCCCTGCAGCATAAAGGGAGTTTGTGACGGCCGAACCAAGATCTGAAATTTTTCCACGTTTACTTTTTTGGAGGTGATAGGCGCCCAATTGACCCCGGCATCTCCGCTCACCAACAAGCACTTAACCCCGGATGAATCCCCGCACAAAGCATCTCCGGCTTCAGACAGCTTAATAATCCAGTCCAGCTGATCTTTGCCGCTAAGCGTTAAGGTTGAAGTGGCCGCCTCCAAAGACCCGGGCGGAACCGGATACGCAATGGCCGTATGTCTGGCCATACGCGTAATATACTCCAGCACGAAACGCATATCCTGTTGGACCACCGCGGAATTAGCCGTTCTATGCGATAAACGGATAAACGACAAATACGTTTGAGATAAAATCAAAATGGAAAAAGAAAAAACCGCCACCACCACCAGCATTTCAATAATGGAAAAACCCGGTAATCTTGTTTTTGACTTTTTATCGCCAGTCATAAAAATCTCCGTAAATGGTTAAATTGCGCTGTCTGTTTTTCCGCAGCCAGCGAACATCAGCCTTGGCGCGCAAACCGATTCTTTTGGTATAAGTTGGAAAACCGGCGGGCGGGCAGGCGCACGCGCCTTCGGCCACGGCTTTATTGGCGCTGTTGTTGGGATCCTCGCAAATGGGCGCCAAGGTCAACAAGCGCTGATACTCGGTGCTGGTGGCCGTGACCGTATTGGTAAAATAACCTTCCACTCCTTGTTTATAAACCCGCGCCTGACTCAGATCATTGGGTGTGGCGTCAAAAAACGGGGCCGGTATGGCGCCGCCATCCCAAACAGGGACTACCGTGCAATCAACCACCGGAGTCGGAGCCGAAACCGCGCCTTCAACCAGCATACCGTAATCAAAAGGCCTGTCGCCCAATAACCAATTGGTGTCGCGCATGTTCTGGACCATTTCCAAAGCTTCACGCGCCAGATTGGTGGCCACTATCTGATCTGCGTCCTGCTCCTGTAAAGCCACATTGGAAAAAATCAAACTGACCACCGCAAACAAACCCAAAGCGATGATGAACAAGACAATCAACATCTCTATCAAGCTCTGCCCCGGTAAAAATATTGGCCTTTTCATAATTACAAAATAGACACCCTGCCAGTCTCTCTATTAACCTCTATCACCAAAGTTTCGTTTGAAATTTTATGGCGCAAGGTAATCTTAAGTATCCCCATCACGGCACCGGTGGCCGCGGCATCAAATATTTTGGCCTGGCCGCTCTGACGGCTGAAAACCACGGAGCCGGTGGTCGGATCCGGATTCACCCAGCCTGATGTTCCGCTCCATAATTCTATTTGACTGATTTCAATATCCTGACTGCCGATCGGCAATAACCGTTTCCGCGCCAGCTGTTCATCCGGATAATCCATATATTGATTAACCAAGCCGGACAGCGAGTACTCCACAAACATGGAATAGCCGGCCGCCGTAGTCGTAACCATCAAACCGTAATGATCCGGGACCATACCCAAACATTGGGCCGGATCCGCGCAATCGGCCGTGCTGTTTTCACAGACTATAAGATCGGCGCTCGCATTCAAACAAGCTTTGATGTCTCCCGCGGACAAGGCTCTGGACTGCATCCCCCGGATGTCAGCCGCCAGCTGACGCGCGGCTCCGCTTAACTGTTCCGTTCTTTTGCCCGAATTTAAATTAACCACCATGATAACAGCCAAAATACCTATGACAGCCACACTGACCAGCATTTCCGCCAAAGTAAAACCCGGTTTTTTACGTGAAAGCATAGTTTAACCAAGCCATGATCCAAGGCGCCCACCACATGGCGGCCAAAGCCCCAACCGTTAAAGCGGGCGCGAACGGAACTCTGGCTCCGGTCTTTATTTTATGGCTAAGCAACAGCCAAACTGCCACTGTACCGCCTAAAATATAAGCAAAATAGACCGCAAAACCGACCGCCGGCCAGCCCAAAACCGCGCCCAAGACGGCCGCCAGCCACACATCCCCGGAACCCACCCAGCGCTTGCCTGATACGATCCATTGCAACAAGAAAAAAGAGGTGGCCACGGCAAAACCAATGACATGCGACCAAGCGATAACACTCACGCTTTCCCCGGCCGCTACCCGCAACAGCATGTTCCACAAAGAAAAAATCACGCCCGCGCCCACCATCATCTCAACCGGCAGTTCAAACCAACGCGCGTCCATAACCAAAAAAATCAACAAAGCTATGCCAAAAAAGAATTCAAACAAAATAATCGGCCATTGACCGTCAAAAGGCATGTGCCTGGCCATGGAAATCACAGCCAGCAAAGCTCCGCCCACCTCCACCAGAGGATACTGAATGTGAATTTTTTTGCCGCAATCCGTACACCTGCCTTTTTGCCACAACCAAGAAATAATCGGCACCAGGTGACGAACGTGTAATTTAGCTTTGCAGTGCACGCACTCGGAACGACCCCAAAGACTGGAAGAATCATGTGTTCTGATGGCCACCACATTGGCGAATGAACCAAAAACCGCCCCAATCACTCCGGCCAAAACCAATATAAGTAAAGTGGTAATAAACATGTGATCTTTGATTATTTCAGGTTATCTGAATTATCCACACCGGTTGAATGCGCGTAATAAACCCCGGGCGGCCCGTAGGCCGTCTCTCGCTCGGTAATGAAACGTAAAGCATAGCCATTATCCGTGGCACGGTAAGCATAATACTCATTGTTTTTAGGACCCACCGGAAAACGTTCCAAAAAAATGGGCTGCGCTCCCTGATCCAAAGAACTTAAGCCATTGCCGGTCAACCTCTCGGCGCCTGCTCCGGGACGCCCCAGCTCCACACCTTCGGACAAAGGATAGCTGGCCTTTTGCAGCCAATATTGGCTTAGAGCCGCACGCATCACACTGATATCGGAAATACGTTTGGCATCGCGCGTGGTCGCCCGCTGAACATTAATGGCATAAACAGCCAAAGCGCCCAAAATACCCACGATCAGCAAAGCGATTAATAATTCAGGGATGGTAAAACCGTTTTTGATACTCATTTTCATAATACGGGTATTATACCTTATTTGAGCCCGGCCTAAAACAAATCACCCCGCAAACTTGCGGGGTGATTTTAATATTCAGATTTTTTTAGTTAAAAATGCCATTGGAGTTAGCGGCATGAGCCGTACCGGCCACCAAACCAGTCACATTATCTTGTTCGGTGGTAAAGCCGATATAGTAATTACCAATGGTTGAGTTCGTTTCAACCACATAACCGCAAGTCTGAGTTGGAATATGCGAGGCAAAGCCGCAAGTCGCATCTGTAGCATAAGCCGGCAAAGGATCTTTTAAGGTAGCAAAATTAATAAAAGTGGAATCAACCGTGTCACCTACTGAACAGGCACGATTCCCATCCACATCATTACAAATAGCTACACCGGTCAGCAAAGTATCCGCAGCAATAGCCGCACAGGCTGAAGTACAAAAAACCCTTCCTTCCTGGTTAGCAGCGGCTAGAGCCTGAACAACCGCGCTGATATCAGCTACACGCTTGGAATCACGGGCCTTGCGTTGAGCATCGCGGAAAGCGATGACGCCCAAAGTGGCCAGCAAGCCGATGATAGCCACCACCACCAAGAGCTCAATTAAGGTAAAACCTTTTTTGGTTTGCATAAAACGTACATGGAATCAATCGCTTCGGCTTGGTTTGTAAGGCTCTTAAGATGAGGCTCCTTAAAACCAACCTGGCAATGGATTCAAATAATAAAATAAATTAAATAAATTAGTTGTTGATAATTATAGCACACTATCAAGTGGCTGACGATAATTTATACATGGGCAGCATAATGGCCGAGACCATACCGCCCACGGCTAAACCCAAAATAATCATAATGATGGGCTCTATCAAAGTCATCATGTTGGCCGTCATATTAGCCACACTGCGCGCGTAAAAATCACCCACCCGGCGCAAAACATCATCCAGGCGCCCGGTTTCTTCACCGATGGTTAACATTTGCACCACCATGGAGGGCACTATCTTTTCACGTTGCATAACCGTGACCAAAGAATTGCCGTCATTCACTTCTTGAATGGTTTCCACAATCATCTTTTTCCAAACCGCGTTGCCCATAACCGCGGACGCGATCTCCAAAGCTTGAATCAAAGTAACTCCGCCTTTCATCAGGGTTTGCATGGACTGGCAAAACCGGACCACATACATATCTCTGAACAATCTGCCAAAAATAGGCAGACGTAATTTTAAAGAATCCCACACGTACGAGCCGTAATCCGTTTTAATCCAATAAGTAAAGCCGACCACCAAAGCTATCACTCCGATAATGATCAACCACCAAAAAGCGGCCATGATATTGGAAGCTCCAATCAATATCTTGGTGGCCAACGGGAGTTCCACTTGCGCTTCGATTAAAACCTCGGTCAGCTTGGGCACCACATAAACCATCATGATAAAACCCACGATGCTCATGCCTACCACGATAACCGCCGGATACATTAACGCGCCGCGCAATTTGGACATCATGTCATAATCCCGCTCTTGCTGGTCGGCCAGATAATTTAAAACATCAGACAATTGACCCGTGGTTTCTCCGGAACGCACCATGTTGATAAAAAACTGCGAGAACACATTGGGATACCGGTCCAGAGCCTCGGATAAACGTGAACCGCCTTCGATCTCATTGGCAATGTCCGCCAAAATAACTTTAAACCTGGGATTTTTGGTTTGATGAGAAATATTGCGCACCGCGTCCGGAATGGGCACGGACGCCGATATCATAACCGCCAGCATACGAACCGTACCTACCATCTCTTTAGCTGAAATACGATTCAAAAACTGAATCAAGGATTGAGCCTTGGCTTCAACCCCGCTATGCACGTCCAAAGACAAAATTTCGTAATTTCTTTCTTCCAAGGCCTGGGACGCGGCCTCTTGGGTGGGTGCCTCAACAATGCCGTTTTGCAAACGCCCGTCTTGAGTTCTGACTTGATAACGATAAGCCGGCATATTTAACCCATTTTTAGTATCTCTTTAACCTTGCGGGCCACATCTTGCGGCAAAGAATGCGCTTTGATCAGATAACCCGCGGCTCCGGCGCTCATGGCTTTTTGTACATCCTCCCTTTGTCCAAGATTGGATATGATAACCACGGGCACCTTGACCAAGGCCTGCTCGGCTTTCATTTTTTGTAAGATCTCAAAGCCGTCGGCTCCGGGCAATAAAATGTCCAGCAAGACACAGGCCGGCGGTTCGCGCAAAGCCAATTTCAATCCATCCTCCCCATTGCTCGCCAAGCTGACATCAAAACCTTCATCTTCCAGCTTTTGCGCGTAAATCTTGGCCAAAAACGCATCATCTTCAATTAACAGCACCGGTATTTTTTCCATAACTTGTTATTAAATTTATATCAAACTGCCACCATCAATATTTTTTATTCCTAAATTTTATATTTTATATTTGATAATTATAATCAGCTCCCTATTCCGTTTCCGTGGCCTCCTGTCCCAGCCTCATCACTTCTTCGACCGTAGTCACTCCCTCCGCGGCTTTTAATATCAAATCCTGCCTTAAAGTCATCATCTCCTGACGATCAAACTCTTGTTTGAATTGCTCAAAAGGAAAACCCGCTTCAATAGCTCTTTGAGCTTGAGCCGTAAACTGAAACAGTTCGGCGGCCGCGGTTCGTCCGGCATAACCCGTATTCCCGCATTTAACGCAGCCTACCCCGTGATAGACTTTGAGCGGTTGGGAAAGATCCAAATCGGCCGGCAAATATTTTTTCGGCACCTTGGCCAGTTCATCGGTCAAACGCTGACGGGTTTCTGCGGGGATTTCCTGCTCGGCTTTGCAAAAATTACAAATCTTTCTGGCCAAGCGCTGGGATATACCCAAATTCAAAGTGGCGGCCAGCAAGAAAGGCTGAACTCCGATGTCCACCAAACGTGGGACCAGGCCGTAAACATCGTTGGTGTGCAAAGTAGAAAAAATCAAGTGGCCCGTTAAAGAAGCATGGATGCCCAGTTCGGCTGTTTCTTTGTCGCGGATTTCACCCACCATGATAACGTTCGGATCCTGACGCAACAGAGCACGTAAACCCGTGGCAAAAGTAAAACCGATTTCCGGTCTGATTTGAGATTGATTAACACCGGAAATAAAGTACTCGACCGGATCTTCCAGGGTTGAGATGTTGACGCCGTCCGCGTTCAGCATGCTCAAGGCCGCGAACAAGGTGGTTGATTTACCCGAACCGGTGGGACCGGTTATCAAGAACATGCCATGCGGCTGTTTGATCTGTTCTTTCATGATATCTATATACTGCATCCGGAAACCCAAAGACTCCAAAGTCGGAGCCCCGGTAGTGGTATCTAAAATACGCATCACCACTTTTTCATGATCCACAACCGGTAAAGTTGAAATACGAAAATCTATTTTTTTACCGTTAATAGTTTGCGTGATACGACCGTCCTGCGGAATACGCGTTTCATCAATTTTGAGATTGGCCATGACTTTGACGCGCGAGATTAAAGCCGGATGCACGTAAATAGGCAAAGCCAAAGAAGTTCTCAACACGCCGTCTATACGATATCTGATACGCGATTCATTTTCCACGGGTTCGATATGAATATCGGATGCTCCCCCTTCCACCGCGTGCCGCATAATAACCGAAATCATGCGCGAAACCGGCGCACCCTTGATAATCTCTTCAATGTTGCCGGACAAAGCTTCTTCATCGCTTTTGGATTTTTCAAACTTGCCCTTGGCCTGCTCCAAAGCCGCTTCAACTTCCGTTTCCAGCCCTTTCAAGCTCTTCATGATACGCGCGACTTGAGAGGCCGGAGCATTAACGATTTTCAACTTCCAACCGTTTTCCGTGGTTAAAAATTCCAAAGCCTCCACGGCCCGATAATCTTGCGCGTCCCGTAAAACGACCTCCAAAACCTTGCCATCAAAACGCAAAGGCAGAACCTGAAAAGTATCCAAAGTCTGTTTGGGCAGCAAAGATACCACATCCGGATCTATCACAAAATCCGTCAGATCCTCATAAGCTATGCCCAGAGATTCGGCTTGAGCTTTGGTGAAATCCACTTCTGACACATATTTGCCGCCCACCAAGGCCTGCTCCAAGGTTTTGCCTCTGGTCACCAAATCTTCGGCTATGGCTCTGGCCTTGGCATCAATTAAATTTTTAGACTGCAGTAAATCCAAAATCTGTTCATTCATAAGCTTTATAATTGAGTTCCGGTGGCAGCCGAATCGGGCAACGCCCCCTCCAGAACGGCGGACATTCCTTGGCCGTTCACCAAAAAATCCGGCGGTATGGGTTGAATTGAAAATTCAGGCGCCTGAACCGGCACAATCTTTAAACTGGAATCAGGCACGGCCAAACCTCCTGCCGGCACAGTAGAGGTGCCCGCGCTTTCAAGAGACAATGGCACAAAAGGGTTGCTGCGCCCCATGGGATAATCCGGAATGGGCTGAAGAATGGTTTCATTCAGTTGATTAAAAACCGTATTCTTGGTCACGTCGGCCTTAACATTAAAACCTTGAGCTTGACGCAAAGGCGAAACCGGCGGCAAAGGCGCTTCTTTGATGGCTTGAGAAACATAATAATAAACCACCCCCACCATGACCAGTGCGGATACGCCCAAAGTTATGCGGGCAAAAATCGGCGGAGCGCTTTTCATTGACATATCATTTAACATCTTCCTTAACGGCGGGGTAATAGTAAGTCTTTAACTGCAAAGAAAAATTGGTCTTTTCCTGATCCAATCCCGTAACATTGATATTTTGCACATCAAAAATACGCAAGCTGTTTTCCAAGACCCGTAAAAAATTCTTCACTTCAAGATAATTATTGGCGCCCACCGACATGGTTATGTTCAAAGGCAAAGGACCTTTGGTGCCCGGCACCGCGGCCGAAGAGTTTTCAAAAATCAAATTATTCAGCTCAACCTGACTTATTCTGGCAGCTCCGCTTAAAATAACCAGCAGCTCCGGGACGCTCACCTCACGGGGCAAAGCTTTATCCACCCTGTCCAAAACCTCCGGCGAAATGGCCTGCGCGGCCGCCACCGAACGGCTTAGACCGTCGAAATAAAATCTTTCATTTTCAATTTCTTGTCTTAAAGCCAAAGTATCCACTTCCACCTGCTTGTTATAATCAATTTTAGGCTTGATGACAAAAAATCCGGCCGCCACATACAGGGCGATCAAGAGCAAAAAAATCGTACCATAATAATCCGTAAACAACTTGGACGGCGTTTTTACGGCCGGTGTTTTTTTATCTTCTGTTTGTGGAGAAGGTTGTTGAGACGCTTCTTCTTTGATCTCGGTCATGTTAATTCTCCCTGCTTGCCACGGTCGTTATGCCAACCACCGTGAAAAAAGAAGATTAACCCGGCTAAATTGATTCAAATAATAAAGCTTGAGTATGAAAAACGACAATCAATTGAAAACTGACGGTCAGCTTGTTGTCCAATTCATTCACCATGGCGGTAAAAGCGCTGGCACTCACTTCTTTGACTTCGGGTGAAGATTGAAAAACCGTCAACTGCTTGGCGGCCGCTTCATAAGAAGGCGCTGAAACGGTCAAAGCCACCCGGCCCTCATTATCCATTAAAAAACCTCCATAATGAATATTGGACAAAGTGTTTTGCTCTAAAAATTTAAAGACATGTAAAGTCGACACATGTTTGTCCAGCAAATCACTCAAGCTGATCAAACGCGGCTCCAGATCCTGAAACACAGCCCATTTTTTTTGCAATTCCTGAATCTTGACGCGCAAATCCTTTAACTCGCTGTCAGCCGAGGTTTGCGCGGCCAAAGCACTGGCCTGCTGTTGGTTCAACAAAAAAAACGAGGCCGCGAAAACAGCCGCGAAAAACAAAGTCAAAAAAGCCAAAGTGAATTTTCTCTTGGGCACGTTAACCTGCAGTTGACGCACCACGCCTTCATCCAAAAGACTGACATGCACCGGCTTGCGGACTTTTTTGATAATCCTGACCCGGCGCTTGGTGCCCGAGGGGATGATTCTGGCTTTATCTTTTTTAATTTGCGCGGCCGGGCTGACTATAGGCGCTTTTCCCTCCGGCCTTATCACCACTTCGGATGTAGCCGGCTGAACAACGGCCGGCTCACCGGCTTTTTGAGGCTTGGACGGCTCAAAAAACTGAGGCGGGAGCTTGGGGGGCGGTTCGGCCGCCCTGGGTTTGAATAACTCATCTTTCTTTTCGTCCAACCAGATACCGGCCTTGTACAAAAACCGGGTCATGAAAGGCTCATTGCTTAAAACCTGGTCCACCTCGCCCTCTTCAACCTCAATAATTTCCACGTCCTCAAACTCATCTTTGGGCACATGCATCAAAGACTCGCTTGCGGGCGGTTGCTCGGAAGCCTGCTCTTTCTTGAGTTGCTCCTCTTTGGCCCGGATTGATTCGGGAAGGAGCGAGATATCCGACATATTTAATCCATGATATCGCGCATGGCACAGCCTATACTCACACCAAACCTCGAACCAATATCATCCAGAATCGGCCTTAAATCCATAGGATAAACCACTCTGGCCCAAGGATCGCCCAAATAAGCGTTAACATTCATGAGTTGGGTGATAAAATCAGACAAACTGGGCAACATAGCCGAACCGCCGGTTAAAATTATCTT